>Ga0228698_1000558_pt1 | contig 26339 bp, 25 predicted proteins | sample McNCre117_Aug_MG_FD_178015 | JGI IMG/M metagenome (GOLD analysis project Ga0228698, IMG submission 178015) | Freshwater microbial communities from McNutts Creek, Athens, Georgia, United States - 1-17_Aug_MG | ecosystem: Environmental > Aquatic > Freshwater > Creek | place: USA: Georgia...
CCGAGCTGGCCCGCCGCCGCGCTGCGCGCCGGCCTGACCGCCTCGACACCGGAGGCCACCAGCGGCGGCGCGCCCCCCGCGCAGCGCCTGCCGCTGGCCGACGGCGCCTGCATCCTCTGGCTGGCGCCGCAGCCCGGGACCAGCGCGGCCACGCCGCCCCTGGAGGAGCGCGAGTCGATCGCCTACAGCGTCTCGCACGACCTGCGCGCGCCGATCCGCGTGATCGAGGGCTTCACGCGCATCGTGCGCGAGGACTACGGCGCGGTGCTGGACCGCGTCGGCAACGACCACCTCGACCGCGTGCTGGGCGCCGCCGCGCGCATGAACGGGATGATCGACGCGCTGCTGGCGCTGTCGCGCCTGTCCACCCAGCCGCTGGCGCGCGAGCAGGTGCCGCTGTCGCAATTGGCGCAGCGCATCGCCCAGGAGCTGCAGCAGCAGGCGCCGCAGCGCCAGGTGGACTTCACGATTGAGCCCGGCCTGCTGGCCCGCGGCGACCCGACGCTGCTCAACAGCGTGCTGGAGAACCTGCTGGGCAACGCCTGGAAGTACAGCGCGCGGCGCGAGCGGGCGCACATCGCCTTCCGCCGCGTCGAGCGCCTGCTTCCTGGCGAGGTCGGCTCGGCATCCCCGCGGCCGGTCTACGAAGTCAGCGACGATGGCGCCGGCTTCGACATGCGCTTCGCGCAGCGGCTGTTCAGCCCCTTCCAGCGCCTGCACAGCGCCAGCGAGTTCGCCGGCAATGGCGTGGGCCTAGCCTCGGTGCGGCGCATCGTGCAGCGCCACGGCGGGCAGATCTGGGCCGAGTCCGAGGTGGACCGCGGCGCGCGCTTCTACTTCACGCTGGGCTGAGCGCCACCGCGCTGTGCGGCGTCAAAGCTGACCCGGCTGGGACAGCAGCTCCATCGCCGCCACCATCGCCGCCGCGCTCTGCTCCACCGCCCGCCCCTCCTGCTGCGCCAGACGCTGCAGGCGCTGCAGCGCCGCGTCGCGCGGCAGCGACAGGCGGTGCATCAGGATGCCCACCGCGATCGCCACCGTCTGCTGCAGCGGATCGGCCGGCGGCGGCGGGGCCACTTCCCAGGCCACGGCCGGCGCCACCGCGGGCTCGACTCGCGCCGCGCTCGGGGTCGGGGTCGGCTGGGCGATGTGCTCACGCTCACGCGCGTCGGCGAAGGCGCGCTCGACCACCGGCACGATCTGCGCCACGTCCAGCGGCTTGACCAAGTAGGCCAGCGCGCCGAGCTCGCGGATCTTGGCCTGCGTCGCCTCGTCGTTGAAGGCGGACAGGAACATGAAGGGGATGTGCAGCTGGTCGCGCAGGTAGGAGGCGACGTCGAAGCCGCTCATCCCGTCCATGCGGATGTCCAGCAGCGCCAGCGTCGGCCGGTGCTGGCGCGCCAGCAGGATCGCGTCGTCACCATTGTCGGCGTCGATCACGTCGAAGCCGGCGTGCTGCAGGCCATGCACCAGCGTGGCCAGCACGAGGCGGTCGTCGTCGACCACCAGCAGGCGGCGTGCTGCGGCGTCGTCGGGAGTCGCCGCTTGCGCAGCGAGGTCGTCGGGCATCGGTGAACGCGGGGTCATGGGCTGGACTGTGCCACGCCGCGGGCCGGCGCGGCCAGGGCGCCGGAGGCATTCGGCGGGCACGCCACCACCGGCGGCTCCAGGGTCACCACGGCAACGACGCGCTCACCACGCTGCTCGAAGGCCAACGTGGCGTGGCGCCGCGGCAGCAGCGCGCGCACCAGCCCCAGCCCGGAAACGGTGGCCGGTCGGTGGTCGATGCGAAAGCCTGGCGGCAGGCTGCCGACGTTCTCGATCTCCAGGCGCACGCCAGTGGCCTGGCCGATCAGCCGGCAAGCCACCGGCGGCGTCAGGTCCCGCCCGGCGGCGGTGTGCTTGATGGCGTTGGTCAGCAGCTCGTTGAGCGTCAGCGCGATCGGGATCGACTCGGCCTCGGGCAGCGTCCAGTCCACCTCAGCGCCCACCGGATCGGCCCTCACGCTGAATTCGATCGGCCGCCCGAAGGTGCGCCGCACCGACTGCGCGATCGCCTCGAACACGCTGCGCAGCGTCAGCGGCCCCACCTTGCCCACCTGCAGGCCGTAGACCTGGGCGATGGCCTGCACCTGGCCGACGACCTCGGTGATCACCGGCTGCACCTCGGGGCGGCGCTGGCCGACCTGCTGCAGCAGCCCGGCCACGCCCTGCAGGTTGTTCTTGATGCGGTGGTGAACCTCCTGCACCAGCATCTCGCGCTGGGCGATGGCAGCGTCCAGCTCGGCGCGCTGCGCGGCGCGCTGCACGGTGACGTCGGTGGCCACCAGCAGGATGTGATCGACGCGCTCGCCCGCACGCGCCAGCGGCAGGAAGCGCGCCTCCCAGACCTGCAGTGCGCCGTCGCGGCGGTCGATGCGGTACTCGCGCTGCGTCAACGCCTCAGGCTGCGCCAGCGCGGCGCGCAGGTCCTCACGCACGCGCAGGGCCACCGCGCCGGCGTAGAGCTGCTCGACCGCGCGGCCCACCGCAGCGTCGGCGGCCAGGCCGGCGGCCTCGGCGGCCACGCGGTTGATCTGCCGCACCTCCAGCGTGCTGGCGTCGAACAGCGTGATCGCCATTGGCGCGGCCTCGATGATGCGCTGCAGCGAGGCGCGCGCCTCGGCAACGCGGGCCTCGGCCTGGCGGCGCTGTTCGATGTCCATCAGCGCGTAGGTCAGCTCGCGCCCACCACTGGCCGCCAGCGTGGCCACCGCGTTGCCGACGACCCAGAAGGTGCGCCCGTCGCGCGCCTGCACGCGACACTCGAACTTGACCGCCTCGCCATCGCGCAGCTGGTCAAACAGTTCGACGCTGTGGCGGAAGGGGTGGTACTCGTCGGGCGTGGCCACCGCGTCGATCGGATGGCCGAGGAAGTCACTCAGGTCGCCGCCGAACATGCGCCGCGCCGAGCGGTTGAGCCAGGAGATCGCACCGTCCTGCCCGACCGTGACGATGCCCACCAGCACCGAGTCCAGCACCGCGCGGGTGCGGTCGGCCTGCTGACCCAGCACGTGCGCCATTTGCGCGCGCTCCTGCGCCAGCGCCTCCAGCTCGGCCTGCTGGCTCTTCAGGCGGGTGATCTCCGAAAGCACCGCGATCGCACGCGGCGCCTCGCCGGGCGGGCCGGTGCGGCGGATCGTCAGCGCATACCACTGCGGCGCCGCGCCGGCCTCGCCGGGCACCTCCAGCTCGGCCTCGTAGTGCACCCCCTGCTCGAGCGTGGCATCGATGGGCTGCGCGGCGACCATCTCACGGGTGTGCGTGGCCAGCAGCGCGCGGATGTCGGAGCCGACGGCCGCCCCCGCGGCCAGGCGCAGCATGCGCTCGAAGCGGCGGTTGCAGTGCACCAGCGTGTAGCCTCGCATCGAGGCGATGCCCGCCGGCGAGCTCTCCAGGATCGTCGACAGCTCGCCCAGCAGCTGCTCGGCGCGGTCGTGCGCCTGCTGCTGGTCGGTGACGTCGCGCGTCACCACCGAGGTGGTCGGTCGCCCGGAGGCCAGCCGGCCCGGCTCGACGCGGGTGACCAGCCAGCGCAGGCCCAGCTCGGGGTGGTGGATGGCGTAGCGCGCCTCGCAGCGCTCGCCGCTCTTGAGCGCACGCTGCAGCCGCTCGAACTCGGGCAGCGAGGCCGGCACGACCAGCTCGCGGCGCACCGAGGCGTGCAACATCCCCGATGCGGGCGCGTCCAGCGCCTCGCGCTCGGGCGACTCGGGCCCACGCAGCGTCGCCAGGCCGACGCCGGCGCTGTCGACCAACGTGCCCAGCTGCAGGCGGGCGATGTCGCGCTCCTCCTCGGCGGTGCGGTCCTCCAGCATGCACAGCAAGCGCCGCTGGCCCGTGCGGGTCATCTGGGCGCGCAGCAGCGCACGCACCCAGCGCGAGCCGCCGTCCACCTGCGGCAGGCTGCCCTCGGACGCCACCCAGGTGCCGCCGGGCTCCACCTCCGCCGCCACGCGGCCGCCCTGCCACTTCAGCAGGGCCTGCAGCGGCGCCGCGGCCTCGCGCAGATCCACCAATCCCGCACCGACGAGGTCCTCGAAGGCCTGGTTGGCGCGCAGGAGGAGGCCCCCGTCGTCGAACAGCGCCATGCCCAGCGGCGAGAGGTCGAACCAGTGGTCGAGTTCGCGGGAGTAACGCTCGGCCTGCTCGCGTGCGGCGTGCTCGACGGTGGTGTCCTGCATCACCACCATCAGCAGGCGGCGCTGGTCCTGGGTCAGCGCCAGGTAGCGCGCCGAGCGCACCCAGCGCAGCTGACCGTGCGCATCGACCAGGCGCTGCTCGACCAGCGCAGGCAGGTGCGGGTCCTGCGGCGCGCGCTGCAGCGACGCACGCTCGCGCAGCGCCTCGGCGCGGTCTTCATCGGGCAGCAGCTCGATCGGGTCGGTGCCCACCAGCTGCTCACGCGCACGCCCGCTCAGCTCGGCAAAGGCCTGGTTGACGTCGATGAGGCGAAAGGACTCGTCCTGCAGCGCCACCGGGAACGGCGAGGCCCAAAGCAGCGCGTGCAACTCCCGCAGCGGCCCATCGCCCAGCTCCAGCACCGGGATCGTGCGGCGTGCCAGTGCGGCTGCACGCGGAGCCATCGCCGCGTCGAGTGGCAGACAGAGCACCCAGTGGCGGGCGTCGAGCCGGGTCAGGACCGGCGCCGCGCCGTCGGCAGGGCCGGGCAGCACCGCGTCGGCCGCCAGGCTGCTGCGCAGCCAGTCCACCCAGCGGGCGTCGAACACCCGACCCAGGTCGGCCAGCAGCATGCCGGGCTCGATGGGCAGGCCACGCAGCGCGACTGGGTTGGCGTACTGCAGCCGCCCGCCACCATCGAAGGCGAGGACGGGCTCAGCCAGGCTGTCGAACAGCGCACGGGGCAGCGGGTCGTTGGGGGCAGCGGACATGAACCGGTCGGCGGAGGCGTCGGACAGGGCCGCCGCTGCGACGTTGGACGTCGCCAGCAGGCGGCCTGAATGTGCAAGAACCCGCAGTGTATGCAGCCCCACGCCCTCAGCACAGCCCACGGCACTTGGCGCCGACCGCGCCGTCTCACATCAGCTGCTGCGCGCCCCCCAGCGCGTGCAGCAGCGCACGGTTGACGCCACGCATGTCCAGCAGCGAGGCCTCGGCCTGCTCGCGAATGTCGTGGCCGAAGCCGCCTTCTGTGGCGCGCACCAAATCCAGTGCATGCTGGTAGGGCCCCCCGGCCCCGAGCAGCGCCTGCTCGACGTCATCGACCACCGGTATCGACTGCAGCAGCACATCGAAGGGTTTGTTCATCATGCGGTCGAGCAGAGAGAACAGGCCGCAGATGAACATGTCGCTCTTGCAGTCCCCATGACCCATCTCCGTGGCCAGGGCTTCCATCATCAGGCCGCGCCGCAGGGCGGCGTACATCAGTGGACGATGGTTCGGATCATCTCCCGCAGTGACCAACAGCAGCGCCAGCCAACGCTTGAGGCGTTGATAGCCCAACAACATGACTGCGTGGGAAAACGAACTGATTTCCGTGCTCAAGCCGAAAAGCGGCGAGTTGATGTAGCGCATCAACTTGAAGGCCAGCGTTGGGTCGCGCCGCAACGTGGCTTCGAGGTCGCTGAGCGGCACCTCGTCTTCGACTTCATTGATCAGCTGAATGATGGCGCTCAACTCGGGGCGGCCGTCTTCAAGCTTCGAGCGGCTGCCCACAGGCGCACGCAGGCCACGCAGCGTCGGCGCCTCCGCCGGTTGGTCCTTCGGCGGAGCCTGAAGGGGCCAACCCACCACAGCAAGGGCACCCCGCTCGAAGGCCGCGTCCATGTCCGCACGAGAGCGAACCCCCTCTTGCCAAAAGCCGATCGAGCGTTTCACTCCGGGAGGCGGTGCCTTGCCGCCCAGGGTCCGCCGCTCATCGGCCACATCGATGATTGAATAGCGGAAGCAAGGCAGCATGTCCTTGGGCAGCGGGTGTTCCGGCCGACCGGACAGCAGGAGCGAATTGCCGTGGTTGGCCAACGTCATGATGGCGTCGCGATGCAGCGGATCGCCGGCCATGAACTTCGGCACTTCGATCAGCAGATTTGGATTCGGCTGCACCGTCAGCAATTCCGCCAGCACCCCTTCACTGCGCACCGACAAGGCGACCAGAGGCCCTTCGGGCGGACAGATGGAACCCAGGGCACTGAGCAATTCGGCCACCGGCAACCAGCGACCAGGCTGAAGAGGAAAGACGGACAAGCGGGTCGCCAGGATGCGGCGCTTTTGGTCGATCACCGGGCTGTAGCTCAGGGCCACATGGCCAAGGATGGGGGCGTCCATGAAGGGTATTTCTAGGTATTAAAAGGAAAGACGAGGCCCGACCCGCCCACACACTCCGCAGGGTCAGCTGTTGATGTAATTGAACAGAGACATTTTCTGAACAGAGGAGTACGACTGCAGGGCGGCCTGGTAGCTCGCCTGTCGATTGGTGAACTCGGAAATTGCCTGCACCATGTCGACGTCCTCAACGTTCGAGCGCGACGTCTGCGCAGAGAGAATGCGTCCGCTGTTGCGGGATTCCACGCCATCCAGACTGTTCAAAGTCTCGCCCACCTGTGAGCGCGCGGCCTGGAAACTGCTCAACACTTGATCCATATCGGAAATGCCGGCGTTGACCGCCTGCGTCACCTGGCCGGAATTGACGGTGCTGCTGCCCAGCGCGGCGATGGCTTTGTCGAGCGCCTTGAACACGTTCAAATTGGCCGTCGAATCGCCCACATGGAAACTGTCTCCACCCGCAGTGGGCGAACCGCTGATCGTGAACTCGATGCCAGGCACGACGTTGATGGACTGCCCGGTTTGGTACGCGAAGGTCGTGTTGCCGTTCCCGTCGGCCATCGCTGCACCCGAAGCGTCATCGGTGACGCTGTAGGTCAAACTGCCAGTGTTCGGATCGTTGGCAAAAGAGACGGTGTACGCATGGCTGGAAAGCGCATTCCATGCCGACGGATCGGTCACCTGACCGGCAGTCACCCAACCTGTCCCCGTATTCCCAGAGGCCGCCGCGGTTTCAAAGACCCCATTGCCACTTTTCAAATGCAACCATGCGGCCGGCCCGTCAATCGAAAGAGGAAGGCCTTCCGAGCTCTGCAAGCTGTTGCCACTCGCGTCGGTGACGTCGCTGCTCACCCTGCTGTCAAACTTGACCGAATTGTTGTCCAATCGGCCAAACAGCAGATTTCCCGCTCCATCTTGCTGATTGGCAACGCCAAGGAGTTGGCTCTTGATTTCAGTCAGCGTCTGAACCAACGCCTTGCGCTCGCTGGCTCCATAGCTCCCATTTCCGGCGGCCACGAGGGCTTCCCGAGCGCGCTGGGACAAGTCGACGGCATCGCCCAATGCCGACTCGGTCTGAGTCATGGAATTGCGGCTCGCGTCAATGGCGCGCTGCATCTGTTTTCCACGAGACTCCTCGACCAATGCACGCTCAATTTGTGCCGCCGCCGTCGGATCGTCGCCGGGTCGCTCGACACGCTTGCCGCTGGTCATCTGCTGCTGGGCCTTCGACATTTCTTCCTGCCGGCGCTGCAGCTGGTACACCGAAGATTCATAACTGTATGCGGTGGACAGTCTCATGGCGACGTCTCCTGGATGCCTCGATCAAACGCACTGAATTCAAACGCGACCATGGCCTCAGCCTCCGCCGATTGAAATCAGGGTATCGAAGATCTTCTGAGCCACCTGCAACACCTTGGCCGCGGCTTGATAGCTCTGCTGATAGTGAATCAGATTGGCCGCTTCTTCGTCCAGATTCACACCGGTCTCCGATCCAAGCTGCTGTTGGGCATCGCTGGCCAACTTGGAGGAAACATCGGCGCGATTGCCAGCGGTCTGAACCCGAACGCCGACGTCCGCCACCACCTGCGAGAAGTAGTCCGTGAAGGTTGCATCGACTTTGGATTGATCGGCCAGGGTGAACGTCAGCGTCTTCTCCCCCAGCTTCTGGAAGGCCAGGGCGTTGGTGTTGTTGCTGCGCGGGGACGTCACCGTTCCCCCCTGGGCCGATGCGGCGATGTCATCGGTGCTCAGTCCGGCCGCCAGTTTGAGATCCGCCGCCCCGTTCTTTCCAGTGCTGAACAAAGCGGCGCCGGCCACAGGCTGACCCGATGCGTCCAGCTTGAGCGACCAGCCTTGAGACTGCAATTGATTGACTTCCGTGGACAGGCTGTTGGCCATCGCATCCAGCTGCGAACGCGCCGACGCCAAGTCGCTGTCCTGAAACTCCAGCAGGCCGCCCAGTCGCCCACCGCCCACGGCATTGGCGTCGAGTTGGCGACTCACGCCATCCGCCTCCAGCGTGACGCGCGTCACCGAGGTGTTGGTCGGATCAGGCTCCGCCTTGAACTGGTAGGCATTGGTGCCCACCACGAGGGACTGACTGCCGCCGACGAAGAGATTCAACGAGCCATCGTCCTGTTCAACCCGGTTGACCTGCACGTACCCGCTCAGCTCTTTGACCAGCTGATCTCGGGCATCGAGCAGATCGTTGGGCTTTTGCCCGCCACCGCGCGTCGCGGCAATCTGGCCATTCAGGTCGCCAATGTGCTTCGCGAGGCTGTTGACCTCCTGAACGCTGTTCTTCAGGTCCTGCGTCACGCCGCTTTGCAAGCTGTTCAGACTGCTTGCCGTGCTGCGAAACATCGACGCCACATCATCCGAACGCTCGAGCACGACGCGGCGCGCCGACGCATCGGCCGGCTGTGCCGCCACATCGCCAAACGCATTGAACAGCTGTGTCGCGGCGTAGCCAATCCCCTGCTGACCCGTGCCGAAGCTCGACTCCAACTGTCCGAGCATCTTCTTGCGGACTTCGTCGGCAGAGGCCTGGGCGCTGGTCTGTGACACCTGATCGGTCAAAAAGCTGCTGACCTGACGCTCGACGGTGCGCACATCCACCCCGCGGCCGAAATAGCCCGAGCCGCTGTACATGCCCGCGGCGGTCTCTGCACGCACGGTCTGGCGCGAGTAGCCCTCGACGCTCGCATTGGCGATGTTGTGGCCGGTGGTGCTGAGCTGGGCCTGCGCGGCCATCATCCCGCTGGCGCCCAGATTGAGCAGTGAGGTGGTGTTCATGGTCGTCCCCTCCCGAGGTGGCGCTCGAGGCTGGATGCGCGGGGCCTACGGCAAGGGGCACAACGCAACACTGGGCAGGTCGAGGGGGTGGACATGGGCACGCTCCAGTTCGGATTCGTCGGGGTCATGCCGTCACGCCGGACGCGCGCAGACCGGCCGATGCCGCGTTGGCATCGACCAGGCGCCGGGTGGTTTGAATCACGCGCCCGAGCTTGGCGGCGTATTCGGGATCGGTCGCGTAGCCGGCACGCTGTAGGCCGGTGGCGAACGCCTGGGCATCGTTCGTGACTTGCATCACGCCCGAGTAGCGCGGGCTGGTCGAGATCATCCGAGCGTAGTCGCGGTAGCTCTCCTCGTAGGAGCCGTAGGCGCGAAAAGCCGCCTGCACCTTCTGTGGCCGGCCATTGACCACTTCCGTGGTGGTTGCCACCACGACCGGACCCTTCCAGTTGCTGCCCGCCTTGACGCCGAAGAGGTTGAACGAGTTCGTGCCGTCGGCGCCTTTGATCTCCCGCCGACCCCAGCCGGTTTCATGCGCGGATTGCGCCAGCATGAAGTCGGCCGGAATGCCACTTTCGGCCGAGGCCGCCTCGGCCGCGGCGCGGTGGCGCTCGACGAAGCGCGCCGCGGATCCGCCCGTGCCCGCCGATGCGCTCATGGCGGCCCCGGCCCCTGCCGCCTCGTTGGCACCTGGGGCCGCACTCACTCCGGTGGCGGTGGCCGCCGACGGGCTGCGCTGCGGGGCCATGCTGGTGGCACGCGCTGGAACAGCGCCTGCGGCGCCCGCAGCCCCCGATGGCCGCTGACTCGCACCGCCTGCGCCCGTCTGCCGCTCGAGCTGGCGAGCGATGGCATCGGCCAGACCGCCGGGCATGCCGGCGAGCTGGGTGGCGTACTGCTGATCGAGCATGCCGGTGGCCATGTCGGTGGCCTGGTTGTCGAGCATGCCGCTGGCCATCGTGGAGGACCGCATGCTCTTCATGAGCTCCTGCATGAACAGCGCCTCGAACTGCTTGGCCACCTCGCGGATCGCCCCCTTCGGATCCTGGCGCGCCGAACTGCGCAGGGCATCGAGCCCCGCACCGCTGGCGGCCAGTTGTTGGGTCGAGGCCACCATGATCGTCGGGTCAGATCACTTCGAGTTCGGCCTGCAGCGCCCCGGCGGCCTTGATGGCCTGCAGGATGGCGAGCAGATCGGCCGGCGTCGCGCCAAGCGAGTTGAGTGCCTTCACCACGTCGGTGAGCTTGGCGCCGGCGGGCAACTGGATCAGCGAGCCCGGGTCCTGCTTCATCGTGATGTCGACCTTTTCGGACTGCACCGTCTGGCCGCCCGACAGCGGCGCGGGCTGACTGACCACGGGCGTCGAGTTGATCGTCACCGACAGGTTGCCGTGCGCCACGGCGCAGGGGCCCAGCGTCACCGCCTGGTTGACCACGATCGAACCAGTGCGCGCGTTGATCACCACCCGAGCGGCCGGCGTGGCCAGCTCGATGGGCAGGTTCTCCATGTCAGCAAGGAAGGTCACGCGCTCGTCGGTGCTCGGCGGCATCTTGACCTTGACGACCCGGCCGTCGAGCGCCTGCGCGGTGCCCTTGCCGAAGCGCTCGTTGATCGCCTTGGCCACCGCGCGGGCGGTGGTGAAGTCGGCCGACGCGATGTCAAGCTGCAGGCTGTCTCCCTGCGCCAGCGGCGAGGCCACCGCCCGCTCCACCGTCGCGCCGCCCGGAATGCGCCCGGCCGACAGGTGATTGACTTGCACCTTGGAGCCCCCCGCAGAGGCGCCCGCACCGGCGATCACCAGGTTGCCCTGCGCCAGCGCGTAGACCTGCCCGTCGGCGCCGCGCAGCGGCGTGGCCACCAGCGTGCCCCCGCGCAGGCTCTTGGCGTTGCCCAGCGAGGCGGCGGTGACGTCGATGGCTTGGCCCGGCTGAGCGAAGGGCGGCAGCGTGGCGGTGACCATCACCGCAGCGACGTTGCGCAGCTGCATGTTGGTGCCCGCGGGCACCGTCACGCCCAGCTGCTGCAGCATCGCCGTCAGGCTCTGCGCGGTGAAGGGCGTCTGCGTGGTCTGGTCACCGGTGCCGTCCAGCCCGACCACCAGGCCGTAGCCGACCAGCTGGTTGCTGCGCACGCCCTGCACTGCGGCGACTTCCTTGATGCGCGCCGCGTCGGCCACACCCGGCCAGCCGGCGCCCACCGCCGCAACCGCCAGCATCAGGGCGGCCGCAAGGGCCCGAAACCATCGAGAGAGCTGCAGGTTGTCCATGGGGTTCGATCCTGAATCCGGTCGAACCCATTCTCGAAAGCCTCAGACGGGCGAAAGATTCAAAAAGAAGCGGCTCAGCCAGCCTATTCCCTGGGCGTCGGCCTGCTGTCCACGCCCACGCTGTTCGACGCGCACGTTGGCGATTTGCGCCGACGGCACCGAGTTGCCCGGCTGGATTGCGCGCGGGTCGACCTGGCCGGAAAAGCGCAGCACGTCCACGTTCTCGTTCACGCCGATCTGCTTTTCACCAGCAACGATCAGGTGACCATTGGCCAGCACCTCGACGACGGTGCAGGTGATCGTGCCCTCGAACTTGTTGGTGTTCTCGGTGCCGCCCTTGCCGGAGAAGGTGTTGGAGCTGGAGCCGCCCACACCGAGCTTGCCCAGCAGCGGCGCTTGCAGGAAAGGGAAGGCGGTGAGCCCGCTCTTGACCTCGCCGGTCTTCTCGACCGAGCTGGTGGAGTTCGCGCTGGCGGTGATCTTCTCGACGATCTGCACCGTCAGGGTGTCGCCCACCAGCCGGGCGCGGTGATCCTCGAAGAGCGGGCGGTACTGGGTGGGCTGGAAGATCGCGCCGTTGTTCACCGGGGCGGGCGGCGCCGCCACCGGCCGCGCAGCGGAGACCGGCGGCATGTCCACCTTGGGGGACGACATGCTGCTGCAGCCGACCAGGCTGGCCAGCGCCGGGGCCATGATCAGCACGACGCGGCGAGTGAAGCGGCGGCGGCGGCAGAAGATCGATTGGGCAGAGGTGGACATGCGAACTCCTCGGAGCCTCGGCCCGCTTGCGCGGCGGCCGGGCTCAGGAAGAAGGAGGGTCAGGACGGATCCGAGGGGGGCTGAGCGGATCAGCGCGGCTCACAGCTGACCGAGGCGCTGCAGCATCTGGTCGGCCGTCGAGATGGCCTTGGAGTTGAGCTCGTAGGCGCGCTGGGTCTGAATCATCGTGACCAGCTCCTCAACGACGTTGACGTTGGAGGTTTCGATGAAGCCCTGGGTCACCGAGCCCAGGCCGTTCGCGCCGGGCGCGCCACTGTTGGGCGTGCCCGAGGCGGCCGTCTCGGCGTACAAATTACCGCCCTTGGCCTCCAGGCCGGCCGGGTTGATGAAGTTGGCGATTTGCAACTGGCCGACGCTCTGGGTGGCCGCCTGGCCCGGCAGCGCGACGCTGACGGTGCCGTCCGCGCCGATGGTGATCGACTGCGCATTGGCGGGGATCGTGATGCCCGGCTGGACCGTGAAGCCCGAGTTGGTCACCAGCTGGCCGGTGGCGCTGAGCTGGAAGCCGCCGTCGCGGGTGTAGCCGGTGGTGCCGTCGGGCATCTGGATCTGGAAGAAGCCATCGCCCTTGATCGCGACGTCCAACGGGTTGCTGCTCTGCTGCAGGTTGCCCTGGCTGAACTGGCGCGCCGTGGCCACGGTGCGCACGCCCAGGCCGACCTGCACGCCGGTGGGCAGCTGGGTCTGGTCGGAGCTGGCCGCGCCGCTCTGGCGCAGCGTCTGGTACATCAGGTCCTCGAAGACCGCGTGTTCCTTCTTGTAGCCGTTGGTGCCGACGTTGGCGAGGTTGTGCGACACGACGTCCAGCTGGGTCTGCTGGGCTTCCATGCCACTCTTCGAAATCCACAGGGCGCGCATCATGGCGGGACTCCTTCGTACGGTCAGCTGATCGACAGCAGCTGCTGGGCCTGCTGCTCGTCCTTCTCGGCGGTCTGCATCGAGCGCATCTGCATCTCGAATTGGCGGGCGGCGGAAATCATCGACACCATCGTCTCGACGGGGCTGACGTTCGAGCCTTCGAGCGCACCGTCCTGCAGCCGGGCGGTGGTGTCGGCCGGCAGCTCGGCGCCGTCGGCGGCGCGGAACAGCCCGTCGTCGCCGCGCTTGAGTGCGGCCTCGGGCGTCACCAGCTTGAGCCGGCCGACTGGTGTGATCGCGCCGTTGGCCGCGCGCGCGGTGATGGTGCCGTCGCTGGCGATCTGCAGCTGGCTGTTGGCCGGCACCGAGATCGGCCCGCCATCGCCCAGCACCGTCAGGCCACTGCGGTTGACCAGGGTGCCGTCGGTGGACACGTCCAACGAGCCGGCACGGGTGTAGGCCTCGGTGCCGTCGCGCGCCTGCACCGCCAGCCAGGCCCCGCCGCGCATCGCCACATCCAGGTTGCGCCCGGTGGCGGTAACGACGCCGGCCTCCGGGTTGTAGCCCACCGTGGTCTCCAGCGCGTAGGCGCGCGTGGTCGCCCCGTCGCCGCGCACCGGCACGGCGCGAAAAGCCTGCATCTCGGCCCGAAAGCCGTTGGTCGAAACGTTCGCCAGGTTGTTCGACAGCAGCTCCTGACGCTGCATCGTCGCCTTGGCGCCCCCCATCGAGAGGTAAATCCTGCGGTCCACGGCGGCTCCTGGTTAGGTGGTCAACGCAGGCTGACCAGCGTCTGCAGCACCGAGTCCTGCGTCTTCACAGTCTGGGCGTTGGCCTGGTAGATGCGCTGGGCGGTCATCATGTTGACCAGCTCGGCAGTGAGATCAACGTTGGACTCCTCCAGCGCCCCGGACTGCAGCGACCCGAGGCTGCCCGACTGCGGCGCACCCAAGGCGGTGGCCAGCCCTGACTCGCCTGTGGCTCGCCATACGTTGCCGCCCAAGGCCTGCAAGCCCTGAGGGTTGCGGAAATTGGCCAAGGGGATCTGCCCGGCTGAGGCGGTCTGGCCGTTGGTGTAGCTGGCGGTGATGATGCCGTCGGCCTCGATGTTGATGCTGGAGATGCGCCCGGCCGAGCGCCCGCCGACCTGGGCCAGGTCACTGACGCTGAATTGATTGGCGTACTGGGTGATCTTGCTGAAGTCGATGCCACCGTTGTCGGCCGTGGCGTCGTAGGTCATGGAAATTGCGGTGTGGGTACCACTGGCTGGAATGTCTAAGCTGAACTTGGGCGTACCGACCACCTTGCCGCTGTCGTCGAAGGTCAGCGTCTGCAGGACATTGGAACCCCAGGCATCGGTGATCTGCGCCCCATCCACTGTGGCGCTGACTTCCCACGTATCCTGCGTTCCTGCTGCAGGACTGCCCTCAGCGGTCTTGCGAAAGTAGAAGCTCACGGGCACCGCTTCACCGGCGCTGTCGTACAACGTGGTCGACGTCGCACTGGTGTAGCTCTTTGGATTGGTTGGATCAAAAGCGGCAGTCACCACACTGGCACGCGAGTCCAGGTTGATCGTGGCGGAGACCCCCGTGCTGATGGCCGGAGAGATCAGGCCGGTGGGCAACTGCAGCGGCGTCAGGCGGGCGGTGGAAATGGTGCCGGTCGTGCTGTCTACCGCATAGCCGAGCAGCTTGGCGCCATCGGTGTTGGTGACGTAGCCGTCCTTGTCCAGCTTGAACTGGCCATTGCGGGTGTACAGCGGCAACGCGTCGGCGCCCGCATTGGAAGCGGTGTCCTGCACCATGAAGAAGCCGGCGCCGTTGATCGCCACATCCAGCGGGTTGCTGGTGGTCGAGATCGAGCCCTGCGTGAACTGCTGAGCCACGTCGGCCAGGCGCACGCCGATGCCCACGTTCGCAGTCGTCAAGCCGTTGACCGAGTTGGCGTACATGTCGGCAAACTCGGCACGCGACGCCTTGGCCCCATAGGTGTTGGCGTTGGCGATGTTGTTGCCGATGACGTCCAGGTTCTTGCTGGAAGCGTTCAGACCGGACAGGCCTTGCTGGAAGTTCATGGACTGGGGCTCCTGGAAATCGGTGGGGAACGTCGATGCGGGCTCGTCTGCGCCCATCAGCTGGATCAGCTGGATCAGTTGGAGAAGGCCTTCACGTCGGAATAGGCCACGCTGGCGCCACCGGCCAATTGCAGCGTCAGCGCACCACCGCTGCTGCTGACCGACTGCACCTGGTCGCGCGTCAAGGGTGTAGCGGTCACAGCCTTCGCGCCACTGGCCGCGGCGATTCGGAAGGTGTAGCCGCTGCCGTCCTTGAGGGCGTCCGGTGCATTCCAGGTGAAGGCATGGCGCCCGCTCGACTCGGCACCCAGGTCGACGGTGTCCACCACACGCCCCGCGCCGTTGAGCACCTCGACCTTGACCGAATCGGCCGCGCCAGCCAGATCGAAGGCAGCCTGCGCCTTGCCCTGCTCCAGCGCCAGTGCGTTGCCAGACACGAGCACGTCCTTGCCGACCAGCGAGGCGCTCTGCATCGCCTGCATCTGCAGGAACTGCGCACTCATCGACTGGATGCTCGTATTGACCTTGTCCAGCCCGGAGACGGTGTTGATCTGCGCCATCTGGCTGGTCATCTGCGCGTTGTCCATCGGACTCAGCGGATCCTGGTTCTTCATCTGCGCCACCAGCAGCTTCAGAAAACGATCGGCCGTCTCGCTGGCCGAGTTGCTGCTGCTGGTGCTGCTGCCCTGCAATTGCTGGTACAGCGCCGCGGTGTCGCTGCTGGCGGCGGCGGAGGTGGAAGCGGAGGTGACGCTCATTCGGCTCTCTCAGTTCTGACCGTTCGGTACACGCTGCGGGGCGGATCAGCTGCCCTGACCCATCTGCAGCGTTTTGAGCAGCAGGGTCTTGGCGGTGTTCATCACTTCCACGTTGTTCTGGTAGGAGCGCGACGCCGACATCATGTTGACCATCTCCTCGACCGGGTTGACATTGCTGTAGGTGACATAGCCATCGGCGTCGGCGCCCGGGTGCTTCGGGTCATGCACGCGGCGCCCGGGCGTCTGGTCCTCCACGACGGTGGACACGCGCACGCCGGCCGTGCCCTCGGGGCCCATCGGCTGGGTCTGGAACATCACCTGCCGGGCCTTGAAGCTCTGGCCATCGGGGCCGGCCACCGTGTCGGCGTTGGCGAGGTTCGTCGCCACCGTATTGAGACGCTGGCTCTGCGCACTGACCGCGCTGCCGGCAACGCTGAAGATGTTGAGCATGGACATGGACTACTCCTTGACGCCGTCACTGGCCCTTGATCGCATTGAGCATCGTGCCGACGCCCGCGTTCACGAAGCGCAGGCTGGCCTCGTACTTGACGGCGTTGTCGGCGAAGTTGGCCCGCTCGCGGTCCATGTCCACCGTGTTGCGATCCAGGTTCGTCTGACTCGGCGAGGCATAGCGCAGCGTGCCCGTCGCACCGCCGGTCGACACGGTGGACACCGGGATGTGGCCGCCGTGCGTGGTCGCCAGCGGCGCAGCGCCGGGCGTCGTGCTGCCGGTGGCCTGGCGCAGCGTGGCGGCGAAGTCCATGTCGCGGGCGACGTAGCCGGGCGTGTCGGCGTTGGCGATGTTGCTGGCCAGCATCCGCTGGCGCTCGGAGCGCAGCACCAGCGCCTCGGACTGGAAGCCGATGGGGTCGGAGAGGCGGTCGAGCATGGCGATGAATCCCAGCGAAGCGGTGGATCGGGTGCGAACCGGTGAACGACGCAGGCAGAGCCCGGCTTGGTTGAGATTCTTGAATCGCAGGGCAGCGAACATGAGCGTGAAAAGGCGGCTTCCAACCCACCATCTCCCGCCCTTGCCCGCCCAGGCGGACTTCTACAGTGCTTCCCATGAACCCGAGCCTGGCTCCATCGCGCCACGACCTGAACGGCCGCCTGCCTGGCCTTCGCGTCATCGCCGCTTGGTGCCTGGGCAGTGGCCTCGCCGCGGCCGGCTGGATGGCACCGCCGATACCCGCCTTCGCCGCCGAGTCGGGCGAGGTAACAGCGACCGCCTCGGCCAACGCGGCCTTGTCTTCGATCGCCCAGGCGCTGGCGCTGACCCGTCAAAACATTCAGGTGCCCGCCGGCGCTCGCGTCGAGGTGCTTCCCGGAGAGTTGGATCCACGACTGAAGCTCGCGCCCTGTGACCGGATCGAGCCGCACCTGCCAGCGGGCAGTCGCCCCTGGGGACGCACGCGCGTTGGCCTGCGTTGCGTCAGTGGGCCGGTGCGCTGGAATGTCTATCTGCCGCTGACGGTGCGAGTCTGGGCACAGGCCGTCGTCGCGGCGAGTGACCTGCCCACGGGTCACACCCTCACGGCCGCGGACCTGTTGCTGGCCGAGGTCGACTTGGCGGCCTCGAATTCACCCATTCACACCGTGCCCGCCGATGTCGTTGGCCGCACGCTCGCCACCGCCCTGCCGAGCGGCAGCGCCCTGCGCGCCGACGCGCTGCGCCAGCGCCAGTGGTTTCAAGCCGGCGAAACCGTCACTGTGGTCGCCCAAGGCGCGGGCTATGCCGTCTCAGGCGAAGGTCAGGCCCTCGGCCACGGCGTGGAGGGCCAACCCGTTCGCGTTCGCACCGAAAGCGGCCGCATCCTGACCGCGATGCCCGTGGGCACACGCCGGGTGGAGGTCCCGCTGTGACCCCCTGCACTGCCACGCTGGATACGGCACGATGCGGTCCTGAGCGCTCGCCCCGGGCTCAGACGTTGAACCCTGCTGTGACTGGGCCAACGTCCCCCCCCGAATGGGCGGCTCGGCATGGAATTCAGCACACTCACCCTCAAGTCCGCCACCGCTCCACCGAAAAGTTGGGGGACGGTGTTCTGACAGCCAGCGGAGCACACCGAAATCGATCGGGACCGAGGCAACACTTGCTGACGCAGGTGCAGCCCCAACGCGCACAATCGGCCCCATCGCCCCTGGCTTGCAAGAACTCAGACGCGGGCCGCCATCGGCGCCAAGGAGTACGAGATGAAAATCGGCAACACGGCTGTTTCCCCCAACGTAGGCACAGTGGGTCAGACGAGCGCACGCGGCACGGCCGAAGGCCCGCGCACAGCGTCGACCGGCAGCGGCCAAGCCAGCGCGACGGTGAGCCTGTCGGGCGCTGCCCGAGCCCTGCTCGATGCCGGCGATGGGACCTTCGACGCCGACAAGGTCGAGCAGGTGCGCCAATCCATCTCAGACGGCACCTACAAGATCAATGCCCACGCGATTGCCGACAAGTTGATCGCCAATGCCCAGGATGTACTGGGCCGCTCCGGAAACAGCCGCTGACGGCTAAGCGGCGCCAGGTTCCACGCGTCCGCCTGATTCGGACTCGCTCCCATGTCGATGTGCACGGCGGTTGCGCCGTCGTGCCGAGGCATTCCATTGCCTTTTCATCTTGACACCGTCCAGCGCCATGAACCCCAAGCCGCCAATCATCGACCGGAGCGATGACGTTTCGCCCAGTTCGAGCAGCGACCCCACACTTGAGCCCCTGCTGTTTGCCGTAGAGACGGCCCTCGGCGAATTGGGTGAGGCGCTGCGCCGACGTGATTTGGCGGCCATTGAATTGCAGTCTCAAGCCCTGCATCGGGCATTGGAACGCGCCGTAGATGGCTTCTCACGTGTCGCCCGCGCCGGTGGCGGTGTGCCGCCCGCATTGCGCAGCCGTCTCATGAAGGCGGGAGGCCAAGTGGCCGCACAGCGCGAATCTCTCGCGCGCGCCACCGTGGCGCTTGACCGAGCGATGGATGTACTCATGCCAGGCGGGGCGTCCGCCCTGTATGCAGGAAACAGTCCCAAATCGCTGTCAGCGTATCGAAATTAACGGAGGGAGCCGAACCGCCAGGTCCGCCCTGTTCCCCCATGAAAAACGGCTCCATACGGAGCCGTTTTTCATGGGGGGAACGGGGGACGTCAGTCTTCGCGCCGAGCGACACCCACCGCAACCGCGGCGCGCACCACGTCCTGCACCAAGGTCGCATCGACCGGTTGGCTGTAGCGCTGTTTCAGGTGACGGATGCCCTTGCCCACGCCTTCGAGCTCGGGGAAGTCCTGCGCCAGCAAAGCCCCGTTGAAGACTTGCAAGTGCGCATGGGCCTTGTGCGTGACCACCGCCAGCAGGTTGCGACCTTCGAGCACGAAGGTCAAATTGCCCCACTTCACCGTCTGTTCGAGCTGGGGCGCCGCCGTCTGAACGGCCTGCTGAAGGGCCTTTGCAGTGGCGACCTGGTTGGGTGCCAGCGTATCGAAGTACGTCGCCACGAGGGCGCTGGGGCGAACGAGTTGACGCATCTGACTACTTTCGTCTCGCACAGGGCGACTGCTGTGACCGCGGTTCTCCGCGGTCAGGCCGGTCGATCGGACCGGCACGGTGTGGGCGCCCTTGCCTCCCGCCAACGACGCACCGCCCCCTTTGGGACCGCGCAGCGCGTGGCGTCAACGATGCTTCTTGCGAAGACCGCCTGCACGCAGGGTGTGAACAAATCCACACGATACTAACAAAATGGCAAACACTTCGGTCCGCCGATGGCCACACTGGCGCGATCAATGCAACGCCGTACGGCCGCTGGGCTGCTCGTCGTACAGATGCCAGAGCTGACGTGACAACTGCAGCAAAGGCCAGGACGCACTGCGGCAACCCAGCGTCAGACGCTCACGTGCGTACAGGCGGTCATAGCCCATGCGGGCCAGTTGGACCGGCAACCCTTCGGCCGCCATCAGGCGCTGGAAGTGCTCGATCAAAGCAAGCTCCAGGCCCGGAGCGGCCGGGGCCACCGCTGCAGCGCTGGTCGTCGCCCGAGCCGGCCCACGCGCCAGCACCGGCGGTGCAGGCTGGTGTCGGGGCACAGCCAGTGGGCGCGCAGCGCTAGGGGGACGCACCGCCGCCAAGTCGGTCATCAGCGGCGCAAAGGCCGAGACGCAGCGGAACTCGGTCGGCAGGTCGTCGGGAGAAAACTCGGTCACCTCGGGTCGTGGAAGCATCTTGGCCGCCTCACGTCGGTTGCAGGGATCAGCGTTGACGCCAAGCGTAGCGTTCCCTCTGTCCGCTGAAGGGCCGATCAAGACCGTGCCGCGCCCCCAATCCCGCAAAGACCGTGCGGCGAGCCCGTCAGGTCTTGGGCAGCGTCACGCCGACCTGGCCTTGGTACTTGCCGCCGCGATCGCGGTAGCTAGTCTCGCAGACCTCATCGCTCTCGAAGAACAGCACCTGCGCGCAGCCTTCGCCCGCGTAGATCTTGGCCGGCAGCGGCGTGGTGTTGCTGAACTCCAGCGTCACGTAGCCCTCCCACTCCGGCTCGAAGGGCGTGACGTTGACGATGATCCCGCAGCGCGCGTAGGTGCTCTTGCCCAGGCAGACCGTCAGCACGCTGCGCGGGATGCGGAAGTACTCCACCGTGCGCGCCAGCGCGAAGCTGTTGGGCGGAATGATGCAGACGTCGCCCTTGAAGTCCACGAAGCTCTTCTCATCGAAGTTCTTCGGATCCACCACCGTCGAGTGCACGTTGGTGAAGATCTTGAACTCGTTGGCGCAGCGGATGTCGTAGCCGTAGCTGCTGGTGCCGTAGCTGACGATCTTGTGGCCATCGGCCGCGTGGCGAACCTGACCGGGTTCGAAGGGTTCGATCATCCGCTGCTCTTGGGCCATGCGGCGGATCCACTTGTCGCTCTTGATGCTCATGCGCTGTTGTTCCCGGAACGATGCACCGTGCCGCCGCAACCGCGAAGGACCCCCGGTGAAGGGGCAGATTCTAGGATCGTGCCAGGCACGCGACGTGAAAGCGGCCGGCATGACGGATTCCCACCCCTTTTCCCCGCTTTCGCGCGGTTTCGTGGCACCGACACTGGCGCTGCCCTGCGGTTCATGGTCCAGTTGGGTTTGCATGCATCGGCGGGCCCTGCGCAAGAGTTGATGTCTGCAACGTCATCCCGGGAGTTCCGAACCATGGCCAGCCAGCGCCCCTTCCTGCGCCCTGCCCTCGACCTGCTCGTCCAGTACGCCGCAGGCCACCGTGACCAGCGCAACATCGCCACCCACCTCGTGGGCATTCCACTGCTGGTCTTCGCTGCCGGCGTGCTGCTGGCGCGGCCGAGCTGGGCCCTCGACGCCGACCTGCCCTGGGCGCTTTCCCCCGCGTGGTGCGCCTGGGCGGCGGCCAGCGCCTGGTACCTGACCCGCGGGGAACTGATGCTCGGCCTCGTCACCAGCCTGGGCACCGGCGCGCTGGTCGCGCTCGGCCAGCCACTCGCTGCGGTGTCGGCGGGTGCGCGCATCGGCCTGGGGACCGGCTGCCTGATGCTCGGCGGCTTGGTGCAGTTCATTGGCCACTACTACGAGGGCCGCCGCTCGGCCTTCGTCGATGGTCCGGCCGGCCTGCTCGCCGGCCCGCTGTTCGTCGCCGCGCAGGCGCTGTTCGCGCTGGGCTGGAAGCCCGCCCTGCAGGCCGCCATCGAGCGCCGCGCCGGTCCGGTCGTGTTGCACGACCTCGCCGCCCGGGCCTGACGCCACAAGCTGCCCTTCACCCGCCCACGGTGCCGGACGGCGGGGCTCCCCGCTCGGCCAGATCGGCCAAGCGGGACAAGTCGGACAGATCCGCCAGCGTGTTGACGTTGCAAAACGCCTCGGCGTCGTCGAAGCGCGCTTCGACCGCCCCCTGCTCGCGCAGCCAGTAACCCACCTTCTGTTCGCCTCGGGCGAGAAAGGCCTCCAGCGGCCCGCACAGCTCGCGGCTCAGCAGGCAGAACACCGGCTGGCGCAGCCACAGGCCCGCCTCGACGGTGCAGGCGACCGCAGCGGGACGGCCTGCTGCCTGGGCGGCCTGCGCCAGTCGCGGCACCAGATCGGGCGGCAGCCGCGGTGAATCGCAGGGCACCACCGCCAGCCAAGGGGTCTCGCAGGCCCCCAGCGCTGCGAGCACGCCGGCCAGCGGGCCACGGAAATCGCGCTGCGCATCAGGCCAGACCGGCAAGCCGAAGCGGGCGTACTCCGCCAGGTGGCGGTTCGCGCTGATGGCCAGTGCGCCCACCTGCGGGCGCAGTCGCCGCAGCGCGTGCGCCACCAGCGGCTCGCCCGCGCAGAGCTGCAGCCCCTTGTCGAGGCCCCCCATGCGCCGGCCCTGACCACCAGCCAGCACCAGGCCGGTGATCGACTCACGCGCCACCCCTTCCAGCTCAGCCGCCATCGCGCGCACCTCGGTCGACCAGCCACTCACTCGCACGCGCCCCTGCAGCTTGCCCCGGCGCAGCGGCCTGCGCCACCAGCCAGTCGCGGAACCCCGCCACCAGCGGACTGGCGGCCTTGCGTTGCGGCACGATCAGCCAATAGGCCCGATCGCTCGGCAGCTCCAGGTCCAGCAATTGCACCAGCGCACCTCGGTGCAGTTCGGCCTCGATCAGAAAGCGCGGCACGAGCGCGACGCCCAGCCCTTGCACCGCCGCCTCGCCGATCAGCGAGAACAGCTCCATGCGCGAGCCGGCCATCGCGTCGCGCACCTCCAGCCCGGCGTGATCGAACCATTGCCGCCACAGCTGCGGCCGGGTGCTGATCTGCAACCTCGGCAGACGCGCCAAGTCGGCCGGTGTCAGCACATCGTCCGCCAGGGAGGACGGGCCGCGCCGCGCCAGCGCCTCGGCCCGCAGCGCCGGGCTGCCCACGGCGATCAGCGTCTCGGGCAGCAGGAAGTGCGCCTCGGTGCCGGGCCAGCCCGATTCGCCGGCGTAGATCGTCGCGTCCAGCTCGGTCTCGTCGAAGAGAAAGGGCCGGGTGCGCGGCGTCAGGTTGACCGTCACGCCCGGGTGCGCGTCCAGGTAGCCGCGCAGGCGCGGCAGCAGCCACTTGGCCGCGAAGGTGGGCAGCACGCCCAACTCCAACACCCCCCCCGCACCGCCGGTGGTCATCAGCTCCAGCGCGTCGCGCTCCACCTCCTCCAACCGGGCACGGACCCGACGGCTGTAGGCCACCCCCGCTTCGGTGAGGACGACGCCGCGACGCGTACGGCGAAACAGCGCCACGCCGACGAAGCCCTCCAGCGTCGCGACCTGGCGGCACACCGCGCTCTGCGTCAGCGCCAGCTCATCGGCCGCGCGGGTGAAGCTCTGGTGACGCGCGGCGGCCTCGAAGGCGGCCAGCGCAGCGGTGGATGGCAGCCGGCGGCGCACCTCACCCTCCCGCGCGCTTGACCCGGTGACCCTCGGCCAGCAGCAGGGCGACCAGCCGCTCGACGTGGTCACCCTGCACCTCGATCACGCCGTCCTTGACCGTGCCCCCGGACCCGCAGGCGCTGCGCAGGCGCTTGCCAAGCAGGGCCAGGGCCTCATCGTCGAGCGCGACGCCGCGCACCAGGGTCACCGCCTTGCCGCCGCGGCCCTTGGTCTCGCGCGAGACGCGCAGCACGCCGTCGCCCTTCGCGCGCGCCGCAGCGGCCGCCTGCGCCTTGCACTGGCAAGCCGCCACGGGTTGGCGGCAATCGGGGCACATGCGGCCGCTGTCGGTCGAATAGACAAGGCCGCCGGAGCCGGTGGAGCGCATGGTTGCAGGCAGGATAGTTCGCTGAAGGCAGGGATTGTCGCGGCAACGACCCCTTCGGCGCGCGCCGATAAGATCACCGCCCTCCCCACACGATCCCGTGCGATCCGCCGCCATGTCGAACTTCTGGGACGAACGCTTCGCCGAGCCGGGCTACAAGTACGGCACCGAGCCCAATGCCTTCCTGCGCAGCCAGGCGGCCACGCTGCCAGCCGGGGCCCAGGTGCTGCTGCCAGGCGACGGTGAGGGGCGCAACGGCGTCTGGCTGGCCACGCAGGGCCATGCGGTGCTGGCGGTGGATGCCTCGGGCGTCGGCCTGGCCAAGGCGCGCGCGCTGGCCCAGCAGCAGGGCGACGCCGTGAATGCGCGCGTGCGCACCGAACTGGCCGACTTGACCGACTGGCCCGTGCCGCCAGCGGCCTTCGACGCCGTCGTGCTGGTGTTCTGCCACCTCCCCTCGTCGCTGCGCCGCGTGGTGCATCCGCGGCTGGCGCTGGCCTTAAAACCAGGCGGTCGACTGGTCGTGGAAGCCTTTCACCCCGAACAGCTCGGCCGCCGCAGCGGGGGGCCGAAGGACCTGGACATGCTCGTCACGCTGGCCGACCTGCGCAGCGACTTCGCCGCGACACTGGACGAGGAACTGGGCTGGGAGGGCGACGTGCCGCTGGACGAAGGCCCGGGCCACCAGGGCCTCGGGCGTGTGACTCGCTACGTGGGACGGCGCCGCTGACCCAGAGACCCAGCGACCCAGCGACCCAAGAAACATTTGCTCGCGATTTTTCACGAAAAGACGCCCGCAAACTGCAACTTCTTCGGCCAACTCCTTCACGTTCATCCCATCGCCGAGACACGAAGGTCCACCATGCCGCTTCCCACCCGCTCCCCATTGAATCCACCGGTCCTGCTCGCCTTGATGGCCGTGGCGGCCATGCAAGGCGCCTGGGCTGCCGACGAGGACTCTCACTCTGCAACGCGCCGCGTCCAGGCCGAGGGCCGCGCACGCAGCAACATCACCGCGTTTCCGGGGTACAGCCTGCACGCTGCCGGACAGGCCTACAGCCTGCGCGACGTGATCATCGACGACGACGGCAGCGAGCACGTGCGATTCGAGCGCCACTACCAGGGCCTGCGCGTGATCGGTGGCGAGCTGGTGGTGCACCAGTCGGCCAGCGGCTCGCTGCGCGAGGTCTCGCGCACGATGGCGCGTCTGCCAATGCTCTCGACCCGGGCCACGCTCTCAGCCGGCAACGCCACGACGATGGCCCTGCTCGCCCACCCAGGCACCCCCGGCCAGACCGCCCCCGAGCTGCTGGTGCACGCCCGCGACGACCAGCCCACGCTGGCCTACGACGTGCGCGTCTACGGCACGCAGGCCGACGGCACGCCCAGCGAGAAGCACGTGATCGTCGACGCGCACCGCGGCACGGTGATCGACGCCTGGGACGACGTCCACACCGCGGCGACCCTGGGCAGCGGCAAGAGCTTCTTCAACGGCACGGTGTCCCTGATCACCAACAGCCTGACCAGCGGCTACGAGCTGCGCGACCCCAGCCGCGGCGGCCAGTACACCATCAACATGCGCAACCTGACCGCCGGCGGCAGCATCTTCATTGACGCCGACAACGTCTGGGGCAACAGCGCACTGACCGACACCGCGACGGTGGGCGTCGACGCCCAGTACGGCACCGCGATGACCTGGGACTACTTCAAGAATGTCCACGGCCGCAACGGCATCGCCAACAACGGCGTGGGCGCCTACAACCGGGTGCACTACGGCTCGAAGTACAACAACGCCTTCTGGTCGGACGCCTGCTTCTGCATGACCTACGGCGACGGCGATGGCGTGAGCTTCAACCCCTTCACCGCGCTGGACGTCGCCGGCCACGAGATGAGCCACGGCGTCACCAGCCGCACCGCCAACCTGACCTACTCGGGCGAGTCGGGCGGGCTGAACGAAGCCACCTCGGACATCTTCGGCACGATGGTCGAGTACTACGCCAACAACGGCGTGGACGTCCCCGACTACAAGATCGGTGAACGCCTGTACCGCAATGGCCTTGGCGCCATCCGCTACATGTACCGACCGAGCCTGGACGGCGGCTCGGCCGACTGCTGGTACTCGACGCTGGGCGCGCTGGACGTGCACTACAGCTCCGGCGTGGCCAACCACTTCTACTACCTGCTGGCCGAAGGCACCAGCGCCGGCTCGCCCAGCCCGACCTGCGTGGCCGGCAACACGAAGAAGGCCAGCGGCACGGGCACGCTCGCAGGCATTGGCCGCAGCAAGGCCGAGAAGATCTGGTACCGCGCGCTGACGGTCTACATGACCTCCAGCACCAAGTACGCGGGCGCACGCACCGCCACGCTCTACGCGGCCCGCGACCTGTACGGCACCGGCTCGGCGGAATACAACGCCGTGGCCGCCGCCTGGAGCGCGGTGCTGGTGAACTGAGCCGGGCTCAGCCCAACGGCGGGGGCCCCTCGCCGCCCAGCACCCGGCCCGGGTGGCTGTAAACGGTCAGGCGCCCCTCGCGCACGAAGCCGGCCAACACCAGGCCGGCCGCCTCGGCGGTCTGCACCGCCAGCGCGGTGGGCGCCGAGATCGCCGCCAGCAGGCCGACGCCGGCCTGCGCCGTCTTGTGCACCATCTCGTAGCTGGCGCGACTGGTCACGGCAACGAAGGCCTGCGCCGGGTCGAGCGCCGCGCGCGTCGCAGCGCCGATCAGTTTGTCCAGCGCGTTGTGGCGGCC
>Ga0228698_1000559_pt1 | contig 26329 bp, 17 predicted proteins | sample McNCre117_Aug_MG_FD_178015 | JGI IMG/M metagenome (GOLD analysis project Ga0228698, IMG submission 178015) | Freshwater microbial communities from McNutts Creek, Athens, Georgia, United States - 1-17_Aug_MG | ecosystem: Environmental > Aquatic > Freshwater > Creek | place: USA: Georgia...
CGACGAGGCCCGCCACCTCGGCCTGCACGACCCCGGCGTGGCGCCCATCGTCTGCGGCCGGGCGCGAGCCCGCGACGTCTGGGTGGCCGGGCGCCGCGTGCTGCGCAACGGCGCCATCCCCGGCCTGGACCTGAGCGCCCTGCGCGCCGAGGTGGCCCAGGCCGTCACCGACCTGAAGGCCGCCGTGCTCGGCTGACGCGGCCGGCGGGCCACTGCATTGCGCTCCTGATTTGCGCACCTTCTTCCGTCCTTCACCCCAACGCCCATGAACGCCCCCACCGCATCCGCTGAACTGGCCCCGACCGAGGGGGCCACCGCCCGCGCCGAGGCGCTGGCCCGCGTCCAGGCCGAGACCGCCGACATCGACTGGATCACGGACGCCAGCCGCACCGAGCGCCTGTCGCGCGACTTTGCCTGGTTCAGCCCCATCCTCAGCCGCGAACTCGCCGGCCTGCGCGCCGACGCCGTCGCCCGCCCCCGCAGCGAGGCCCAGGTCATCGCTCTGGTGGCCGCCTGCGCCCGCCACGGTGTGCCCATCACCCCCCGCGGCAGCGCCACCGGCAACTACGGCCAGTGCACCCCCGTGCAGGGCGGCGTGCTGCTGGACCTCACCGGCTACAACCAGCTGCTCTGGCAGCGCGGCGGCGTGGCGCGCGTGCAGGCCGGCATCCGCATGGCCGAGCTCGACGAGCAGCTGCGCCCCAGCGGCTGGGAGCTGCGCTGCGTGCCCAGCACCTTCCGCTCCGCGACGCTGGGCGGGCTGTACGGCGGTGGCTTCGGCGGTGTGGGCTCCATCAACTACGGGCCGATTGCCGCCACCGGCAACGTGCTGGGCCTGCGCACCCTGACCATCGAGCCCGAGCCCCGGCTGATCGAGCTGCGTGCGCCCGAGGCCCTGCTGCTGCACCACGTCTACGGCAGCAACGGCCTGGTGCTGGAGCTGGAGGTCGCGCTCGCCCCGGCGCACCCCTGGCTGGAGGCCATCGTCGCCTTTGACGGTGAGTCGGGCTTCGAGTCGGCCCTCACCTTTGCCGACACCCTGGCCGCCGCCCCCGGCATCGTCAAGAAGAGCGTCAGCTACTTCGACCCCGCCGTGGGCGCGCTGCTCGCCCAGGCCCTCGCCTGGCTGCGCCCCGGCCTGCCCGAGGGCGCCCACACCGTGCCCGTGCTGGTGGCCGAGTGGGCCGAGCCCGCGCTGCTGGAGCTGGCCCGCGCCCGCGGCGGGCGCATCACCTGGCGCCAGACGCCCGAGGAGGTGGCCGCCAGCAAGCGCACGCTGGTCGAGATCACCTGGAACCACACCACGCTGCACGCGCTGAAGGTGGACAAGACGATCACCTACATCCAGAGCGGCTTCCCCGCCGGCCCCCACCTCGACCAGGTGCGTGAGCTGCGCGCGCAGCTGGGCGACGAGCTGCTGCTGCACCTGGAGTTCATCCGCAACCGCGACGGCCTGCCCACCTGCTCGGGCCTGCAGATGCTGCGCTACACCAGCGACGAGCGGCTCAACGCCATCATGCAGGCCCACCGCGACGCGGGCGTGGGCATCGCCAACCCGCACGTCTGGCGGGTGGAAGACGGCAAGCAGGGCGCCATCAACGCCGAAATCGTCGGCACCAAGGCCCGGCTCGACCCGCAGGGCCTGCTCAACCCCGGCAAGCTGCGCGGCTGGGAAGAACGCCAGCGCCTGCTGGCCGAGGGCCTGCCCGACACCACCTCGCCCCTGCTGGCCACGCTGCCCACCTTCTGAAGCCACCGAGGCCTCCGCCGCGGCCCTGTCGCGGCGTTCTGAGTCCGACTTCGCCCGATCTGCAGGGTGCTTGTTGCGACCATCTGGTCAACATTGGCGATCAACTGCTCAGCAGATCGGACCGCGCACCGATGCGTCATGAGCGACTGCCCATCCCATCGGGGCCCCAGTTGCGACGCGAGACCCGTCGATCGAGACCTTCTTCACACTTTGCTTGACGCAAAACTGCAAGAAGCAGCAGTTTCTGCCTGACCATCCTGTCCGCAAGGTTTGCAGATCAGACACCATGTTTCTCTGCGTTACCTGAGAGGCTCATATGGTGAGCCAGCAGGGAGGAGATCATGGTGCCGCAAACCACGCGGACAACGATCATGAACACGTCAGGAAGGATGCCCCGCTACTGGGGCAAGGCTCGGCCGTCGGATGACGGTGGCAGGACGCGCTTGATGAGTTGATCTGATCCGCAGCGGCCAGGTTACCTGGCGAACCGACAATTTCCACTCTAAGGGTCGCTGACCAATCACCGTGCCTATGCCGACAATCAGTCGGCGCACGTCAAGCTACTTGTCGCCTCGGTCATGCAGCCAACGGCCGGCTATCCGGCGTGGTGGCCGCCTCGCTGCGCTCAGAATTGAGCGTGACCACAGAGATGTGCTCCCAGTTGCGCGTCTTGCCTGACCAGCGTGCCGGGTTGCGCGTGCGGGCTTGCTGGTAGAGCTCTTGGCTGTTGTGCAGGATCGCGTTGTCCTGGCCCGCACCGCCGCCTGCTCAGCCCCACGCACCCAATCCCAGATCAGCTGAGGTTCATGCCGAATCAGGACGATTCTTGTATGCCCTAGGGCTGACACCGTAGCTGGCCTTGAACAGCCTGCTGAAGTGTGCTGCGTCACTGAAGCCCCATTGAACGGCGAGATCGCCAATTCGATCTGGCATCGACGCGCAACCGAGTTCAATGCGGCAGCGCTCGAGGCGACGCTTGCGGATCATGCCGGACACCGTTTCTCCGCGGGTGGCGAAGAGTGCATGCAAGGTGCGCACCGAACACCCGAACCGCCCTGCTATCGATTGGGGGGTGATGTCCGGATTTCCGAGTTCCCGCTCGATGTGCTGCAGGATTTCGGTGAACAGATCCGACTTGCTGCGCAGGGTAGGGCGCAACGGCATGTCTGCTTTGGAGGCGAGGTCGAGAACTGCCTTGACGGCCTCTGATTGATGTTCCAGACCGAGTTCACAACGCTGCTGCAAGAGCGCACGAACTCCGGCATGCGCCATTGCAACCATGACAAGGGTACTGGAGAGGACCTTGGGCGTGTCGTCCAGGGCCAGCCGCCCCCAAGTTCGCTCCAGCTGGAGTGTCGGAACAAACAGTAGCACTTCATGGTTTGTGCCGGGAAACTCGAACTCGCCCGTCATTCGACTGGACCAGACAACGACATCCCCTGGCGCAACGGTGCTCTGTCCTCGATGATTCCGAAGCAATTGAGTCCCCTGCATCTGGAAGCCCAGGCAGCAGAAATCCACGCCGCCATGCGTGTGCGCGTCTACATGACCCGATGAACCGGGGCTGCGAATGGAAGCAATCATCAATTCTTCGATGTCGAAGCAGTCGATGCTCGCGGCCAAGTGCGCCTGCTCGATGTCTTGAACTGCCCAGGTGACACGCATTCCGCGGTGGGCAATGCTCACCGGGGCAAAGCCTTGCCGACAGCGAGAAGTGTGGGATCTGCGCGCGGTCATACTGTGCTTCGCTCCTGATGCGAACGCAATGTAGAGCGAAGCCGTCACACGCGCCGATGAGGATTTCCCTGCGTTCTTGCTCCTTGAGAGCCATCCCCCTCTTGATGGGTGGGGCCTCCCCACCCGTCCGTACGGGTGGCATTCGGGGCAACCCGCGGTGTGCACGGAGATCCAAGACGCCTGCAGGCATGTCCTAACGGGCGGTGCTCCCGATCTCCAAACTTATCTCCTGCAAACCAACTCATAGGAGACAAGCGGTGACGCGTACGACAACGATGGGTCCCAAGACGACGAGGCCGACCCGGCTGGCCCTGAGCATCGCGGCGGTCTTGGCGAGCAGTTCCGGCATCGCCGCCCAGATCGAAACCGGCAGCGCCGATGCTTCGGTTCGATGGGACAACACGATCAAGTACAGCGCAGGGTACCGGCTGAAAGATGCCGATCCAACGCTGGCTTCCGATGTCAATCAGGGCGATGGGGACACCAACTTCCGCCGCAGGGGCTTGATCTCGAATCGGGTCGACCTCCTCAGCGAGCTCGAGGCGAGCTACCAGGGCTTTGGTCTGCGGCTATCCGGTGCGGCCTGGCATGACACTCTGTACCGCCGGTCCAACCAGAACGACACAGCCGGGGCCTTCGGGCCGGGCACAAGTGCCGTCAACTCGACCGAGATTTCCGCGCCCAACCAGTTCAGCTCCTATGCGCGCAAGGTTCATGGCTCTGACGCGGAAATGCTGGATGCATTTGTGTCCGCCAAAGTGGACCTGGGCGGACACGCAGCCACCGTCCGATTGGGACAGCACACCGTGTTGTGGGGTGAAAGCCTGTTCTTTGGCGACAACGCCATCGCCGGCGCGATGTCCCCTGTCGATGTGGCAAAGGCGCTCTCCGTGCCAAATCTGCGTTTCCAGGAGATTCTTCGACCCGTTCCTCAGGTTTCCGGCCAGATTCAAGTCAATGACGCCGTGTCGGTTTATGCCTTCTATCAGTTGAAGTGGAAGGAAAGTCGCTCGCAAAGTTCTGGAAGCTACTTTTCGCCTTTCGACTTCCAGACCGGGGGCAATCTCATCTTGACCCCCGCCGGTCCGCTCGTTCGATCAGCTACCCACGATGCAAAGGACAGCGGTCAAGGAGGACTGTCTCTTCGCATTCGCGGGGACGACATGGACTACGGTCTGTACGCCGTCCGATTCAACAGCAAGAACGCCGCCTACGTCGTGAGCCCGATGACAGGCACCTACTACGAGAACTACCACAACGGCATCACAGCGTTCGGCGCGAGCGTGAATCGAAGCGTTGGAGCTTTCAACTTGGCAGCCGAAGCATCGGTGCGCAACAACCAGGATCTGCTGTCACCAAATGCCTATGACGTGGGTGGCGGTGCTCAATACGGTGTCGGGCGGACCGCACACCTGAACCTGTCGGCGTTCGGCACGAACCTGGGACGCACGGCGCTCTGGAACGACGCAAACCTTCTGGCGGAGTTGGCGTACAGCAAGGTCACGCGTATTACGAAGGGCGCAGACGCCATGAGCGGTTGCCAACCGGCGTTCTTCCCTGGGTCAGTCTGTGCACCCAATGGCACCCGCTCCAACTGGCGCATGCAGGTGCTTTTCGAGCCGATCTACTACCAAGCGTTTCCGGGTGTCGATCTGAGGGTGCCTATGGGCATCAGCTATGTGCCAAAGGGCTCTCGCAACATGGTCGGCCCGGCGCCGATGCCGGAAGACGCCGGATCCATCAACTTGGGTTTGGCATCCACCTACCTCGACGTATGGCGCGTTGCACTGAACTACAGCCACTACTTCGGCAAGAGCGGTGTCCTGTTCAGCCCGATCAGCGCTGGTGGAACCCAGGCCTGGAACTACAAACAGTACTTCGCCGACCGTGACAACGTCTCGTTTGTCTTCAGCCGCACCTTCTGACTTCAATGCGCAAGACCATGAAACTCTCTCATTCCCTGAAAGCGGTTGCCATCGTCGCCGTGGCTGCGTCGGCGGTTTCAGCCGTCGCTGCCGTGAGCCCCGAGGAAGCGTCGCACCTCAAGACCGACCTGACACCGCTGGGCGGCGAACGCGCAGGCAACAAGGAAGGCAGTATCCCGACCTGGTCCGGTGGCGAAACAAAGGTACCGGCGGGATTCAAGCCCGGGCAACGTCGGTCCGATCCATTTGCGAGCGACAAGCCGATCTACTCGATCAGCGCCAAGAACGTCGAGGAATACGCCGCTGTATTGAGCGATGGTCAGAAGGCCATGCTCAAGCGCTATCCCAGTTATCGCCTCGATGTCTACCCAACTCGCAGGTCCGCCGCTGCACCGCAGTGGGTTTATGAGAACACAGCGAAGAACGCGGTGCGAGCCAAGCTCGTGGATGGCTCGTCCTACCCAATCCCCGCCGGCGCCTTCGGAGGGGTGCCGTTCCCGATCCCGAAGACCGGGACCGAGGTCATCTGGAATCACCTGCTGCGATTCCAGGGCGTGGCCACGACGGTGACGAACGGGCAAACCTGGATGGTCACCTCGGATGGCAAGAGGGTCATGACGGTAGAGGGGCGCCAGGACATCAAGATGCCCTACTACAACCCCAACGGATCCGCGGACAATTTTGACGGCACCTACTGGTTCACGCGCGTGGTGAACGTTGGCCCGCCTCTACGCGCTGGCGAGGCCATTGTCGGCCGGGTGAACGTCGACGACGCCAAGACCAATGCCTGGGTTTACCTCACTGGCCAGCGGCGAGTGCGCAAGCTCCCCAACCCGAACGGCGATACACCGACGCCTTCTTCCGCTGGTGTGATGACCTTTGACGAGATCAACGTCTTCTCGACCAGCCCGGGGCTCTTCAATTGGAAACTGGTCGGCAAGAAGGAGATTCTAGTCCCCTATAACAACTACAAGACGTTTGGTCCGACCAGTGCCGAGCCGCTGTTGGGCACGTCACACCTGAATCCTGACTATGTCCGCTGGGAACTGCACCGTGTGTGGGTCGTGGATGCAGAACTGAAGCCGGGAAAGCGTCATGCCGCGCCGAAAGCAAGGTACTACATTGACGAAGACTCCTGGCTGGCCGTTCTGGGGGACCGTTGGGATGCCAAGGGTCAACTGTGGAAGACATTGTTCGGCTTGACGGTGACGTATCCCGAGATTCCGCTTACCGACCATGCCACCTATGGCTTCTATGACCTGATCAGTGGAGCTTGGTACGCCGGTCCGTTCGTCAACAAACCGGCGGAGGCCATTGGCCTGCAGGCAGTTTCGAATATCAAGGATGAAGCTTTTACACCAGACGCCATGGTCGGCGATCAGCTACGTTGAATTCAGGGAAGAACCCCGACATGTTCAAAAACAAAGTAGTCGTCATCACCGGAGCTGGCTCCGGCATTGGACAAGCCTTGGCATTGGCAATGGGAACCGAGGGCGCGCGGCTTGCGCTGTCGGATGTCAATTCCAGTGGACTTGATGAAACACGGCAGAAATTGCCGGCAAACTGTGAGGTCCGTACCTACAAGCTGGACGTGTCCTCCCGCGAGGCAGTATACGAACATGCCGAGCGCGTCCGCCGCGACTTCGGTGCCGTCCATACGGTGATCAATAATGCCGGCACTGCCGTGCTGGCTACCGTTGAACACGTGACGCTCGAAGAAATGGAGCGGGTGATCAACATCAACCTCTGGGGGGTGATCTACGGCACCAAGGCGTTTCTCCCAATCCTGCTGGAGCAGCGCGATGGCTGCATCGTCAACATTTCCAGTGTGTTCGGACTGCTCGCCACGCCGTGCTCCGTGGCATACACCATTTCCAAGTTCGGTGTCCGAGGGCTCACCGAAACACTGTGGCAGGAACTGCACGGTACAGGTGTGCGCGCCGTACTCGTTCACCCGGGCGGCGTGAAGACCAACATCAGCGACGCACCATTGGCAAAGAACGCCGGAGACTTCGAGCGCTTCATGGCGGAAGCCAACGTCCGCATGATGTCCGCGTCTCCTGACGATGTGGCTCAGCAGATTCTGGCCGGTCTCAAGCGCGGCGATCCCCGTTTGCTGGTGGGAAATGGGGCCGAAGATCTCTTCAAGCTGGCCTTGGCCGCACCGGATCACTACGGCGAAATCCTGCGTCAACAGATGGGTCCGTGACCTTTGGGCGTGCGACAGACCTTCACACAGGAACTTCGATGAACCACCTTTTCTCTCTGTCGCGGCGCAAAATGCTGGCGGCTCTGCCTTTGGCACTCGGTAGCGGCGCGCTCGTCGCACAGAGCGCCAAGCCCTTGCGCATCGTCGTCGGTGTACCACCGGGTTCCACATCGGATCTGATCGCTCGTATTCTGTCCGAAGGCATGGCCCGGACACTGGGTCAGCCGGTCATCGTTGAGAACCGCCCGGGAGCGATGGGCTCTCTGGCGGTCAACGCCTTCCTCGGTGCCCCCCACGACGGCCAGACACTACTTTTTGCGGTCAATGGCTTCTTTGCTGAGGCGCCTTACACGATCAAGGTTGCGTTCGACCCACTTCACGATGTGCTCCCATTGGCCGACCTGGGAGGCAACGGTTTGGTGCTGGTGACTAACACTGACGTGCCGGTGAGATCGCTGGCGGAACTCGTTGCATGGATCCGTGCCCGACCCGGCAAGGTGAACTACGGCTCGTTCAGCCCAGGCTCCGTTTCCCATGTCCTGGGCCTGCTGTTGGCACAGACCGAGAAACTGGATATGACCCACGTTGGATACCGTGGATCACCTCCCGCGCTGCAGGATCTCATCGGCGGGCAATTGCAGTTCATGTTCGATGCCCCGCCAACCTCAGTACCCCTGATCCGGTCTGGAAAACTACGGGCGCTGGCGGTGACGTCACCAAATCGGCTGTCGTTGCTGCCGGATGTGCCGACGATGGCCGAGCTGGGCTACAAGACCATGACGCGGACATCCTGGTTGGCGCTCTGGACCACGCCAGACCTGCCTGTTCCCATACAGGTGCGCCTGCGCAGTGCGGCATTGGAAGCCATAGCCGCCCCGACTGCGAAAAATCGATTGCGCGAACTGGGGCTGGAGTATGCAAACGGTATACCGATGAGCACCGAGCAGATGGTCCGGCAACTGGCGCAGGACCACGCTGCCGTTGGTGAGACGCTGCGTTCCGTGAATTACAAGCCGGAATAACCGCCTAGAAAACGCATCCTGGATTCGGCACATGATTCCCTATATTGCTCCGCTTGAAGACATGGAGTTTGCGCTGGCCGAGCTCTCCGAGATCGACCGTGTCGCGGAGCTGCCGGATTCGGACTCAGTTTCTGATCGGGATCTGATGGTCGCTATCCTGGACCAAGCCGCCCGCTTTGCCGGAGAAGTGCTGGCCCCGTTGAATCAGGTCGGTGATCGTGTAGGCGCGCGGTGGACAGAAAACGGTGTGACAACCCCGCCCGGGTTCGCTGATGCCTATCGTCAATTCACCGAGGCAGGGTGGAACAATATCGCATTGCCCGTTCAGTATGGTGGTCAGGGGCTTCCGGGTCTCCTGTGTGTTGCGGTGCAGGAGATGTTCACGTCGGCGAACAAGGCATTCTGCTATTGCTCCGGCCTCACGGAGGCCGGAGCAATAGCGCTCGCTTCCAGTGCGGATGAGGCCGTCAAATCGGAGTATGTGCCGAAGTTGGTCGCAGGCCAATGGTCCGCCACGATGAACCTGACCGAGCCTCAGGCCGGCTCCGACGTGGGCGGCCTCACCACACGGGCTTTGCTTCAGCCGGATGGAACGTATCGGATTCACGGACAGAAGATCTTCATCAGTTACGGCGACCACGATTTCACGGAAAACATCGTTCACCTCGTACTGGCCAGGATATCCGGTAGCCCGGCAGGTAGCAGGGGGATATCGCTGTTCGTCGTACCGAAAATACTGCCCCAAACAGGCGCACGAAACGATGTTCGTTGCACAGGCATCGAACACAAGTTGGGCAACCACGGCAGTCCGACGTGTACGCTGGTTTTTGGTGCTGATGGGGGTGGCGCACAAGGGTGGTTGGTCGGGTCCGAGAACAAGGGCCTTCAAGCCATGTTCGTAATGGTCAACGCAGCAAGAATGAAAGTGGGCCAAGAGGGTACTGCGATGAGCGAGCGTGCCTACCAGCAGGCCTTGGCCTACGCGAGAGAACGGATCCAGGGAAAGCTGGCTGGCAGTGGCGAAGACTCCGTGGCGATCATTCGCCATCCTGATGTACGTCGCATGCTCATGATGATGCGTAGCCAGACGGAGGCCATGCGCGCCGTAGGGTACCTAATTGCCGGTGCTCGCGATTTGGCCGCTAGGCATCCGGATTCAGACGTTCGTCGTGAGCGTCAGGCCTTTGTCGATTTGATGATTCCAATTTTCAAGGGCTGGGCCACCGAAACGGGGATCGAAGTCACGTCACTCTCGATCCAGATTCATGGCGGCATCGGCTACATCGAGGAAAGCGGGGCCTCACAGCCGCTGCGTGATGTCCGCGTGTCGGCCATCTACGAGGGCACCACATCCATCCAGGCACACGATCTGGTGGAGCGCAAACTCGTCCGGGATGGCGGGGCCGCGCTGCGTGCGTGGCTTTCCGAGGTGCATCGCACCCTGCACCAACTGCGTGAATCGAAGGAATCCGAACACTTGGAGAGCGCGAGATATCTTGTCCAGGCGGTGAGTCGGCTTGAGCATGTCTGTGCCAAGGTGTTGGCCGACTATGCGCGGGATCCGCTGCCCGTGCTTGCGGTCTCGGTACCTCTGCTGCGGATGTTCGGTCTGGTGGTTGGCGGCTGGCAAATGGCACGTGCAGGCTTGGCCGCGCGGCGCAAACTCGCGGAAGGTATCGGCAATGTCCCGTTTCTGCGCGCAAAGATCGCCAGCGCAACCTTTTATGCCGTCCATGTGCTGCCACAGGCCATGGCACTGTCGGTGGTCGTCGAGCACGGCGGATCGGCGGCCCTGTCATCAGACGACCTCTGGCGGTAGCCGGTGGGTCGTGGCAATCCACCAGGGTCAGCCGTCGACCAGTCCCAACAAGCGGGCGCGAGCGACCGCATGCTTGCGATTCGCTGCATTCAGTTTGTTGAACAGGTTCTTGACGTGCCACTTGATGGTCTGTTCGCCAATGCTCATGGCTAGGGCAATTTCCTTGTTGCTCAGATTGCGGTGCAGCAGCGTCAATACCTCATGCTCCTTGGCCGTCAATAGCCCCGCAGCTCGAACCTGGATTTCCCGTTGAGCATCCGGTTTCTCGACCGGCGCCAAAGGCTGGGGATCGCGGCGATCACCGAGCTCCCGCAACACCCGCTGCATGCCCTCGGCATGTGCAAGACTGAGTGCCTCGGCGCGCAGGTTGTCCGCGTTGGCCGCACCACCGCGGCGCAGGGCTTCTGACTGCAACAAGCGCATCTCGACGATGTCGCCGGTTCGCTTGAGGCTGGTCGCGAGGCCGATGGCGGCCTCGATGGCCTGCTGCGCCTGAGGAAGCGATTCGTTGTTGCCGGCAGAGAGCAGTGAATGAGCTCTTGCCATCTCCGCGTGCAGATCCATCCAGGCCGATACCGATGATGACAAACCAGTAGACCTGATACGTATCAAGGCCTCCAACTGCGCACTCAGGGATCGCGCAGTGTCCACACGATCATGCTTCGCATGCAGGCGTACCATTTCATATTGGGCCATGACCTGGATGCGTGTCATTCCCCGCGACTGCCCGATCGCACGAAGCGCCTCCAGCATGCTCAAGGCCCGATCCTGGTGACCCTCGTCGTCGGCGGTTCGTGCCAACGTCTTCTGTGCGGCCATGAGGGTTTCAGGCAGGCCGTAACGCTCCAGGATGTCCATTCGGCCCGCGAGCAGGGCGGATGCGTGCTCATCCATCCCTGTTTCCCAGCAAGCCTGGGCCATCATCGCGGCCAGCATGCACGCGACCGGATGATATCGGTCCATGCGCTCTTCGGCCCGCACGAGTGCGGGCCGAAGCACTTGTTCGGCAAGGGCAGCTCGGCCCTCCCACAGGTAGCTCATGCCGGTGATGCACGCGGAGAAGCCGTAGGAAACGGGGGAATACGCCTGAGCCCGATCGAGCCGGCCGATGTGAGTCAGCAGCAGACGCGCCTGTTCAGGTTGGCCTTGATACAAGACCCAGTTCGCCCGAGCCACCGCGTGGATGGGAACGATGTCAGGACGGGCATCTGGGGGTGGTGAAGGCCACTCGTCGAGCAGGCGTCCGGTGAGGTCGATGCGGTCGGAAAATGACGCCGCCGTCACGCCAAGCAAGGTGGCCTCGAACAGTTGCGAAGTATTCCCCTGCGCTTTCGCGGCGATCAGTTCAATCAGCGGCTGAGCCTCGGCATTGCGGTCGCTCATCGCGAGTGCCCACGCCGCAGGCGCCCAGAAGCTGGGGCGCTCCTGAAGTTGGTTGGGGGAGAGTCGTCGATACCAAGCCAGCAATGCCGTACTGCGCCCCTGCACTGTCATCTGGCCGGCTGACTTCTCCACCAAGGAAATGGATTGGGCGACCTCACCGGCCAGGAACGCCTGTTCAGCCGCCTCCTCATACAAGTCGCGATCGGCGTACCAAGCCGACGCCTTGAGCGCCAGCGCTGCCCGTTCACTGGACGGCAGTTGAGCCAGTCGTCGTTGTAGGACTTCCCGGGCTAGTGGATGCAGGCGCATCCAGTTTTCGCCTTCTGCACGCAGCAGCAGGGGAGTATCGTTTTGCAGTCGGAGCAACTCATCAGCGAAACGTTCGTCTCCAAGCGCTGCAGCGCACAGTTGCGGATGAATCAGATTGAACTGGGCCAGGCGAACCAGTAGCTGCGTGGCATCCGGTGGTTGGCGATCAATGACCGCGTCGACGAAGAAGTGCTGTATGTCGCTGGTTGCTGCAGCGAGTAGGCCCTCCATGTCGCCGCCCTTGTGAAGCGCCCCGACCGCCAACTGGACGCCCAGGGGCCAGCCCTCGGAGAGTTCGTGCAGGTGGACGCAGGTCTCGGGGTTGGAACGCCGTCCCAATGCTCCGGAGAAGACGGCCACTGTTTCATCCGGACGAAATCTCAGGTCGATAGCGGTGACGCGTGTCACCGCCGCGGGACTGAGCGCACCACTTGCCACCAGCGCAGATGAACCACGCGCAGCAAAGGCGATGCGCAAATTTGGTGGGGCATTGCCAAGCAGGTAAGAGAGAACCTGAGAACGCGAGGAAGCCGGCAACTGTTCGACGTCGTCGAGCAGCAGCAGTACCTCGACGGAAAGCTCCGCGACCTCTGCCAGCCAGCCGGTTACCGCCTCCTGCGGATCAACGCAGGCGGCCATCCACTTCATGAACGGATCCGCAAATCCTCGTTTCCCGCAGCCCACCCGCGCGCTGTAGGCCAGCCCAAGCGCAAATCGTTGCGGCTCGTCACGGCTGTCCGCGCTATACCAGAAGGCCAGTGCACCGCTTGACAGAGCCTCCTTGCGCCAGTGTGTCAACTGCGCGGTCTTGCCGAAGCCGGTCGGTGCAAGCAATGCTGTGACACTGGCGCCACTCAGTTCCAGCCGATCCAGCCGCAAACGTTCGCGATCCAGGAATCCACGCACCGCCCGCGGCGGTGTCGACTTGAGGATGAGTGCAGGGTCGCGAGTCGAACTTTCTGGCGTCATGAGAGGGCGCGGTATCGGAGCCTCGAAGGTTCGAGCCATGCCGTGATTCTAGAAATCCGCGTCCGTCCAGGGTAGCGGGGCAAGGGAAGGGTTTGCCCAGGCACTGCCCCACTCCACGGTGGGGGGGGCTTGCCGAGGTTGGCGCCCTAACGTAGAGCCCATGAACAGTCCTATCTTCATTGTCGGCGTCGGTATGACGCAGTTCGGCAGGCATGTCGAGCGTTCGCTGCAATCGTTGGCGCAGGAGGCCCTGAGTGCTGCACTGAACGATGCTGGTGCCCAAATCAGCGACATCGGACAAGTCTTCTACTCGGGAGTCACCCAGGGCCCGCTTCAGGGTCAGAACGCAGTTCCGGGTGAGGTGCTGCTGGTGAAGCTCGGGCTGGTCGGGTTGCCGGTGTGGAACATCGAAAACGCCTGCGCTTCCGGCACCAGTGCTTTTCAGCTGGCCGTGCAGTGCTTGAGAAGCGGGGCCTGCGATGTGGCGCTGGCGATCGGCGCCGAGAAGATGAATATCGCCGACAAGCAGCGGGCACTCGCCCTGTTCGAGGGGGGCTGGGATGTCCTCACTGCGCAGGAGAACGAAGCGCGTCTGCTGGCCCTTGGCGTCGGTGTGGAGCCTCCGCCAGGGAGCGAATCCAGCAGGCCTTACAGCCGCTTCATGGCCATCTATGCCGCGATGTGCCGGTTCTGGATGAAGACGTTCGGTACCACGCAGCGCCAGATTGCGTCGGTGGCTGCCAAGAACCACATGCACTCGGTGCACAACCCGCTGTCGCAGTATCGCCAGGCATTCACGATCGATGAGGTTTTGGCTGCTGCGCCCATCACGTACCCACTGACGATCCCGATGTGCTCGCCGCTTTCTGACGGCGCAGCCGCCGTAGTGGTGTGTACCGAGGCGGGCCTGAAGCGACTTCAGGTGGATCGCCATCGCGCCATCCGCGTTGCTGCGACGGCAATTGCCACGGCCACCCCGCGTGCGGCGGACGCCTTCGATCAGGCGGTCTGTCGTCGAGCAGCGGCGATGGCATACGAGCAGGCGGGCATCGGTCCGGCGGACGTGTCTGTCGCCGAGGTGCACGACGCCAGCGCGATGGGCGAAGTCATGGCAGCCGAGTACCTCGGGCTTACGCCCATGGGCGGTGCCGGGGCGGCAGCAGAGGCTGGGGAGTTCAGCATCGGTGGCCGCCTGCCTATCAACACCTCGGGGGGCCTTGAATGCAAGGGGCATCCCATCGGGGCCACCGGTCTTGGCCAGATCCACGAGTTGGTGACGCAGTTGCGCGGCGAAGCCGGCGTGCGTCAGGTGGATGGCGCCAGGGTCGCCCTGCAGGAGAACGGTGGAGGTCAATCCGGCTACGAAGAGGCCGTCGTGACCGTCAACCTCTTCACCCGCTGACTCCGATATCGGACAACCAGGAGACATGAACATGAGTGAACAACATGCGGTGCCGCTTCCGGCGGTGGGACTGAGCGGCTTCGACGCCGCCTTGAGCGAGGAAGAGCAGGGCGTTCAGCAGGGCCTCCACCGGTTTGCCCGGGAAGTGATGCGGCCACTGGCCAGGGAGATCGACCGGATGCCGGCGGACCAGGCCTACCTTCCCGGTTCGCCGTTCTGGCAGTTTCACGCCGAAGCTCAGAAGTTGGGCCTCGACCCTGAAGCAATGGCGGGCATGCCGCCGGAGCTGGCCGCGCGGATGGATGGCGTGATCATCGAAGAGTTGGCCTGGGGCGATGCGGGCCTGGCCGTGTCGCTCGGCGCAGGGAGTATGCCCATGCTGATGGCACGCGCCAGCGGGAATCAGGAACTGATCGATCTCTGTGCAGGCAAGCTCGGATGCTGGGGTGCAACGCAGCCCGACCGCGGTTCCGATGGACTGATCCTGTACCCGGAGGAGCGGCACCCCGGATCCATGGGTAACAAGGGCAACCTGCAGGCCTCCTTCGTCGGTGACGAGATCGTCTTCAACGGGCAGACCTCTGCATGGGTGTCGAACGGCGCAGTGGCGCAGGTTGCGTTGATGGACGTCGTGGCCGACTACGGCGACGGTTTCTTTGCCGAGAACGGCAACACCTATGGCTGCAACGTCATCGTCCCTCTGGACCTGAAGGGGGTTTCCCGCGGCAAGCCGCTGGAAAAACTGGGCAAACGTCCGCTTCCGCAGGGCGAGATCTACTTCGACAACGTTCGCGTGCCGCGGCGCTTCGCGATTGCCACACGCGATGACTACGAGTTCAAGCACGCCTATGCGTGGGCCCAAGCCGGCACCGCCATGAGCCACATCGCAACCGGTTTGGCGCGCGCTGCATTTGAGCTGGCGCTGGCCTACGTTCACGAGCGCAAACAGGGCGGAACAGTGCTTGCCAACCATCAACTGACCCAGTTCCGCATTGGCGGGTTGGGCATGAAGGTGGAGGCCATACGGGCCATGGCTCGGCACGTCGCCCATTACACCCGCTGCTCGCCCAGGCCGCATCCCTACTTCACCGCTGCTGGCAAAGCCTTCTGCTGCGGCGAACTGATGCATGTGGCCAATGAGTCGCTGCAGCTGTTCGGCGGCGTCGGCCTGACCCGCGAGTTCCCGATCGAGAAGCTGATGCGCGACGCCCGTGCGATGCAGATCGAGGACGGGGAGAACAACATCCTGCAGATGCACTACGGGCATCTCTTGAGCCGCCTGCACCAACACGAAGGCTGGGGCCGTCCCTGACGACTCATCCGGGCACCACACGAGGAGTGACTCTTGACCACCAACTATCCCGTCGTCATCTATGGGGCCAGCGGCTACACCGGTCGCCTGGTCGCCGAGCATTTGCGTGACCTGGGCGTGCCCTTCATCGCCGCCGGACGCAACCGCCAGCGCATCGAAGAGAACATGCGGCTGGTTCCGGGCATCGAAAACGCCCGCTACGAGATTGCAGAGGTCGAGCACAGCGTCGAGGCTCTGACCCGCCTGCTCACCGGGCGCAAGGTCGTGTGCAACACGGTCGGCCCGTTCATGCGCTACAACAAGGAGGTTGCCGAGGCCTGCCTGCGCGCTGGCGTGCACTATCTCGACACAACGGGCGAACAGTCGGCGATCCTGCAATTGGACGAGCACTTCGGCCGCGACTTCGCGAAGGCCGGCCTGGTGATGATCCCGTCCACGGCCTACATGTACGGAATGAGCGAAATCGGCGCACGGCACTGCCTCGAAACGCCCGGAGTCGACTCGCTGCGCCTGCACGCCATCGGCAACGCCGTTCCGACGGTGGCCTCGGCCCAGACCATCCTCGACGCTATCCGTCACCCCTGCTACTACCTCAAGGACAACGAGCTGGTGCGCTACCCGGGCATCGAGAACGGCCGTCTGAGCACGCCATCGGGTGAAGTGCTGATCACTTCCAATTGGGGTGGATCCTCCAACCCGATCTGGTTCAGCCGGGACGGCCGGGTCCGCAACTGCAAGATGGACGTGGCGATCTGGAACCAGGAGCTCTACAAGAAGGAGCTGGCCCTGGAGCGCGCCTACAAGGTCCAGTTGCAGTGGGTGCCGGAGGACCAGCTGGTGCAGATCCTCGACCACATGGCAAGAACGATCACGCCGGAGACGCCGCCTCGCGAGACTCGGCAGGTCCACCGTTCGATCGACATCTGCCTGGCGACCGGGAACAACGTGGCGGTCAAGAGCACGATCTACAGCACAGGGGGGTACTTCACCACCGGTCTGCTGCAGGCCTATGCCGCGAGAAGGCTCTCGGTCGAGACGCCGCGTGTGGTCGGCCTGAGGTCACCGAGCGAGGTGTTCGGACATCGTGAACTGATGGGGGCCCTGGAGAGCTACGGCTACGCATCCATCAAGGTCGAACGCGTCGCCTGAGCGCTGTCTGCAGCGAACAACCCGGATAGCCACATCATGAACTTCACCACCCTTTCTCTCCAGCAGGACGGCGAACTCCTGCGCGTGAGCTTTAAGAACCCGCCTGTCAACCTGATGAGCCTTGCGATGGTCGGCGAGCTGTTCCAGCTCGCAGGCCGGATGCAGATGGACCCGGGCGTCAAGGTCGTCGTCTTCGACAGCCTGGATCCCGATTTCTTCATCGCGCACTTCGACCTGGAAGACATTGCCAGGTCGGCCAGTGATCCGAGCAAGGCAAGCAAGTATCCCGACATCAATGCGCCGCAGGCACTGGCCCTGTCCTGGCAGGCTGTCCCTCAGGTCACCATCGCCAAGATCAACGGGCGATGCCGCGGAGCCGGTCTCGAGTTCGCGCTCAGCTTGAACATGCGCTTCGCCACGACGGACACTAAGTTCTGCTTCCCGGAGTCCAGCGGCGGCTTCCTCGCCTGCGGGGGGGGCGCCACGCGAACCGCGCTGGCAGCGGGTCCGGCTCGTGCCCTTGAAATCCTGCTCAGCGCTCGGGACTTCAGTGGCGCGGAGGCTGAGCGCTACGGGCTGATCAATCGAGCGCTGTCCGTTGATGAGATCGACGCCTATGTCGACGACCTGGTCGGGCGGGTCCTCCTTCGGTCCAAGGCGTCGATCGCGATGCACCGCGAGGTGTTCCAACGCGTCTACGAACCCATGGTCGAGCCGGTGTTCGCTGCACTGGCGGCTGAAAACGAAGGACTGCGTTCCAGCCTGGCTGGCGCTGACTTGCCTGCCCACATGGCGGCCATGATCCAGGCGGGTTCGACTCGCGAGAACGAACTGGACCTGCCCGCCACGATCGCTCGTATCAATGCGGCCTTGAAGTGAAAACCAAGGAGCCACGAAATGGCAATCACGGACTTTTTTGATCGGGGAAGTCTTCTCAACAGGGAGGGCATTGCGTACGTGATGGATGGGCAGCGCTGGAGCCACGGCGAGGCCTACGGCATCACCTGTCAAGTGGCGCACGCGCTGCTCGCACTTGACCTGACGAAAGAGGCCAAGGCTGCCGTTCTCTCAGCCAATCACCCCCTGTCGTGGATGTGCGTCGTGGGTCTGTGGCGCGCGGGCTGTGCGTGGGTGCCCGTCAATCCTCGCGGCAGTGAGAGTGACCAGCGCCAACTCCTCCAGGCTTTCGACGTGGAAGTGCTGTTCTTCCAGCGGGCCTTCTGGCCCGTCGTGCAGCAACTGCGAGCGCATTGCCCACTGCTGAAGCACCTGGTGTGCATTGACGGCAGCATCGACTCGACGCAGAGCCTGCCAGCCTGGATTGCGGCGCATCCGAAGACGGCACCGGCGAACCTTGTCGACCAAGACGACCTGGCCGCAATCATGCCGACCGGGGGGACCACCGGCGTACCCAAGGGCGTGATGCTGACGCACCGCAACCTTGGTGTCTCGGTCACCTTCAACATCCTCAACACGCCCTACCGATCCGAAGAGAAGATCGTCAATCTCGCAGCGGCACCGATGACCCATACGGCGGGGTTCCTGTCGTTGCCGGCCACGGCACGGGGCGGCACCGTGGTGGTATTGACAAAACCGGATCCGGCGGCGCTGCTGGAAGCCATCGAGGATCACCAAGTCACCGAGTTCTTCCTGCCTCCAACGGTGATCTACCGGCTGCTGGAGATGCCTGGCATCGCGCAGCGCAACCTGTCCTCCTTACGCTACTTCATGTACGGTGCCGCGCCAATGTCCGTGGAAAAGCTGCGCCAGGCACTGAGCGTCTTTGGTCCGGTCATGATGCAGGGCTATGGGCAGACTGAGGCTCCCGGTGGCATCGCCATCCTCCGGCCGGATGACCACTTTCAAGGTGGCCAGGTGGCCTCCGAAGAACGCCTCTCTGCCTGCGGTCTACCCTCCCCGTTGAACGCCATCGCGATCATGGACGACGATCGGGTTCCGCTTCCGCAAGGCCAGACCGGGGAGATCTGCGTACGGGGCGACATCGTCATGAAGGGCTACTACAGGCAGCCGGACAAGACGGCCGAATCCATCATTGACGGTTGGCTGCACACCGGCGACGTAGGGAACCTGGATGCCCATGGCTTCCTGCACATCACTGACCGCAAACGTGACGTGATCATCAGTGGCGGTTTTAACGTCTACCCGAGCGAGGTCGAGCAGGTTCTCTGGACCCACCCTTCGGTGATGGATTGCGCTGTGATCGGCGTTCCCGACCCGCAGTGGGGTGAGGCAGTCAAGGCGGTGGTCGAGTTGAAGTTCGGTGCGACGACCACGGCTGAGGAGCTGATCGCACTTTGCCGCGAAGCCCTCGGCTCAGTCAAAGCACCGAAGTCCGTCGACTTCATTCAGCAGCTTCCCCGCAGTGCAGTCGGTAAGGTGCTGAAGAAGGACATTCGGCAGCCCTACTGGGAAAAGTCCGGTCGACGGATCTAGTCCACCTGGTTCGGCGCTGCGTGGCGTGACGCCCTGGCGAGGCAGGTGACGGCGTCCTTCGACGCAGAGCCTGCCGCGCAAGCGCCGTGCATCGTGTGAATCGGGCACTTTCGCGTCGTCCGATGGCTGGTCCTCCGCTTGGCTGCAGGTCTACCCATTGTCATGAGTGCTGCACATCGCCGCGGTACCGATATCTGGTTTGAGGAGACACCATATGGCTGGTGATGACGGGATGGTGCCCGCCGTGGTGGTGACGGGGGTCTCTAGCGGCATCGGCGCAGCAGTTGCTGACCGGTTGTTGACCGCGGGTTACCGCGTGTTCGGGAGCGTGCGTCGTGAAGAGGATGCGCTGCCGCTGGTTCGAAGCTGGGGCCACCGATTCACGCCCATCGTCTTCGATGTCACGGATGAGCTTGGCCAGCAGGCGGCTGTTGCCCAGGTCGAACGCATGCTCGATGGGAGGGGCCTGCGTGCGCTGGTGAACAACGCGGGGATCAGTTACTCCGGGCCGATCTCGCATCAGTCCATGGAAGAGATCCGGCAGGTCTTCGAGGTGAATGTCTTCGGCGTCATTGCAGTGACCCGTGCTTTTCTGCCGTTGCTCCGACCTGCAGGCAAAGCCGGGCGCATCGTCAACATCGGCTCGGTCTCCGGGAGTATCACGGTGCCGTTCATGGGCGCGTACTCCGCATCCAAACATGCGCTGGAGGCGCTGTCGCAAGCCTTCCGCCGTGAACTCACACCGACTGGCATCAAGGTCACCACGATCGAACCCGGCTTTGTGCGTTCCCGCATGTTCGAGAAATCATCTCCGTCGACGGCGGCAGAGCGCTACGCCGAATTCGAAATCGGACCGGCCTGGAAGCTGTTCAACGCTTCCCTGCTTGAGCAGGAAAAGAAGGCCGCACCTGCAGCACTCGTTGCTGCCGCGGTCCTGAAAGCGATCGAATCCGGCTCACCCCGTACCAGACATCCGCTCGACCCCCTTTGGTGGGTCGGTCGATTGCTTCCCGACAGGACGTTTGACAAACTGATATTCAATGCGCTGGGGATTCAACGCCTGATGCGCCCTCGGTAACCCGATGACCCGATGATGAAATCCCTATTCCTGTCCCTGCTTGGCATTGGCTTGGGTACTGCAACCCTGGCCGGCCCCACGAATCCCGACAAGCGCGCTCCGGAAGCCAGTTCTGCCCTCGATAGGCCGGCTGTCATCGGCCGCCAGCCCGCCCGCGCGTTCTTGTTAGGTATTGCGCGGGCGGGAAAACGCATAGTGGCCGTCGGAGAACGGGGAATGGTGCTGTTGTCGAACGACGAAGGCCTGACCTGGCATCAGTCGCCGATCCCGGTCAGTGTCACATTGACAGCGGTCCGTTTTGCCGACAAGGACCACGGATTTGCGGTCGGTCATGGCGGAACTGTGTTGAGCACCTCCGATGGCGGGCGCACCTGGACTCGCCTCCTTGATGGAAAACGCATCGCGGACATCGAACTCGAAGCTGCACGTCTGACGGAAGAACCCGCGTCGATGCGTGCCGCTGAGAGACTGCAACGCGACGGCCCGGACAAGCCACTTCTGGATGTCTTCGTCAAGGATGCGAAGCATGCACTGGTCATCGGTGCGTATGGTGTGATTCTGGCCACCGAGGACGGCGGCCAAACGTGGGCGAGCTGGCGCAGCAGGATCGACAACCCGAAGGAGCAACACCTCTATACCCTTCGTGTCAATGCAGACCAGATCCTCATTGCCGGAGAGCAGGGGATGGCCTTGCTTTCCAACGATGCGGGCAAGCGCTTCCAGCGCCTCGCTGTGCCTTACCAGGGCAGTTACTTCACCGCCGAACTTCCAGGCAATCAAGTCATCGTCCTGGCAGGCATGCGAGGCAACGTATGGCGATCAGCTGATTCGGGAGCGACTTGGGCTCGGTTGGAATCACCCGTCCCGGCCTCTGTCACATCCTCTGTACTGCGATCTGACGGCACGATGCTGCTGACAAACCAGGCTGGAATGGTCATGGTGCTTGCAGGGCAATCACTGAGCCCCCTGAAGGTGGCGGCGCTTCCACCGCTGAACACCATCCTGCAGACCGCTGATGGCGGTGCCATCGTCTTGACGTCGGCAGGTATCCAGAAGCTGAAGTCAACTCCGATGGAGCAAGCAAAGTGAGCACGCCAGTGATGCCACGGGTTACCGCTGGCGTGTCGTTCGATCCTGCGTCCGGGTCGCTCGTCGAACGCGCCTTGTTCAACCACCGCAGGCTTGTGTTGATGGTCTGCGTCGTGATCACTCTGCTGCTTGGTTGGCAGGCGACGCATCTGCGTTTGAACGCCAGCTTCGAAAAAACCATTCCCACACAGCACCCCTACATCGTCAATTTTCTGGCGCATGAAAAGGAACTCTCAGGACTCGGGAATGCGGTTCGGGTTACGGTAGAGAACCCGGCGGGAAGCATCTACGACTCCAAGTACCTTGAGACGCTGAGACAGATCTCCGACGAGGTGTTTCTCATTCCTGGAGTTGCCCGGAACCAGATGAAGTCCTTGTGGACCCCGACCACCCGATGGGTCGGAGTCACTGAAGACGGCCTTGAAGGGGGACCGGTCATCCCTGACGGTTTCGACGGATCGCCTGCCAGACTTGCGCAACTCGCAGCCAACATTGCCCGCTCGGGTGAGGAAGGTCAAATTGTGGCCCGGGATGCTCGCTCGAGCGTCATCTTTGTGCCCTTGCTTTCCAGGGATCCAGAAGGTAAGTCGCTTGACTATTCGAATCTGGCAGGGGAGTTGGATAAGATCAGAGAAAAGTATGAAATCCGAGGCGTGCGCATCTATATCACGGGTTTCGCAAAAATTGTTGGCGATTTGATCGACGGCGTCAAAGCAGTCCTGATGTTCTTTGCCCTCGCAGTCGCCATTGCCACTGCCATGGTCTATTGGTACACCCGGTGCGTACGCTCCAGCGCACTGGTGGTGGTGGCTTCGCTGACGGCTGTCGTCTGGCAACTCGGTCTGCTCCCACTGTTGGGCTACTCACTCGATCCGTATTCGATCCTGGTCCCGTTCCTTGTCTTTGCCATCGGTATGAGCCATGGTGCTCAGAAGATGAACGGCATCATGCAGGACGTCGGGCGAGGACTTGACAAGCTGATTGCCGCTCGCCTGACCTTTCGTCGGCTCTTTCTGGCCGGTCTCACAGCACTGCTGGCTGACGCTGTTGGATTCGCTGTTCTGCTGGTTATCGATATCCAAGTCATCCGTGAACTGGCGACCGCCGCGTCGATTGGCGTCGGTGCACTCATTTTTACCAACCTGATTCTGCTGCCGATCCTGCTGAGTTATATAGGGGTCAACCGCCAAGCTGCGGAGCGCAGCCTGCGGGCTGAGGTCGCAGACGCCGCTGGCGCCAGCAAGCACCTACTGTGGGCGTTTCTCGACCGTTTCACCCAACGCAAATGGGCTGCCGGCGCCATTGTCGTGGCTGCATTGCTGGGGCTGGGCGGGTTTACCTTGAGCACTCAACTCAAGATGGGTGACCTGGATCCAGGTGCCCCGGAACTGCGCGCCGACAGTCGCTACAACCGTGATGTGGCGTTCATGACAAAGGCCTACGGTGCATCCAGCGATGTCTTGGCGGTGATGGTCAAGACCGCCGATGGCAAGTGCTCGGATTATTCGGCTTTGAACAAGGTCGACGCCCTGGAATGGCAACTGCGTCAACTGGAGGGAGTGGAAGACACCAACACGCTGGCCTTGCTCAATCGCCGCGTATTGACCGGACTCAACGAGGGCAATCCAAAGTGGTACGAACTCCTGTCGAACCAGGATATGTTGAATACTGTGACGGCGGGCGCTCCGCGGGGCTTGTACAACGACTCCTGTGGGCTGCTCACGCTCTACGTGTATCTGCGCGATCACAAGGCAGAAACCCTGTCGCGTGTAGTAGGGTACATCGAAGAATTTTCCAAGGCCAATGATACGGCCGACACCCAGTTTCTCCTCGCTGCGGGTTCTGCAGGCATCGAGTCGGCGACGAACGTGGTCGTTCAGCAGGCGTGGACCCAGATGTTGCTACTTGTTTATGGCGCGGTTCTGGTGCTCTGTTTCGTGACTTTCAGGTCTTGGCGTGCCGTTGTTGTAGCGGTTCTACCGCTGGTTCTAACCTCCTTTCTTGCCGAGGCGTTGATGGTGGCGCTGGGTATGGGCGTCAAGGTCGCCACCTTGCCAGTGATTGCATTGGGGGTTGGAATTGGTGTTGACTATGCCTTGTATATACTCTCAGTCACCTTGGCCCAGCTGAGAGAGGGAAAAAGCCTTTCTGAAAGCTACTACTGCGCGCTGCTCTTCACAGGCAAGGTGGTCATGCTCACGGGGGTGACGCTCGCTGTCGGCGTGATCACCTGGACTGCAAGTCCCATCAAGTTTCAGGCGGACATGGGTTTGCTCTTGGCCTTCATGTTCCTTTGGAACATGCTCGGTGCCCTGATTCTTCTACCGGCTTTGGCCCATTTTCTCTTGAAGCGCACGGCCCGCTCATTTGGCGAGGATTCCATGTCGTTCATACGCGGTCTTGGAGCAAAACGCTGAGAGTGGCCGACCGTCTAATTCCCAGGGGCCCAAAGGTTACCGCGAGGCCTTCAACCCTCTTGCTGGGTGGGGTGACGGTGCTCGAAATTTCTTAGATTCGCTCGACCGATTCAACGGTTGCATTCACCGTCCGCCTGATGCCCCAGGGGTCAATCCGCACGCATGGGTGCCGCCCTCAAATCGGCCGGCGCGAACAATAGAATCCGGCTTGACACAGCCCTACTGGAGACAAAGATATGAAACGAACCGACTCCAAACTCGGCCGCACCGCATTGGCCGTGGCGCAATGTGCCGGCATGGTGGATCTGGTGGCGCTGCCCGTCTGGGTGGGCACGCTGATTCAATACTACAAGTTTGACTCACAACAGTCAGGGCTGCTGGTCACACTGTTCCTTGCCGGCGCAGTGTTGGCAAGCATTGCCATTGCACCGCTTTTCAATCGCCTCAGCTCTGGTCGCGGTGTGGCGGTGGTCGGCTTCGCCGTGGCGAGCGGGGTCTTCTACGCGCTGTCAGGTACATCCGACTTCGGCCCAATGGCGGCCCTGCACGGGGTCGGCGGATTGGCCATTGGTGCGGTGCTCAGCGTAAAGGACGGGACCATCGCGCGAAGCACCAATCCGCATCGGCTGTTTGCCATTTGCGGCGCGGCTCTGGGCGTTTTTGCGCTGTTCTTCCTGGGTGCCGTGCCACCCATGTTGGCCCAGATGGGCGGGCCGCTCCTGTTCAAGATCTTCGCCGCCATCATGGCCGTGGGTGCGGTCTCGTCGCTGATCGGGTTTCCTGTACCCAACGCTGTTGAGCCACCTCATCCCGTGTTCAGCCAGACCTACCGCTCAACCCGTTTCACACTGTGGGCCGGCATCATCGGGCTGTGCTGCATGAGCGTCGTGCAGGCCATGGCATTCAGCTTTTTCGAGCGCGCTGGCATGGACCGCGGCTTCGGCGTCGAGAGGGTGACTGCCATTCTGGTCGCCCTTGGATTCATCAACCTCTTCCCCACCGCACTGGCGGCTCTGCTGGAGAAGCGCTTGACCCCCAAGACAGCCCTGCTGGGCGGTGCGGTGCTCCAGGCTATCCTGGTGTTGACCATTTTCGGCACCGCGACCTACATGCCCTACTCGATCGCAGGCTCGCTGTTCGTGGCAGTCATGTTGTTCACGCACGTGTTCGGCTTCGGCCTGTTGGCGCGCATGGAGACCACCGGTCGAGCGTTGGCGGCCACACCCGCCATGATGATGTCGGGGGCAGCCCTCGGTCCGGTGCTGGGCGGCACCTTGGTGAAGTTCGCCAGCTACCAGGCCCTGGGCCTCGCCGCAGTCCTGATCGGCGTGGTGGCCTTGATCTGCTTCTCGCAACTGCCGCGTGTCGGGTCACCGACATTGGCCAACGCCAGATCTGCTTGAGTCCAGTTCACTGCAATGCAGTACTGTCGCAGGACATCTAAGGTTGCGACATGGCGTCGGTTCTCCTGCGTACCCAGCATACGCGCGCCGCTGTGTGCTTGCGATTGGCAGAAATGAGTTTGGAAAGAAGGTTCTTCACGAGCGCCGACGAGGTGCCTCAAAGGATCAGGCATTGAGGACACGAGGCGCTGCTTGTGTTCAAAGCAGTCCGAGGTTGCGCGCTTCCTCTACGGCCTGCGTCCGGTTGTGTGTACCGAGTTTGGTGTTGACCCGCCGGAGGTGGGTCTCAACGGTGTTGTCGGTGATGCCGAGTTCGCTTGCGATGATCTTGTTCGCACAGCCGGCGGATGCCAGCCGAAGCACCTCCAGCTCCTTGCTCGTCAGGCGGCCTTCGTTTGTCGCTGCTGGCTGGGCGAGGCAAAAGCGGGCGCCAGCGGCTTGACTCGCCTGTTGCAGACAGAACAACAGCTGGTCGTCGACCCGCCGGCTGCGCGAGCTGAGCTCGCCCAGCAAGTCCTGCAGACCCCACGGTTCGTCCGCGAGCACGCGCACGAAGCCCCCAGGTCGGATGCCGAGCAGGGCCTCCTCCAGTACGGACAACGCCTGGGTGCGGCGCCGGGACTGGCTCAACGCCTGCGCCAGGAGGCACTGCAGGCGCAGGCGACGCCACCGCCGCCTTTGGGCGTGGGCCTGCCGCACGAGGGATTCCAGTTGCTCCACCACAGTGACGCCCTGGCCGCTGGCGACGGCCATCCGCGCCGTCGCGATGGGGACGTCCGATATCTCCTGCGTGCGTATTTCAGCGATCGTGGACGCCCATTTCAGGCTGATCGTGGACGGCAGATATGGGTTGCCGTGGGCAGCGCCGGGGAGGCGCGCAGGAACTGGTTTGAATGTAGCTG
>Ga0228698_1000560_pt1 | contig 26328 bp, 20 predicted proteins | sample McNCre117_Aug_MG_FD_178015 | JGI IMG/M metagenome (GOLD analysis project Ga0228698, IMG submission 178015) | Freshwater microbial communities from McNutts Creek, Athens, Georgia, United States - 1-17_Aug_MG | ecosystem: Environmental > Aquatic > Freshwater > Creek | place: USA: Georgia...
CACTGTTTGCCCCCGTGGTGGCGGAATACGCCGTCAAACTCGGTCCTCCGGAATACTTCTGTCTGATGCTGCTGGCATTCACTACGGTGAGCGCCGTGTTGGGCCAAAGCACCTTGCGCGGTTTGACGGCCTTGTTCGTCGGGCTCGCTGTGGGCTTGGTGGGCATGGACCAGATCACGGGCCAGGCGCGCTACACCGGCAACATTCCCGAGCTGCTGGATGGCATTGAGATCGTGCTGGTGGCGGTGGGGCTGTTTGCCGTATCGGAAGCCCTGCACTTCGTGCTGTTTGAGGGTAAGGTTGTCGAGTCGGAAAACAAGATGAGCCGCGTCACCATGACGATGAGCGACTGGAAGCGCTCCATTCCCGCCTGGATCCGCGGCACGGCGATTGGTGCGCCCTTCGGGTGCATTCCAGCCGGCGGAACGGAGATTCCCACGTTCCTGAGCTACGCCACTGAGAAAAAACTGGCCAAGGGCGACAACCTGGCCGAGTTCGGCACCAAGGGCGCGATTGAAGGGGTGGCCGGGCCGGAAGCCGCCAACAACGCTACGGTGACCACCGCGCTGATTCCTTTGCTGACCCTGGGTATTCCGGTGTCCAACACCACGGCAGTGTTGCTGGGCGCCTTCCAGAACTACGGCATCCAGCCTGGCCCGCAGTTGTTCAGCAGCTCTTCGGCTTTGGTGTGGGCGTTGATCGCCTCGCTATACATCGGCAACATCATGTTGTTGGTGTTGAATCTGCCGATGGTGGGCCTGTGGGTCAAGTTGCTCAAAGTGCCCAAGGCGCAGCTTTATGCGGGCATTTTGATCTTCGCCACGGTCGGTACTTACGGCATGCGCCAAAGCGCTTTTGACCTGGTGCTGCTGTATGCCGTAGGCGTGTTGGGCCTGGTGATGCGTCGCTTCAGCTTCCCGACGGCTCCGGTGATTGTGGGCATGATTCTGGGGCCCCTGGCAGAGGCGCAGTTGCGCAACGCCATGTCGATTGGCGAGGGCAGTGCCATGATCTTCTTGCAGCGGCCCATGTCGGTGTTCTTGCTGGCGGTGGTCGTGACGGTGTTGGTGCTGCCACGGGTGCTCAAGCGCCTGCAAAACAAAGCGACTGCGGTTGTTGCAACATAAAAATGCTCACTAGCCCACGCATAACTTGGGCTAGCAGCTATCAAAAGCATAGTGAAGCCGAGCATGTCCCGGCTTTTTTTGTTAGCCGTTTGCGGCCAACACCACGGCAGACTCATCCAGCAACGCTACTGCGCCAGCGCCAAGCGTGAGCCGCAGCCCGGCGGGGCAGAACCCGACCAGCTGCAAACCGCTGTCCAGCGTGAGCACCACTTCGTCGCCGGAGCGGGCCCGCGCAATCCGTGCGACTTTGCCTCGCAGCGCGTTTTGAGCTTTGGCGGGCACCGCGTCCTCGGCTATGACCTGCACGGCGGTTGCTTTGGCCAAGGCCAGGAGGGCAATGCCAGGCACCAATCCCAAAAGCTCTGCACTTTCTTTGGTGATGCGGGATGCCAAGTGGCTACCGTCCGAGAACTGCAACAGTGCGCGCACCGCACGTCCCTGTTTGGTCATGCGCAGCAATTTGCAGGGCAGCTGGTTGCGCATGCTGGTTTGGAGGCCCAGGCCTGCCATGCGCAGCGGCATCGGGCTTGCCGCGGCTGCGTGTTGTGCAAGGACTTGCTGGCGCATCTCCTGCAGGGCAGCCGCTACTTGCAAAAGCTGTAGGCCCGCGTCAGTCAACACCGCGCCGCCGCCGCCACTGCCGCCCACGGTGCGCTCCAGCAAGGGCGTGCCCGCCAGGTTGCTCAAGGTGTCCACCGCTTGCCATGCAGCCTTGTAGCTCACACCGGCGCCCCGTGCGGCTTCGGAGATCGAGCCCACCTCCCCGATGCGGCGCAGGATGTCCATGCGCTTGTCGATCACGTCGTGACCCAGTGCTTCACTGGAAAAGAGGGGGCGCTTCGTCATGCCGCGTATGCTACGCTATCCTTTTTTGGAATAGCGGTATCACATGCGTACATTCATCGTCTCCTGCTTGCTTGGCATTGCCAGCATGTTGTCACCCGCCTGGGGGCAGGAGGTGACGGTGGCTGTTGCGGCCAACTTCAGCGCACCGGCGCAAAAAATTGCGACTGCCTTCACGGCTGCCAGCGGGTACAAGGTGAACCTGATTGTGGGCTCCACGGGCAAGCTGTATGCCCAAATTAAAAACGGTGCGCCTTTTCACATCCTGCTGTCTGCGGATGATGAAACGCCCGCGCGTTTGGTGAAAGAAGGCGCAGGCGTCGCGGGCAGCCCATTCACCTATGCGGTGGGCCGCTTGGTGCTTTGGAGTAAGCAAACTGGCATGGTGGATGCCAAGGGCGAGGTGCTGCGCGGCCCGTTCGAGCGCCTGGCGATTGCCGACCCCAAGCTGGCTCCCTACGGCGCTGCCGCCATGGAGGTGCTGGACAAGCTCCAGCTCCGCAGCCAAGTGCAAGCGCGCTTGGTGCAGGGGGAGAGCATTGCGCAGGCTTACCAGTTTGTGTCGACCGGCAACGCATCCTTGGGCTTTGTGGCTTTGTCGCAAGTCATGGTGGAGGGGCGTGTGGCAGAGGGCTCGGCCTGGGTGGTCCCCGCCAATTTGCACGCCGCGCTCAAGCAAGACGCGGTGCTGCTTTCAGGTGCCAAAGGGAACCCGGCTGCCCAAGCGTTCTTGAGCTACCTGAAGTCGGAACCGGCACAGGCCATCATCCGCAGCTACGGCTACGAACATTGAGACTCAGATTGAGACGCGGGGCCCGCACGTGATTCCTATCAGTGCCGAAGACTTTGGCGCCATCCGCCTGACTTTGCGGCTGGCGGGCACCACGACGCTGGTGTTGCTGTGCCTGGCCACGCCCTTGGCCTGGTGGCTGGCGCGCTCCGGGTCGCGTTGGAGCCCCGTGGTCGGGGCCGTGGTGGCCCTGCCGCTGGTGTTGCCGCCCACGGTATTGGGCTTTTATTTGCTGGTGAGCATGGGGCCGCAGGGCGCGGTGGGGCAGTTTACCCAGTGGCTGGGTGCGGGGCTGCTGCCATTCACGTTCAGCGGTTTGGTGGTGGGCTCGGTGTTGTTTTCGCTGCCTTTTGCAGTGCAGCCGTTGCAAAACGCGTTTGAGCAACTGGGCGATCGCCCTTTGGAGGTTGCCGCCACCTTGCGCGCATCGCCTTGGGACACGTTTTGGCACGTGGTGTTGCCGCTCTGCCGGCCCGGCTTTGTCACGGCGGCTGTGCTGAGCTTTGCCCACACCGTGGGTGAGTTTGGTGTGGTGTTGATGCTGGGGGGCAATATCCCCGGTGCCACCCGTGTGGTCTCTACCCAGATTTATGGCCATGTGGAAGCACTGGAGTACACCCAAGCCCATTGGCTGGCCGGTGGCATGGTGGTGTTTTCGTTTGCGGTCTTGCTTGTGCTGGGTTGGTTGAATCCTCGCGGTAGCCGCTTGCGCCCATGAGCGATGCACTGAACCACATCCAGCTGCAACTGCACAAGCCCGGCTTTCGTCTGGAAGTGGATGTGCAGTTGCCACAGCAGGGCATCACGGTGCTGTATGGCCCCTCAGGCTCCGGCAAAACCAGCGTGCTGCGGTGCCTGGCCGGGTTGGAGCGGCCGACCCAGGCGTCTATTCGTATTCAAAACCTGCTGTGGCAGGACGATGCCCAGGGGGTGTTCCTGCCCACCTGGCAACGGCCATTGGGCTATGTGTTTCAAGAAGCCAGTTTGTTGGCCCACCTAGATGTGGCCGGCAACCTCGAATTCGCCCGCCGCCGGGCAGCACCACCGCGCCAAGGCAGCCCACTCTTGACCCCCGAGTTTGCGGTGCAGACCCTGGGTCTTGCCCACTTGATGCAGCGGCGTAGCACGGAACTCTCCGGGGGCGAGCGCCAGCGCGTGGCGATTGCCCGGGCACTGGCCACCAACCCGCAACTGCTGCTGTTGGATGAGCCCTTGGCCTCTCTGGATGCGGCCCGCCGCCAGGAGGTCATGCCCTGGCTGGAGCGCCTGCGGGATGAATTGCAGATTCCCATGGTGTACGTGTCGCATGCGGCTGATGAGGTGACGCGGCTGGCAGATACCCTGCTGGTGTTGGACCAGGGGCAGGTGCGCGCGTGTGGCCCACTGCAGGGGCTGATGGCGGGCACAGACCCGGTGCTTCACCTAGGCGGTGATGTGGCGAGTCTGGTGGTGGGGCAGGTGGCGTCACACGATACACAGTGGCACCTCACGGAGCTGCGTTTTGCCGGTGGCAGCTTTTGGTTGGCCGATGCCGGCTTGGTGACAGGCCAGACCGTGCGCCTGCGGGTGTTGGCCCGCGATGTGAGCATTGCCACCCACAAGCCTACGGGGATCAGCATTCAAAACGTGGTGGCTTGTACGGTGCTGGACATCTTGCCCGACCAGCACCCTGCCCAGGCCTTGGTGCGCTTGGACTGCGCGGGCACTGGCCTGTGGGCGCGGCTGACCCGCCGGGCGGTCGATCAACTAGGGCTGCAGCGCGGCCAGCCCGTGTGGGCACAAGTGAAGGCGATGGCGCTGGCTCGTTAAGCGGGCAGGCGCCAACGCCGGCGCGCCTAGCTTTTGGCGGCGGCCATGAGTGCCGCAAAGCCCACAAACACGCCACCGGTGAGCCGGTTGAAGGCGCGCATAACGGTGGCACGGCGCAGGTAGTTCGCCAGTTGTTTGCCGCTGGCGGCGTACACAAAATACCAAGCCACTTCTACCACCGCAAAAGTGCTCAGCAGAATGCCGAATTGCGGTAGCTGGGCTGCTTCCGGATTCAGGAACTGCGGGAAGAAGGCCGCCGCAAACAAAATGGCCTTGGGGTTGCTGGCCGCCACCAGAGCGCCTTGGCGGTATTGGGCCCACAAGCTGACCGCAATTTCCGGTGTGCGGGTGGCCACATCGGTGGCCTCCAGTTGCTCGTCCACCGGTGAGCGCCAGCACTGCACGCCCAGATACGCCAGATACGCGGCACCCAGCAGGCGCAGGCCTTCAAATACGGTGGGGAACGCTTGCAATAAGGCGCCCAGCCCGGCAGCAGAGAGGCTCAGCATCAACATGAGCGAGGTCATGCACCCTGCCATGCTCACAATGGCCGCACGCATGCCATCGCGCGCGCTGGTGCTCATGACCAGCAACATATTGGGGCCGGGCGTGGCGGACACCACAAACGTCATCATGACAAACAACCACCAGGTGTGAAGCGACATAGGAGTCTCCAGTCTCAGTAATGCGGGGGCAAGTCATCACGCAGATTGCGGGCGATGCCGGGTTCGGGGGCCTGCTGGCGCAGGTGGGTGACTTCGCGGATCAGTAAGTCAATCTGCTCTTGCTGCCGGATGATGATTTTGTCCAGCTGGTCCAGGGTGTCTTCCAGGTAGCTTGCCTTGATTTCCAGATCGTTCAGGCGTTGGTCATTGCGGTTGTTCGTTTCCATGGGGGTATTGGACACCATGTCGGCAATCTCACGCATCCAGCGTCAGCCCTAAATCCTGCAACTTCTTGGCATAGGCATCTCGGCGCTTGGCAGCTTTGGCGGAGGTGTCGATGGCGGCTTGTATCGCTTTCGGCCCTTTTTTCTCAGCCGCTTTGATCAGGCTGAACTTGTGGGCCGCCTCCGCCTCTGCCCGGCGGTAGGTCGCAAGGAGCTCGGCATGGGCGCCGTTGGTGTGCACGGAGGTCATGGCGTTTACTGCTTGGCACCCAGCGCCAAAGCGGCTGCGCGGGATGCCTCCCGCTCCGCCGGTTCCTGCCGCTCCAGAGTGGGCCAGCCACTCAGATGGGTTTCGGCGAGCTGGCACAGGGCGGTGATCCACTCGGGGTCATCGTTCAGGCAGGGGATGTAGTGAAACTCTTTGCCGCCTGCGTGCAAAAAGGCTTCGCGGGCTTCCATGTTGATTTCTTCCAGTGTCTCCAGGCAGTCGCTGGTGAAGCCGGGGCAGATCACGTCCACGCGCTCTACACCGGCTTTGCCCATCTCTATCAAGGTGGGCTCGGTGTAGGGCTCCAGCCATTTGGCGCGACCCAGGCGGGATTGGAAGGTCACCTTGAATTGGTCCTTGCGCAGGCCCAGCGCCTCCGACAAGAGCCGTGCTGTCTTGAAGCATTCGCAGTGGTAGATGTCACCCAGGTGCAGGGTGCGCTCGGGCACGCCGTGAAAACTCATCACCAGTCGGTCGGGGCGGCCATGGGCTTTCCAGTAGCGCTTCACGCTGGCGGCCAGCGCGGCGATGTAGCCGGGGTGGTCGTGGTAGTGGTTCACAAAGCGCAGCTCGGGGATGGAGCGGGTTTGCTGGCCCCACTGGTACACCGCGTCAAACACGCTGGCGGTGGTGGTGGCGCTGTATTGCGGGTATGCCGGCACGATGAGTACGCGGGTAAAGCCTTCCGCCTTCAGTGCGCTCAGTTGCGAAGGAATGTTGGTGCTGCCGTAGCGCATGGCCCAGCGCACTTTGACCTGGTGGTTGCGTTGCCCTAGCCAGCCTTGCAGCAGCTTGGCCTGCTTCTCGGTCCAGACCTTGAGCGGTGAGCCCTCCGGCGTCCAGATGCTGGCGTATTTGGCTGCCGACTTGGCGGGCCGAAAGCGCAGGATGATGCCGTGCAGGATCAGCAGCCACAGCAGGCGCGGAATCTCTACCACGCGGTGGTCGCTCAAAAACTCGGCTAGGTAGCGGCGCACGGCCGGGGTGGTGGGCTCGTCCGGAGTGCCCAGGTTGCACAGCAGCACCGCGGTGCGGGCTTCCTGGCCATGGGTGTAGGAGGGTTCAGGAGAAAAAGGGGAAGGGAGTGCCATGGGGGTGATTGTCCGGTAGCTGGGGTTTTCAGGCAGCGTCGGGGCTTTTGCGGGTGTCGGGCGCTTCGGTCTCTCTGGGTACCAATTGCAAGGTGGGGTGCTGGCCGGTGAGTAGCAAAAACATGGCGAACACCGGGCCTTGCATATTGCGCTCATCGGTGGGGCTCTCCAGCGCCTGCCAGGTGCGCGACTGCAGGCCGCCCCGGCTGCCCGTTTGCAGCGAGTAGCCCATGAGTTCGGCAGCCTGTGCCTGGTTCAAGCCGGCGGCCAAGCGCGCGGCTTTGAGCTGTTCGCCAGAAGGAATGGGCATTGAAAGAGGTGTCAGCGGGGTCGTGGTCTGCATGGTGGGCACCAATGGATGAGGCAAAAACGGGAAGGGCACAATGGGGTGAATGACACTCCCAATAGTAGCCGCCTCGTGCCTAGCCGCCCCATGCTGAACCTGAGCCTGATTCGCGCCATTACCCTCGACCTGGACGACACTTTGTGGCCGGTCTGGCCCGCCATTCACCGGGCGGAGGACATTCTTCACCACTGGTTGTTGGAGCACGCCTCGCTTACTGCGGCGCTCTATGCCGACCCGCACCAGCGCCGCATCTTGCGGGCAGATACTGAGGCTCAGTGGGCCGACCACGCGCATGACCTGAGCGTGCTGCGGCGCGAGTCCATTCGCCTGGCCCTGCAGCGCGCGGGGGAAGACGCCGCACTGGCAGAGCCCGCCTTTGACGTGTTTTTCGATGCGCGCATGCAGGTCGAGCTGTTTGACGACGCCATTGCTTTGTTGGAGGCCATGTCCGCCCGCTGGCCGGTCGTGGCGGTGTCCAATGGCAATGCGGATGTGCACCGCGTGGGGATAGGCCGCTACTTTGCGGCCAGTGTGAGCGCGCGGGATGCGGGCGTGGGCAAGCCCGACCCGAGAATCTTCCACGCTGCCTGCGAGGTTGTGGGGATGCTGCCCTCGCAGGTGCTGCACATTGGCGACGATGCCGCGCTGGATGTGTTGGGTGCCCTGGGCGTGGGCATGCAAACCGTCTGGGTGAATCGCGAAGAGCACGTTTGGACCTATGACCAGCACCCGCACGCCACCGTGGGCAGCCTGCAGGAGCTGCAAGACTTGCTCCGCGGTGACGGTCGCTAATCCCGTTCAGCGCGCGGGGCGCAGCGTGAGCGTGCTCTCGGTGTGGGCGGCAATGTCGCTGTCGCTCAACCACATGCGCACATAGTCCCCCTTGACGTAGGACTCCGCCTGGTCAGCGTAGTGCTTGTCGGGCCAGACACCGCTTTGCCCCACGGGGTTGATGCCCACGGCCTGGCCCGCATCGGCAAAGTCAATCACTCGGCGGGTGGACGGGCCGTAAGTCACCGCCCAGGGCGCAGGGCCGAGGGGGTGCGAGAGGTTATTGGGCGTTTCGCGCCCGCCGGGCACCCCGAACGGGCCGATATCAAACAGTTTGTTCAGTGGCTTTTGGCGACCCAGCGGGTGGCCGTGGGTCAGCGTGTGTGCGGCGCCCCAGCGCCAGTCCAGCAGGCTGGTGCCGTACAGGCCACGCAGGTGCTGCAAGGTGTTGGCCCAGGCGATGCGCACCGTCTCAAAATGACTCTCTTTGGCTTTGGTGTTGACGTTGTCCCACCAGGGGGACAGCGGGTCGGCCACCACCAAAGGCAAGGCAAAGTCCAGCGCACGGGTGCGCAGCAGATTTTGAAACTGCTCGGGCCCCAGCTCGTCTTCAAACGTGGCCTTGGCCAGCTCGTACATCATCTGGGTGAACAGGGTGGCGGCAATGCTGTCGTCGGTGTACGAGCCATCCCATTTGGTCAAGGGCTCCATGAAGGCTTTGTCGTTCTCGTCGGTGACCACGGCCTGCATCACCGGCAGCAGGTCGTGCAGGATGCGTGGGCCGTAGTTGTTGGCCACATCGAGCTGGAGCTTGCGGGCCTCGGCGCTGTTCCACTTCACATCAGGCTGGCGCAAAAACGCATCCAGCCGCTGGGCACGGTCCGGCAGGTTGTAGTAGCCAGGCACCGGCACCCCGCTCTTGGGGCTGGGCTGGTGGTTGGCCGACATCAGATAGCCCTTGGCCGGGTTTTCGTCTTGCGGGTTGAAGCGGAAGGCATAAAAGCCCGGCTTCTCCGCTTCGCCTTTGGCTGCGTCCAAGATGAACATCGGGTTCACCCCCACGGGGCGCTGGGGCAGTATGCCCGCGGCCCACCAGCCGATGTCGCCCTTAGCATTCGCCCACATCACATTCAGTCCCGGGGCGTGGATTTTGCTCGCTGCGTTGCGGGCTTTCTCCAGCGAATCGGCCCGGTTCAGCTCATAAAAGGCTTGCTGGATCGGGTTCTCGGTGGCGAGGAACACCCACCACATGGCAATCGGGGTGTTGCTGTCCAAGCTGTCCTTGAAGGCGTCGTTGATCACCGGGCCGTGCGGGGTGCTGCGCAATGCGATGCGCACCGGCTCCGCCCCCTTGACCTGGATCAGCTCGGAGCGCACGGTCATGTCCACCCACTGGTCGTTGAACCAGATTTGCTGTGGATTGGCGGGGTTGACCTTTTCGGCAATCAGGTCCATGTCGTCGTTCTGGAACATGGTGAGGCTCCAGCCGAAGTCCCTGTTGTGGCCCAGCAGTGCCATCGGATTGAGCGCCTGAAAGTGCCCGAACAGCTCAAAGCCGGGGCTGCTCAGGTGCGCCTCGTACCACACCGCCGGGGCGGAGAAGCCGATGTGCGGGTCGCCCGCCAGCAGGGGCTTGCCGGACTCGGTGCGCTTGCCCGAAATCGCCCAGGCGTTGCTGCCCTCCAGCAAGGGTACGCCCCCGAGTTCGGTGGCTTGCAGGCTGGCCGCCGCTATCCGGGTGAGGCTGCTCCAGTCCCCCGATTTCAAGGGGGAGTGGGCCGCAGCCGTAGCGCCGGTGGGCGGGTTGAGCACGCCCTCGGGGTGCCACTCGGTGTCGAAGGCGCGCAGGTAATCGGGGCCCAGTTTGTCGCGGATAAAGGTCATCACCGGCTCGGTGCGCAAGGCCATCGCAAAGCTGTAGGCCAGGTAGCCGGACACCGCATAGGTGTCTTCCGGGGTAAACGGGTGCTGGGGGATGCCCAGCACATCAAACTCCAGCGGCGCGCGGTGGTGGTCCTGGTATTCGTTGATGCCGTCGATGTAGCTGAGCAAGGCTTGGCTGGCCGGGGTGCTGCGGTCCATGCGGGCCACCGCTTTGGTGGCGTACTCGCGCAGGCCCAGGGTGCGAAAGAGTTTGTCCACTTCCAGCAGCTTGGGGCCCAGCACCTCGGCCAACTCACCCTTGGCCAGGCGGCGCACCATCTCCATCTGGAACAGGCGGTCTTGCGCATGCACATAACCCAGCGCGCGGTAAAGGTCGGCCTCGTTTTGGGCGCTGATGTGGGGCACGCCGCGCTCGTCGTAGCGCACGGTGACTTTGTCGCCCAGGGCGCGTAGCTCCACCGTGCCGCTGCGCACCGGTTGTTTGGAATACACATACCAGCCCCCCAAGCCACCCAGGGCCAGCAGGAGCAAGGCCAGCAGCAGGCCCACCAGTTTCAATGCCAGTTTCACAATCAGTCTCCCCCTACGATGAAGCGCAGTCTAGCGCGCGAAAAGCATGGCGCGCAGCCGGGTTGTCGCCTGGGTGGAAGCTGTGCTGGCGGTGTTGAACTGCTCGGCGGCGCTGATGCCACTGCGGATGGCGCCCTCCAACGTCGCGGGATAGGGGCCGACCACGTAGTCGCCACAGGCCCACAGGCCGGGCGCGATGGCTTGCGGGGGGCGTTGCAGAGCCGGGGTGCAGGCGAAGGTGGCGCGCTTTTCAATCACGGTTTGCACGGCTTGCAGCGTGAGGCCGAGCTGGCTGCGGGCCTGCGCCAGCACCTGGCGCTCCAGCGTGTCTTTGTCGCCCTCGCTGGCACTCACCACAAAGGCCAGCAGGCCCTGTGTGCCGTCCAGCTGGCCGCGGTCGAACACAAACTGCGCCGGGCAGTCGGGGCTGTGGCGCAGCGCCACCATGGGGCGGGGCAGGGTGGCATCGGGGGCGTGGGCGTAGACGGTGGCAATCGCTTCAAACTGCAAGGCGGCAGCCGTGGCAGCCCAGGTTTGCAACTGATTTGCTATGGTTTCAGGAGCTGCTTGCGCAGATTCCATAAGCGCCAGAGCCGCATTGGAGGATGAAGTGGCCCAGATCACGGCGTCAAACACTTCGCCGTTCACCTGCCAGCGTGTGCCGGTCGATGCGCTCTCGCGGGGGAGTGCCTGCACATCGTGCACCCGCGCACCGGTGCGAAGCTCACCCCCTTGGGCCAGCAGCCACTGTGCGGCGGTGGTGGGGAACAGGGTGCCCAGATCCTGCGTGGGCAGCAACAGATTGGAGCTGCCGCGCCCGCCGAACAGTGAGTCGCGCAGCACCGTCAAAAACACCTGCCCGCAGGCCCGCTCGGCGGGGGTGTTGAGGGCTGAGACGCACAGTGGGTCGATCAGCGTGGCGTTGATGGTGGGGCTCAGCGTGCGGCACAGGTCGGCCACGCTGGTGCCCGGCGCGCATCGAAAGCCCGCTAGTTGCCAGCCCACCGAGGCACGCAGTAGGCTCCAGCGGTCGCCCCAGGTCCAGCCCCGCGCGGTGGCGATGCCGGCCAGCGCATCCAGCGGGCTGGGCCACAGCGGCAGGGCCAAGCCTTCTCCATCGGCAAAGCGCAGGTCCAGCGGCAGGCGTTTCAGGTGGGTGGCGGGGTCTGCACCCACGGTGGGCATCAGCTCCAAGGTGCGGGTGTAGGCGCCAATCAGGATGTGCTGGCCGTTGTCCAGCACCACGGGTGTGCCGTCCGGCAAAGTGCCATTCAGGGCTCTAGCCCTTCCCCCGACTGCGCGGGCTGCTTCAAAAACGATAGCGCGGTGCCCGGCAAGTGTCGCTGTTACCGCAGCCGCCATGCCGGCCCAGCCGGCGCCGACGATCGCTACGTTCACAGACGACCCAGCGCCTGCACCTTCCACGCCAGCCAGAGCTTGCGCAGGGGGGTGAGGCTGACGCGCTGGTGCAGCACCTGGAAGTTGTCGCGCTCAATCTCGGTGAGCAAGGCGCGGTAGATGCTGGCCATCATCAGGCCGGGCTTCTGGGCGCGGCGGTCGGCGGCAGGCAGCAGGGCCAGGGCCTCGTCGTACAAACCCTGGGCACGCTGGGCCTGGAACTTCATCAGCGCCACAAAGCGGTCGGAGTAGGTGCGTTTGAGGATCTCGTGCGCCTTCACATCGAACTGCTGCAGCTCATTGACCGGCAGGTAGATGCGCCCGCGCATGGCGTCTTCGCCCACATCGCGCAGGATGTTGGTGAGCTGCAGGGCCTGACCCAGTTTGTGGGCGTATTGGGTGGTTTGCGGGTCGGTCTGGCCGAAGATGCCGGCTGCCACCTCGCCCACCACGCCGGCCACCAGGTGGCAGTAGCGCTGCAGGCCGGGGTAGTCGAGGTAGCGGGTTTGCTCCAGGTCCATCTGGCAGCCGTCGATCACGGCCAGCAGGTGGCGGGCTTCTATCTTGTAGCTGGTGGTGTGCGGCATCAGGGCTTTCATCACCGGGTGGGTGGCGGTGCCGTTGAAGGACTGCTGCACCTCGGTGCGCCACCAGGCGAGTTTGGTGGCGGCCACACCGGCGTCGACCATGTCGTCCACCACATCGTCCACCTCGCGGCAGAAGGCATAAAAGGCAGTGATAGCGGCGCGGCGCGGGGCGGGCAAGAAAAGAAAGGCGTAGTAAAAGCTGCTGCCGGACGCAGCGGCTTTTTCCTGGACGTATTGCTCTGGAGTCATGGCAGGTATTGTCGTTGAGGCGGCGCGTTGGTTTTTGGACGCAACGAGTGCCCAAGCGGGAGTCGGGGAATGCGTTTTGCGCAGGTCAAGGAGGAGCCCGCAACGCGGGCGGGGGACACGGAGCAAAGCGCATACCCCGGCTCCCGCTGCCCCACTGATAACAAAGACGCAGACCGGCAGTTCACATCCACAAAGCCCGCCAAAGCATCACGCCGTAATCCCACGCGTAGAGCTTGGGCCGGCGCTCCAGGGTGCGGTAATTCATGGCGGCAATCTTGTCCAGAATGCGCAATCCGCCTTGCACCACCAAGCGCAGCTCCCATCCAGCGCGGCCGGGCAGGCGGTGTACCAAAGGAGCACCTTTTTGCATGCTAGCGCTTGCCCGCTGTGCGCAAGCAGCTATCAATTTAGTAGCGTTTTCGGTTTGCTTGCGCACCAGAATGTCCGCCTGGCTCACGCCGAAGCGCTCACAGTCTTCCTGCGGCAGGTAGAAGCGGCCACGGGGAATGTCCACGCTCAGGTCCTGCCAAAAGTTGATCAGCTGCAGGGCGGAGCAAATGGCGTCGCTCATTGCCAGCGACTCGGCATCGTGCACGCCGTAGAGGTGCAGCAGCAGGCGACCCACGGGGTCGGCGGAGCGGCTGCAATAGTCCAACAACTCGGCGTGGGTGCGGTAGCCGGTGCCGCCGCGGGTCTTCTCGGTGTCTTGCACAAAGGCGTCTAGCAAGGCATGCAGCAGATGCACCGGCAAAGCGTGGGCCTCGCGCTGCGCGCTCAGCGGGCCGAACACTTGGGGCCAGCGGGCCAGCGCCTCGGGCGCACCTTCTAGCCCGCTGCGGAACAGGGCCAGCTCGGCCAGGCGCTGGTCGGCGGTGGCGTCGCCCTCGTCGGCAATGTCATCGGCGGTCCGGGCAAAGTGGTAGATGGCTGTGATGGGGGCCCGCAAGTGCGGCGGGCACAGCAGGGAGGCCACCGGAAAGTTCTCGTAATGCGTGATGGGCGGGGCGTCTGCAGGCGGTGCCGGTTGGGCGTGGGCTGCGTGGCGTTCGGGCGGGGAAGACATGGCCGGCATTGTGCCTGCCGTGCAGGGTATGAAGCTTGATGGGGCAGGCTGCTTGACAAAGATCAGTGCGCCGCTTAAATTACTAACCAACTGGTCATTAACTTATTTCCTACCCTGCACTTATGTCTCCTCAGAAACTTCTTGTCGCCGTGCCGGTGCTGCTCAGTGCTGTACTTCTTGCTGCCTGCTCCAAGCCGGCGCCGCCCGAGGAGCCGGTGCGCGCGGTCAAGCTCATGACGGTGGGCGTGGGCAACATTCAGTCGAGTCTGGAGTTTGCGGCCGATGTGCGGCCCCGTGTCGAGTCCCGCCTCGGTTTCCGGGTGGGCGGCAAGCTGGTGCGCCGCGCCGTGGAACTGGGTCAAACCGTCAAGGCCGGGCAGGTGATTGCCCAGCTGGACCCGCAAGACTACAAGCTCGCCGCCGACGCAGCACGCGCCCAGGTAGCCGCTGCCCAGACCAACCGCGATCTGGCCGCAGCCGACTACAAGCGCTACAAAGAGCTGCGCGACCAGAACTTCATCAGCGGCGCCGAACTGGAGCGCCGCGACACCGCTCTGAAAGCCGCCCAAGCCCAGCTGGAGCAGGCCCAGGCCCAGCTCAATAGCCAAGGCAACCAAGCGGGGTACACCACGTTGGTGGCCGATGTGTCTGGCGTGGTGACCGCAGTCACGGCCGAAGTCGGCCAGGTGGTGGCCGCCGGCAGCCCGGTGGTGCAAATTGCGCAAGACGGCCCGCGCGACGTGGTGTTTGCCGTGCCCGAAGACAAGGTGGCCCTGATCAAGGTCGGCTCCAAGGTGGATGTGCGCGTCTGGGCCAGCAAAACCCAGGTGGAAGGCACGGTGCGCGAGGTGGCCGCCAGTGCCGACCCCGTCACTCGCACTTTTGTGGTCAAGGTGGCGCTTCTGGCGCAGGACGCCTTGCCGCTGGGGACAACCGTGTCTGTGGTGCCCAAGGCCCTGGACCGCAGCGCGACGCAAGTCATCAAACTCCCCACCAGCGCTTTGCTGCAAGCCGGTGGCGCTTCTCAGGTGTGGGTGCTGGACAGCGCCAGCATGACGGTGAAGCCCCAGCCGGTAACGGTGGCAACTGCCGACGGCAACGATGCTGTGATTACCCAAGGCCTGACCCCCGGCATGCAGGTGGTGGTGGCTGGCGTGCATGTGCTGTCGCCGGGCCAGAAGGTCACGGTTTACAAGGCAAAAGGCGCAGCAGCGCCCGCAGAACCTGCGCAAGCTGCTATGGATTCCGTAGCGGTTCCAGCGGCAACGGCCAGCGCACCCGCCAACGCATCGGCAAAGTGAGGCGCGCATGAACCTCGACGAACCGAAAAAAGGCTTCAACCTGTCCAAGTGGGCGCTAGACCATTCCGCGCTTACCCGGTACCTGATGATTGTGCTGATGCTCCTCGGCGCAGCAGCCTACTTCCAACTGGGGCAGGACGAAGACCCGCCCTTCACCTTTCGCGCCATGGTGGTGCGCACTTACTGGCCGGGCGCCACCTCGCAGCAGGTGGCCGAGCAGGTCACTGACAAGCTAGAGCGCACCCTGCAAGAGGTGCCCTATGCCGACAAGATTCGCAGCTACTCCAAGCCCGGCGAGTCGCAAATCATTTTCCAGATCAAGGACTCCAGCAAGCCTGCGGATGTACCCAACGTCTGGTACAGCGTGCGCAAAAAAATAGGCGATATCCGCGGCACCTTGCCAGCGGGTGTGCAAGGCCCGTTCTTCAACGACGATTTCGGTGATGTGTATGGCGTGATCTACGCACTGGAGGCCGATGGCTTCAACTACGCCGAGCTCAAGACCTTTGCCGACGACGTGCGCCAGCGTCTGTTACGCGTGCCCGATGTGGCCAAGGTGGAGCTGTTTGGCGCGCAGGACGAGAAGCTGTACATCGAAATTTCGCAAAAGCGCCTGTCGCAACTGGGCTTGGACTTCAACCAGGTACTGGCCCAGCTGGGTCAGCAAAACGCGGTGGAGTCGGCCGGTGCGGTGCAAACGCCGCTGGACGTGGTGCAGGTGCGTGTGGGTGGCCAGTTCAACCGCGTGGAAGAGCTGGCCGACATGCCGGTGCGCGGTGCCACAGGCAACCAGTTCCGCTTGAAAGACATCGCCACTATCGGCAAGGGTTATGTGGATCCGCCGTCCGTCAAGGTGCGCCACCAGGGCAAAGAGGTGATTGCGCTGGGCGTCTCCATGACCAAGGGCGGCGACATCATCGCGTTGGGCCATGCGCTGGAAAAGGCATTTGCGGGTATCGAGAAAGGTTTGCCCGCCGGCATCAAGCTAGTGCAGTTGCAAGACCAGCCCAAGTCCGTCACTACCTCGGTGAACGAGTTTGTGAAGGTGCTGATTGAAGCGGTGGTGATTGTGCTGGCGGTGAGCTTTATCTCGCTGGGCCTGCACAAGCGCCCCGGCAACAACCCCTTGTGGCGCCGTTGGACGCTGGATATGCGCCCTGGCCTGGTGGTGGGCATCACCATTCCGCTGGTGCTGGCCGTGACCTTTTTGGGCATGTACTACTGGGGCATTGGCCTGCACAAGATTTCGCTGGGCTCGCTCATCATTGCGCTGGGCTTGCTGGTGGATGACGCCATCATTGCGGTGGAAATGATGGTGCGCAAGATGGAGGAGGGCTACGACAAGGTGCGCGCAGCCACCTTTGCCTACGAAGTCACCGCCATGCCCATGCTGACCGGCACGCTGATCACCGCGGTGGGCTTTTTGCCCATTGGCCTGGCTAAGTCCACCACGGGTGAGTACACCTACGCCATCTTTGCGGTGACGGTGCTGGCGCTGATTTTGAGCTGGTTTGTGTCGGTGTACTTTGTGCCCTACCTGGGCAACTGGTTGCTCAAGAGCCAGCCTCACCATGCCGGCGAATCGGTGCACCAGGAGCACTTTGACACGCCTTTCTACAACACCTTCCGCCGCGTGGTGAACTGGTGTGTGCAGCATCGCTGGATGACGATAGGCGCCACCATTCTGGTTTTCGCACTGGGTATCGTGGGCATGGGCAAGGTGCAGCAGCAGTTCTTCCCGGACTCCAGCCGCCCCGAGGTGCTGGTGGACATCTGGTTCCCTGAGGGTACCTCGTTTGCCAACAACCAGGCCGTCACGCAGCGGGTGGAAGCCCGCCTGATGCAGGAGCCCGGTGTGTCCGCCGTGAGTACCTGGATCGGCTCCGGGGTGCCGCGTTTCTATTTGCCGCTGGACCAGGTGTTCCCGCAGACCAACGTATCGCAGTTCATCATCATGCCGGTGGACCTCAAGGTGCGCGAGGCTCTTCGGGTGAAGCTGCCGGCTTTGTTGGCCAGTGAGTTCCCTGAAGTGCGCGGCCGCGTCAAGCTGCTGCCCAACGGCCCGCCAGTGCCGTATCCGGTGCAGTTCCGCGTGGTGGGCACCGACCCTCTGGTGTTGCGCGAGCGCGCCGATGAGGTCAAGGCCGTCATGCGCCGCAGCACCAATACCCGTGGTGTGAATGACAACTGGAACGAGTCCGTGAAGGTGCTGCGCTTGGAGGTGGATCAAGACAAAGCCCGCGCCCTCGGTGTGAGCAGCCAAAGCATTGCGCAAGCGGCCAAAACGATCTCGCTGGGCTCTACCGTTGGTCAGTACCGCGAGGGGGACAAGCTCATCGATATCGTGTTGCGTCAGCCCCTGGACGAGCGCAACGCCATCACCGATATTGCGAATGCCAATTTGCCCACCAGCAGTGGCAAGTCGATTCCGATCACCCAGATCGCCAAGCCGGTGTTCACTTGGGAACCGGGTGTGATGTGGCGCGAAAACCGCGACTACGCCATCACGGTGCAAAGCGACATTGTTGAAGGCCTGCAAGGCGCCACCGTCACGGCCGAGTTGCAACCTCAAATGAAGGAGCTGCAAGCGCAGTGGGCGGCCAAGGGCCTGTCGGGTTACCGGATTGAGGTGGCGGGTGCGGTGGAGGAAAGCTCCAAGGGCTCGTCGTCCATCGTGGCGGGGGTACCCATCATGCTGTTCCTGACCTTTACGCTGCTCATGCTGCAGTTGCAAAGCTTCAGCCGCTCGTTGTTGGTGTTCATCACCGGGCCTTTGGGCATTGCCGGTGTTGCGGGGGCCTTGCTGGTACTGGGGCGCCCCTTCGGCTTCGTTGCGTTGCTGGGTGTGATTGCCTTGATGGGCATGATCCAGCGCAACTCGGTCATCTTGATTGACCAGATTGAGCAGGACCGGGCTGCCGGCATTCCTGCCTGGGATGCGATTGTGGAGTCGGCGGTGCGCCGCTTGCGCCCGATTGTGCTGACGGCCGCCGCTGCCGTGCTGGCGATGATTCCGCTGTCGCGCTCCGTGTTCTGGGGCCCCATGGCCGTGGCCATCATGGGCGGGCTGATTGTGGCTACTGTGCTGACTTTGCTGGCTCTGCCGGCGATGTATGCCGCTTGGTTCCGGGTCAAACGCGAGATTCCTGCCGCAACTTGAAAAGAAGGTGCCCGCTTACAGGCTAAAATAGCGGGTTGACCGATTTCAAACGGGAAGTCGGGGCTGTGCAGACTGGTTCTGTGGCGTGCCCGGCTCCCGTGTTTTGTTTTAGCGCGGGTGGCGAAATTGGTAGACGCACCAGGTTTAGGTCCTGACGGTGGCAACACTGTGGGGGTTCGAGTCCCCCCCCGCGCACCAACCTACAAAGGCATCCCAGCGATGCCGCAGGTGAAATTCCTGCCAAATCAATATTAGGAGTAAACGATGGCCGTTACTGTAGAAACTCTGGAAAAGCTGGAGCGCAAGATTACGTTGACACTGCCCGTGGGCGTGATCCAGACCGAAGTTGACAGCCGTCTGCGCAAGCTGGCTCGTACCGTGAAGATGGACGGTTTCCGTCCCGGCAAGGTGCCCATGAATGTTGTGGCCCAGCGTTACGGTTATTCCGTGCACTACGAAGTGATGAACGACAAAGTGGGCGAAGCTTTCTCCCAAGCTGCCAACGAAGCCAAGTTGCGCGTAGCAGGTCAGCCCAAGATTTCTGAGAACGAAACTGCGCCCGAAGGCCAAGTGGCGTTCGACGCGATTTTTGAAGTGTTTCCCGAAGTCAAGATTGCTGACTTGGCAGGTGCCGAAGTCGAGAAGTTGACCGCGGATGTGACCGACGAAGCCATCGACAAAACCATCGAAATCCTGCGCAAACAACGTCGCACTTTCGCCCAGCGCGCGCAAGACAACGCTGCCCAAGACACCGACCGCGTGACCGTGGACTTTGAGGGCAAGATCGACGGCGAACCCTTCGCCGGCGGTAAAGCCTCTGACTTCCAGTTCATCTTGGGCGATGGCCAGATGCTCAAGGAATTTGAAGACGCAACCCGCGGCATGAAGTTCGGCGAAAGCAAGACTTTCCCCTTGGCATTCCCCGCCGACTACCACGGTAAAGACGTGGCCGGCAAGACGGCTGACTTCCTGGTGACTTTGAAGAAGCTCGAAGCTGCCAACCTGCCTGAAGTGGATGGCGCATTGGCCAAGTCCTTGGGTATTGCTGACGGCACCGTGGAAGCCTTGCGTGCAGACATCCGCAAGAACCTGGAGCGGGAAGTCAAGCACCGTCTGTTGGCTCGCAACAAGCAAGCTGCCATGGACGCGTTGGTGGCCAAGGCTGAGTTGGACTTGCCCAAGTCCAGCGTGCAAGCCGAGCTCGACCGCATGGTCGAAAGCGCCCGTGCAGACCTGAAACAACGCGGTATCAAAGATGCCGACAAGGCGCCGATCCCTGACGACATCTTCCGTCCCCAAGCTGAGCGCCGTGTGCGTTTGGGTCTGGTGGTGGCTGAACTGGTCCGCTCCAACGACTTGGCCGCCAAGCCCGAGCAAATCAAGGCCCACGTGGAAGAGTTGGCTGCCAGCTACGAGAAGCCTGCTGACGTGATCCGTTGGTACTACGGCGACAACCGCCGCATGGCCGAAGTGGAAGCGGTGGTCATTGAGAACAATGTGACCGAGTACATCCTGTCCAAGGCCAAAGTGACTGACAAGTCAGTGTCCTTTGACGAATTGATGGGTCAAAACTAAAGCAGGGCGCAGGCGCAAACTTTGCGTCGTAGCGAAATGGGGCTTGCGCGGGACTTGCAGTCCTGCGTTTAAGCCCCATTTGCTTTTTGACTTGACTTTTTCGGTACAGTTACACCCTATATTTTGGAGAGCTTATGAACGTCAAATACGGAATGTCCGGCGCCATGGAAACCCAAGCCTTGGGAATGGTGCCCATGGTGATCGAGCAATCGGGACGTGGCGAGCGCTCCTACGACATTTACTCCCGCTTGTTGAAAGAGCGGGTGATTTTTCTGGTGGGGCCGGTGAATGACCAGACGGCTAACCTGGTGGTCGCGCAATTGCTGTTCTTGGAAAGCGAAAACCCTGACAAGGACATCTCGTTCTACATCAACTCTCCCGGCGGCTCGGTGAGTGCAGGCATGGCGATTTACGACACCATGAACTTCATCAAGCCCGACGTGTCTACGCTGTGCACCGGCATGGCTGCCAGCATGGGGGCATTTTTGTTGGCTGCAGGTGCCAAGGGCAAACGTTTTTCTTTGCCTAATTCCAAGGTCATGATTCACCAGCCGCTGGGCGGCACGCAAGGTCAGGCGACGGAAATTGAAATCCACGCTCGTGAGATTTTGAAAACCCGCGAGCAGCTGAACAAGATCCTGGCGGAGCGTACCGGCCAGCCCCTGGAGAGGATTGAGCGCGACACTGAGCGCGACTATTACCTCTCCGCAGACGAGGCCAAGGAGTATGGCTTGGTCGATCAGGTGATCGCCAAACGCCCCTGATTCCGGTGGGCTGCTTGGGCCCTCCCGAACGGTGCCTCTCCCTCGGACAGGCACCGTTTTCATTTGGTTATCATTGCTTAACTTAGCGAAAAAGGCAGACATCCATGGCCGAAAAAAAAGGCTCAACCAGCGAAAAAACCCTGTACTGCTCCTTCTGTGGCAAGAGCCAGCACGAGGTCAAGAAACTGATCGCTGGTCCGTCCGTCTTTGTGTGCGATGAATGCATCGATTTGTGCAACGAAATCATCCGCGACGAGTTACCGGCAACCACCGAGAACAAGGACGCCCGGAGTGACTTGCCCACACCGGCAGACATCAAGGCAAATCTGGACAACTATGTGATTGGCCAAGAGCCTGCCAAGCGCACGCTAGCGGTGGCGGTTTACAACCACTACAAGCGCCTCAAGCACAAAGAAAAAGCCAAGAAAGATGATGTAGAGCTCGCCAAGAGCAACATCTTGTTGATCGGCCCCACGGGCTCTGGCAAGACGCTGCTCGCGCAAACGCTGGCACGTATGCTGGACGTGCCTTTTGTGATGGCCGATGCCACCACCTTGACCGAAGCGGGCTATGTGGGCGAGGACGTGGAAAACATCGTTTTGAAGCTGCTGCAAAGTTGCAATTACGACGTGGAACGCGCACAGCGCGGGATTGTCTACATCGACGAGATCGACAAAATTTCCCGCAAATCGGACAACCCTTCGATTACCCGTGACGTATCGGGTGAGGGTGTTCAGCAGGCTCTATTGAAACTGATTGAAGGCACCATGGCGAGTGTGCCACCGCAAGGCGGGCGCAAGCACCCGAACCAAGACTTCGTACAGATCGATACCACCAACATTTTGTTCATTTGTGGTGGTGCATTTGCGGGTCTGGAAAAGGTGATTGAGAGCCGCACAGAGTCTTCCGGTATCGGCTTCGGCGCTGCCGTCAAGAGCAAACAGCAGCGTGCTTTGACCGAAGTCTTCAAAGAAGTTGAGCCAGAGGATTTGATCAAATTTGGCTTGATCCCGGAGCTTGTCGGGCGTATGCCCGTGGTGGCAACCTTGGCGGAGTTGACAGAGGATGCATTGGTGCAGATCCTGACAGAGCCCAAGAACGCCTTGGTGAAGCAGTACGCCAAGTTGCTTGCTATGGAAGGTGCGGAGCTTGAAATTCGGCCTGCCGCCCTGCAAGCGATTGCCAAGCGGGCTTTGGTGCGCAAAACGGGTGCGCGCGGATTGCGCTCGATTCTGGAGCAATCCCTGATCGATACCATGTATGAATTGCCGAATGCGGGCAATGTGGAAAAGGTGGTGGTGGATGAGTCCACCATCGAGGAAAACAAACCTCCGCTGCTGGTGTACCGAGAGTCTGCCAAGAAGGCGTAACAGTGATGCCTCAAGAGCTGAATTAACGCGGCTTTTGAGGGCATTCAATCTCACTTGGGGGATGGCTCAGTTTTTGATAATGGAGCCATCCTTGAAATCCGGGCTTCGCAGTCCATATTCAACAGGTAACTAAAGGTTTTCCTATGTCCGGTCATATTCCCCTGCCTGCAACCCCACTCGAACTTCCGTTGCTTCCCTTGCGGGATGTCGTGGTTTTTCCGCACATGGTCATCCCCTTGTTTGTGGGACGCCCCAAGAGCATCAAGGCCTTGGAAGCAGCCATGGAGGCCGAGCGCCGTATCATGCTAGTGGCCCAAAAAGCCGCTGCCAAAGATGACCCGGTGGTCTCTGACATGTTTGATGTCGGTTGCGTGTCCACGATTTTGCAGATGTTGAAACTCCCGGATGGCACAGTGAAGGTGTTGGTGGAAGGGCATCAGCGCGCCAAGGTCAACCAAATTGCAGAAGGCGAATCGCATTTCACGGCCAATGTCACGCCGATTGAAATCCCTACAGAAGGGGCAGACGCTGATCGCAAGGCGGGTAGCGAGGTAGAGGCATTGCGGCGCGCCGTGATGCAGCAGTTTGACCAGTACGTCAAACTGAACAAAAAAATTCCGCCAGAAATCCTGACGTCCATTTCCAGCATCGACGATGCCGGCCGTTTGGCAGACACTATTGCAGCGCACCTCCCGTTGAAGCTGGATAGCAAGCAGGCCGTATTGAGCCTGCCCGAAGTCAAGGATCGGCTGGAAAACCTCTTCGAGCAGATCGAGCACGAGGTCGATATCCTGAACGTGGACAAGAAGATCCGCGGGCGCGTCAAGCGCCAGATGGAGAAAAACCAACGCGACTTCTATCTGAACGAACAGGTCAAGGCCATCCAGAAGGAGCTCGGCGAGGGCGAAGACGGCGCGGACATTGAAGAGATCGAGAAGAAGATCAAAGCCGCCAAGATGCCCAAGGAAGCCTTGAAGAAGGCCGAGGCGGAGCTCAAGAAGCTGAAGTTGATGTCACCCATGTCTGCAGAAGCTACGGTGGTGCGTAACTACATTGAAGTGTTGACGGGCCTGCCCTGGACGGCAAAAACCAAGATCAAACACAACCTGCTTAATGCGGAAAATGTTCTGAACCAAGACCACTATGGTTTGGACAAGGTCAAAGACCGCATTCTTGAATACCTTGCAGTTCAACAGCGGGTCGACAAGGTCAAAGCGCCTATCTTGTGCTTGGTGGGGCCGCCGGGCGTGGGTAAGACTTCGTTGGGGCAAAGTATTGCCAAGGCCACAGGACGCAAGTACGTGCGTATGGCCTTGGGCGGTATGCGTGATGAGGCGGAAATCCGTGGACACCGCCGGACCTACATCGGAGCCATGCCCGGTAAGGTACTGCAAAGTCTCTCGAAGGTCGGGACGCGCAATCCTTTGTTCCTTCTGGACGAAATTGACAAGCTCGGCACGGATTTCCGTGGAGATCCAAGCAGCGCATTGCTGGAGGTCTTGGATCCGGAGCAAAACAACAAGTTTGGTGACCACTACGTTGAGGTTGACTATGACTTGAGCGATGTCATGTTTGTGGCGACTTCCAACTCGATGAATATTCCTCCAGCATTGCTGGATCGTATGGAAGTCATTCGCTTGTCCGGGTACACCGAAGACGAGAAAACGAATATCGCAATCACGTATCTGTTGCCTAAACAGATGAAAAACAACGGTGTCAAAGATGCGGAGCTTTCGGTCTCCGAAGATGCCGTGCGCGATATCGTTCGTTACTACACCCGTGAAGCCGGTGTGCGCTCTTTGGAGCGGGAGTTGTCCAAAATTTGCCGCAAGGTGGTGAAAGGCTTGTTGCTCAAGAAGATGACCGCGCAAGTGGTTGTGACTGCAGACAATCTGAACGACTTTCTCGGCGTACGCCGTTACACCTATGGCCGCGCGGAAGAACAAAATCAAGTAGGCCAAGTGGTCGGTTTGGCTTGGACTGAGGTGGGTGGAGACCTGCTCACGATTGAAGCTGCACTGACCCCTGGCAAGGGCGTTATTACCCGGACCGGATCGCTGGGCGATGTGATGAAGGAGTCTGTAGAAGCTGCTCGTACCGTCGTCAGAAGCCGGGCGCGTCGCTTGGGCATCAAGGACGAGGTGTTCGACAAGAAAGACATTCACATCCATGTGCCCGATGGCGCCACCCCCAAAGACGGCCCCAGTGCTGGTGCTGCAATGGCTACCGCCTTCGTATCCGCATTGACGGGCATCCCCGTGCGCGGTGATGTGGCTATGACTGGCGAAATTACCTTGCGCGGAGAAATCACGGAAATTGGTGGTCTCAAGGAGAAGCTGCTGGCTGCGCTGCGCGGTGGTATCAAAACCGTGTTGATTCCCGAGCAGAATGCCAAGGACTTGCAGGACATCCCCGAAAACGTGAAAAACGGATTGGAGATTGTTCCTGTGCGTTGGATCGACAAGGTGCTCGAATTGGCCCTGGAGTCGCAACCTGTACCTCTGGCAGAAGAGGAGATAGCTGCCGGTGTCAGTCCAGCCCCTGTGGCGGATGCGTCTTCAGTCATCAAACATTAAAAAATTTGGGCCTTAGACGAAAGTGCGCAAAAAGCACGCTATAATTTGAGGCTTGAAACGCGGGAATAGCTCAGTTGGTAGAGCGCAACCTTGCCAAGGTTGAGGTCGAGAGTTCGAGACTCTTTTCCCGCTCCAATTCCAAAAAGGGAAGCGTCAGCTTCCCTTTTTAAATGGCGCGGTAGCAAAGCGGTTATGCCCCGGATTGCAAATCCGGTTAGTCCGGTTCGACTCCGGACCGCGCCTCCAGATTTATCTGGCTCAAATGCCCTGTCAGCCCCGGTTGATAGGGCATTTTGTTTGACAATAGACACTCATGCCCGAGTGGTGAAATTGGTAGACACATCGGACTTAAAATCCGCCGCTTCGTGAATAACGGGCGTACCGGTTCGATTCCGGTCTCGGGCACCATTTACTAGTAGCCGTCTCATGTCACGCTTCAACGCCTCGTTCGAAATTCATGTTCATGGCCAAGTGCTTCTCCGGCCTGACGTTACTTACTCCCAACTCCAAGACGCGCTCAAACCTATCTGGCGTTACGCCGGCGCCAAGTCATTGGCAGACGGTGCCAAGAGCAGTTACGAAGACGAGCCTGGCATCCAAATGGATGCGCAGGAGCATGCCCTGCGTATGTGTTGGACCGTCTCTGGGGATGACGACTTTCGCCAAACGTTGGATGAGGTTTGCATGAATCTCAACGAGGTAGCGAGTGCAGGTGCAGCGATTGAAGTCACCTTCTACGACACCGAGTTCGACGAAGAAGAGGCTGCTCCGGGGACCCAATCCCGGGATGATTTCGTGATGGCTTTTGTGGGGCCTGATCCTGCCGCCATCATGCAAGTGCAGCGGGATATTTTGGTTCAGGACACTATCAACCTCCTTGAGCGTCATTTTGATGGTGCGGAGTTGGGAGGGGTCGTGGCCGAAATTGATAAATTGTTTGCCCAGCGCTTTGATGATCTGGTGAACTCGCTCGAAATCGGCAAACCACCTCGCGGATCGGGTGGTTCTGCTGGCGGGCATGGTGGTCGCAAGCCCCGGCATTTGCATTGAACCACGTGCCTGATGGCGTGTTCATTCATGTCTATGGCCTATACTGATTTTTATTGGATTTTCAGTTGTTTCAATCACGCAGTTTGAATGCGTAACGTTGGTGCATATCGCAGGCCTTTATGCTGAAAAAAATATCAGTGGAACAGCTTTCCGTCGGGATGCACCTCAAGGAGTTTTGCGGCTCTTGGATGGAGCATCCTTTTTGGCGTTCCGGTTTTGTGATCACGGACCCCAAAGACCTCATTACTATTCGCGCCAGCGCGATTCGTGAAGTTTGGATCGATTGCAGCAAGGGCTTGGACGTACCGGAAGGGGAGTCGGCAGTGTCCGAGTCCGAATCTGAGGAGCAAGTGGAGGCCGAGTTACGCGAGGCGGTGTCTGCGAGACGCCAAGTCGCTCCCGTACCAGTGCAGGCAGAGATTGAGCGAGCCGCCAAAATTTGCTACCAATCCAAGCAGGCGGTGATGTCCATGTTCAGCGAAGCGCGCATGGGCAAAACGGTGGATACCGGGAGCGCCAAGCAGTTGGTGGAGGAGATTACGGATTCCGTCTCTCGCAATCCCGGTGCGTTGATCAGTTTGGCGCGTTTGAAAACAGCCGACGATTACACCTATATGCACTCTGTCGCCGTCTGCGCCATGATGGTGGCGCTGGCCAAACAGTTGGGCCTTGACGAGGAGCAAACCCGCTCAGCGGGCATTGCTGGTTTGATGCATGACTTGGGCAAAGCAGCCATGCCCATGGATGTACTCAACAAGCCTGGCAAATTGACGGATGCCGAGTTTGCGATCATCAAAACTCACCCGGAAGAGGGCTACAAGCTGCTGCAATCCGGAACGGATGTGGA
>Ga0228698_1000561_pt1 | contig 26266 bp, 15 predicted proteins | sample McNCre117_Aug_MG_FD_178015 | JGI IMG/M metagenome (GOLD analysis project Ga0228698, IMG submission 178015) | Freshwater microbial communities from McNutts Creek, Athens, Georgia, United States - 1-17_Aug_MG | ecosystem: Environmental > Aquatic > Freshwater > Creek | place: USA: Georgia...
AGGTCGGTATTGGCGCTCACCTTGTTCTGCGGGAGCGGAAATGACTCCAGCCTTTGCCCATTTCGTCGATGGCCCGTTGCGGCGTGAGCCGCTGCGCGCCGCGATCACCGCCGCCTGTCGCCGGCCCGAAAGCGAGGCGGTTGCGTCGCTGCTGGAGCAGGCCCGCCTGCCTCCGGCGCGGGCCGAGGCCGCGCAGGCGCTGGCCCGGCGCCTCGCCCGGCAGCTGCGCGAGCGCGGCCACGCGGGCGGCCGGGCTGGCATCGTGCCGGACCTGCTGCAGGAGTACGCGCTGTCGTCGCAGGAGGGCATGGCACTGATGTGCCTGGCCGAAGCCCTGCTGCGCATTCCCGATGCCGCCACGCGCGACGCGTTGATCCGCGACAAGATCGCCCATGGCGACTGGGCCTCTCACCTCGGTCACAGTCCGTCGCTGTTCGTCAATGCCGCCTCCTGGGGCCTGCGGCTCACCGGCCAGTGGGTCACGGCGCACGGCGAGGGCGGTCTCGGCACCATCCTGGGCCGCCTGATCCGGCAGGGCGGCGAGCCGCTGATGCGCCAGGGCATGGACCTGGCGCTGCGCCTGCTGGGGCGGCAATTCGTCGCTGGCGAAACCATCGCGCTGGCGCTGGAGCAGGCCTGCGAGCGGGAGGCGCAGGGCTTTCGCTACTCCTACGACATGCTGGGCGAGGCCGCGCTGACCGCCACCGATGCCGCGTGCTACCTGGCCGCCTACGAACGCGCTATCCACGCGATTGGCCGCGCCACCGCTGGCAAGGGTATCCACGAGGGTGCCGGCATCTCGATCAAGCTGTCGGCGCTGCACCCGCGCTACGGCCGGGCGCAATACGCCCGCGTGATGGCCGAGCTGTACCCCGTGCTGTTCCGGCTCGCACTGCTGGCGCGGCGCTACGACATCGGCCTGAACATCGACGCCGAGGAGTCGGAGCGCCTGGAGCTGTCGCTCGATCTGCTCGAACAACTGTGCCGCGCCCCCGAGCTGGCGGGCTTTGACGGCATCGGCTTCGTGATCCAGGCCTACCAGAAGCGCTGCTCCCAGGTGATCGATTACGTGATCGACCTGGCGCGCCGCAGCGGCCATCGCCTGATGATACGTCTGGTCAAGGGGGCTTACTGGGACAGCGAGATCAAGCGCGCCCAGCTCGACGGCCTGGATGGCTATCCGGTCTATACCCGCAAGGCCCATACCGACGTGGCCTATCTGGCCTGCGCCAGCAAGCTGCTGGAGGCGCCCGAGGCGGTCTATCCGCAGTTCGCGACCCACAACGCCCAGACCCTGGCCGCGATCCACGAACTGGCGGGCCCGGAGCGTTACCACCCGACCCAGTACGAATTCCAGTGTCTGCACGGCATGGGTGAGCCGCTTTATGAGCAGGTTGTGGGCGTACCTGGCCCCGGCAGGATCGGTCGCCCCTGTCGCATCTATGCGCCGGTCGGCACGCACGAGACCCTGCTGGCCTATCTGGTGCGCCGCCTGCTCGAAAACGGCGCCAACAGCTCCTTTGTTCATGGCATCGCTGATTCCGGGATCGAGATCGACACCCTGATCGAAGATCCGGTTGCCACCGTCGAGCGCTGGGCCGAGCAGGAAGGCGCACTCGGTCTGCCACACCCCGCGATTGCGCTCCCGCGCGATCTGTGCGGTGCGGCGCGCGTCAATTCCACCGGACTCGACCTGAGCAGCGAAACGGCGCTCGTGACCCTGGAGTCTGCCTTGCGTGACAGCGCAGCTCGGCCGTGGCGGGCCGGGCCCTTGCTGGCGGGCGGTGACACCGAGTTGCTGCCCGCCCAGCCGGTGCTGAACCCGGCCGACTGGCGCGATCAGGTCGGCAGCTGGGTCGAGGCGACGCCGGACCAGATCGATCTGGCCCTGGAACAGGCCGAGGTCGGTTTCCCGGGCTGGGCCGCCACGCCGCCGACCGAGCGTGCCGCGCGGCTGGAGCGCGCCGCCGGGCTGCTGCAGGCCGAGCTGGCGCCACTGGTCGGCCTGCTGATCCGCGAGGCCGGCAAGACCGCCGGCAACGCCGTCGCCGAAGTGCGCGAGGCGATCGACTTCCTGCGCTACTACGCGGCCCAGGTGCGCGCCGACTTCCGCAACGACACGCATCTGCCACTCGGTCCGGTCGTGTGCATCAGCCCGTGGAACTTCCCGCTTGCGATCTTCACCGGCCAAATCGCGGCGGCCCTGGCCGCCGGCAACACCGTGCTGGCCAAGCCGGCCGAGCAGACGCCTCTGGTCGCCCACCACACCGTCGGGTTGCTGTGGCGCGCCGGCGTGCCGCGCGCCGCGCTGCAGCTGCTGCCGGGCCGGGGCGAGAGCGTCGGTGCCGGTCTCATCGGTGACCGCCGGGTCCGGGGCGTGCTGTTCACCGGCTCGACCGAGGTCGCGCGCCTGCTGCAGCAGCGTCTGGCGGCCCGGCTGGGGCCGGCAGGGCGGCCGATTCCGCTGCTGGCCGAAACCGGCGGCCAGAACTGCATGGTCATCGATTCCTCGGCGCTGACCGAGCAGGTGGTCCACGACGTCGTGACCTCGGCTTTCGACAGCGCCGGCCAGCGCTGCTCCGCGCTGCGTGTGTTGTGTCTGCAGGAGGAGGTGGCCGAGCGCGTGACCGCCATGCTCAGGGGGGCAATGGCCGAGCTGTGCCTGGGCCGGCCCGATGCGCTGCATGTCGATATCGGTCCGGTGATCGATGCCGAGGCGCGCGAAGGCATGGCGCGCCACATCGAGGCCATGCGTGCCAGTGGTCACGTGGTGTTCCAGGCCGCGCGCGAAGCCGAAGGCGCAACCGCCCACGGCCATTTCGTCGCGCCGACGCTGATCGAGATCGAGCGCCTCGACGAACTCGACCGCGAGATCTTCGGCCCGGTGCTGCACCTGCTGCGCTATCGGCGCGACCAGCTCGGGACGCTGATCGGGCAGATCAACGCCACCGGCTATGGCCTGACTTTCGGCATGCATTCCCGCATCGACGCGAGCATCGAGCAGGTCTGTTCCTCGGTCCATGCCGGCAATCTCTACGTCAACCGCAACTTGGTCGGCGCCGTGGTCGGCGTCCAGCCTTTCGGTGGCGCAGGCCTGTCGGGCACGGGTCCGAAGGCGGGCGGCCCGCTCTATCTGTACCGCCTGCTGGAGCGGCATCCCGACGATGTGCTGGCGCGTGCGATCGCCTTCTCGGGCCGCGCTGTCGGGGCGCCGCCAACACCGCCACCCTTGCTGGCGCTGCGCGACTGGGCCGATGACGGTAGCCGACCCGGGCTGGCGGCCGCGTGCGACCGCTTCGCGGCGCTGTCGCGCAGCGGTGTTCAGGTCGAGCTGGCCGGTCCGACCGGCGAGCGCAATGTCTATCAGCTGGCGCCGCGCACGGCGGTGCTGGGCCTGGCCTGTCGCGACCGCGACCGCCTGCTCCAGCTGGTCGCGATCCTGGCCGTCGGCAGTCGGGCGGTCTGGCCGGCCAGTGCCGCCGGGCTGCGCGAGTCGCTGCCGCCCGTCGTGCGCGACCGGATCGCGCTGACCGACGACTGGCAGTCGGGTGCAGCGCATTTCGATGTGGCGCTGCACCATGGCGGGCCGGACGAGCTGGCTTCGGTCTGCTCCTGGCTGGCGCGGCGCCCGGGCGCCATCGTCGGCGTGCAGGGACTGGCCGAGGGCGACGAAGCGATCGCGCTCGAACGCCTGCTGGTCGAGCGCGTGCTGAGTGTCAATACGGCAGCGGCCGGTGGCAATGCCAGCCTGATGATGCTGGCCTGAGCGGCATCGCGCCGGGTCGGGTCAGCCCGGGGTGATACAGTGCGGACCTTCCTTTTTGCTCACCACGATGAATATGCTGATGCTGGCGGCACTGGCCGCCTTCGCCTTTTATGTCTTGCGCACCCGTGAGCAGGGCCAGCGCATTGCCTTGCTCGCCCAGCATTTGCGCAGCTACCAGATCGAGCAGCTGATCGAGCGCCTGACCGAAGGCTACCAGCGCGTGCTGGGTGAGTCGGATCCGCAGCGCCGCGACCAGCTCTGGCAGCAGTTCGGCGCCAGCGAAGCCGCCCTGGCCGAACAGGTCGGGCGTCTGGCGCAGGATTTTTCCCGGCTCGATGCGGAACAGGCGCGCGTCAGCCGTCTGCCGCTGCCGTTCGCGGCGCGCTGGCTGCCCCAGGCCTGCTTCGACATGCGTGATCTGCTGGCGCTGCATGCGCGGGGCCTGGGCGAGGTGGTGCGCAACGGTGCCCAGCGCTCACCGCAGGAGCGGGCCTACACCTTGCTGGCCGAGATCTTGCTGCTCCAGCACAGCTGTCACTGGTTCTGCCGCTCGCGCCCCGTGGCTTCGGCGCGCCTGCTGGCGCGTCACCAGACTCACCATGCCCAGGTGGTCGCGTCGGTTTCCGCGACCACCTGTGCCGCCTATCGCAAGCTGATCGGCGCCTGAGCACAGGCCGCTCCTGGCTCAAGAAATGCTATTCCCATGCCGTCGCATGGGGCTTGCCGTTGCTCTCGATGAGGTCTAGACTGATCGCATCGGCTGGCGCCGTGCCCGCCGAGGCATCACGATCTTGCAGGGAGTCGGACGGATGGGTCATGCGGAATCTTCTTCGGTTGGGCCCGACGCGACTGCGGCGCGCGAGCTGTATCGGCTGCGTTGTGGCTATTACGACCTGCAGCTCGCGCCTTATGACGTGATCCGGCAATGCGCCGTCGAGCGCTTGCGGCTGCAGCCCGGTCAGGTCGTGCTCGATCTGGGCTGCGGCACCGGCATGAGTCTGGATCTGCTGCAGCGCGCCGTGGGTCCGGGCGGCCGCGTGATCGGCGTCGATCAGAGTCCAGAAATGATCAGTCTGGCACGCCAGCGCGTGCAGCGCCAGGGCTGGACCCAGGTCGAGCTGATCTGCGCGCCGATCGAACGCGCGCAGCTGCCGCCCAGCGCCGATGCAGCCCTGTTCCACTTCACGCACGACATCCTGCAGACGCCAGTCGCGCTCGACCATGTGCTGGCCCATCTCAGGCCGGGCGCCCGGATCGTGGCCGCTGGCCTCAAGTGGACTTCGCCGCTGTATGCGGGGCTCAATTCCCTGGTCTGGTGGAACGCGCTGCAGTCGGTCACGACCTTCGATGGCCTTGATGCGCCCTGGGCGCCGCTGGCGCGGCGCGGCATCGAGTTCGAACTCGAGTCCTTCCTGTGGGGAACGCTCTATCTGGCCAGCGGTCGGCTGCCGCAGCCGGTCGTGCAGCCGGGCGCGACTTCAGGTCTGATGCAGCAGCTTGACCAGTTCGACCACCGACTTGACACCCATCTTGTCGAAGATCCGGGCCCGATGCACCTCGACCGTCCGGACACTGATCTGCAGCTGGTCCGCGACCAGCTTGTTGGGTAGGCCGGCGGCGATCAGCTGCATCACGGCCTGCTCGCGCTCGGTCAGCCCGGCCAGGCGCTGCTGCAGCTGCAGCCGGCGCTGGAGTTTGGCGACTTCCTCGGCCGACCTGGCCAGCGCGCGCTCGATCCGGCTGACCAGGGCGTTGTCGGAAAAGGGTTTCTCGCAGAAGTCGAAGGCGCCGCGCAGCACCGTGTCGACGGCGGTCGGTACGTCCGCGTGACCCGACAGGAAGATCACCGGCATCAGAGCGAACCAGGGCTGCTCCAGCAGCAGCTCGAACAGGGCCAGGCCGCTCATGCCGGGCATGCGCAGGTCCAGCACCGCGCAGCAGGGGGCTGTGGGTGGGCCGTCGGTCCAGCTCTGCGCCACGGCCCAGAAGGCGTCGCCACTCGCGTAAGGCGTGCTCAGCAGCCGGCGTGTGCGCAGCATCCAGGCCAGTGCCTCGCGCACCGCCTCGTCGTCGTCGATCAGGAATACCGTGCCGTGGGCTGCCATGGCCGACATCATAGGCGCAAGGCCGGATCAGGGCGCGGCGGGCAGCGTGAAGCGGAACACCGTGCCGCGCGGCTCGGCGTGCTCGTAGCCGAGGGTGCCGCCGTGCTGCTCGACCACGGTCCGGCACAGGCTCAGGCCGAGTCCCATGCCTTCGGTCCGGGTCGTGAAGAAGGGGGTGAACAGGCGCTTGGCGACCTCGTCGGACAGGCCCTTGCCGTGGTCGGTGATGGTGAAGGCGACCCAGCGCCGTTCGCTGCCCTCGTGGCCGGCGGCGGGAGCCGCGTGCAATTGCAGCGTGCGCAGACCGGAAGCCGGGGGCGGATCGCCCGTGGGCATGGCCTGCAGGCCGTTGCGCACCAGGTTGAGCAGCACCTGCTCGACCATGGTCGCGTCGCACCAGACCGGCGGGCAGTCGGGTGCGACCAGCCATTCGACCTTGATGCCCGACTTGCGCGCCTGCAGCTGGACCAGCGGCGCGATGCCGTCGAACAGCTCCTGCACCGGCACCGCGCTGCGGCTGCGCTCGCGCCGGCGTACCAGGTCGCTGACGCTCTTGATCACCCGGCCGGCGCGCGCCGCCTGGTCGGCGATGCGCCGGATGGCGGTCTCCAGATCCTCGCGCAGGCTCTCCAGCGGCAGCTCGGGCTCGTGCAGCAGGTTCAGTGTGCCGCTGGCGTAGCTGGCGATCGCGGCCAGCGGCTGGTTGAGTTCGTGGCTGATCAGCGAGGCCATCTCGCCGGCCATCGCCAGGCGGGCGGTCGCCTGCAGCCGCTCCTGCGAGGCGCGCGACTGCTCCTCGACCCGGCGCTGGGCGCTCAGATCGACCACGGCGCTCATCCAGCCGGTCTGCTTGCCGATCTCGTTGATCAGCGGCGCCTCGACGATCAGCACCGGCACCCGCGTGCCGTCGGGGCGCAGGTATTCGGCCTCGAAGCCCTGGCGCGCCGGTATCTCGCCCGAGTGGCGCAGCGTCTCGCGGCTCAGGTATTCATCGACCCGATCGGCTGGCCAGTAGGGCGCGGGATTGCTGCTGCCGATCAGCTGCTCGGCCGGCAGGCCCACCAGCTGGCAGAAGGCCGGATTGACGTAGGTGATGCGCCCGCGCATGTCGCGCGCGCGCAGTCCGCTGAGCAGCGAATCCTCCATCGCCTGCCGGAAGGCCAGCGCCTCGCTCAGGCGGGCCTCGGCGTGCAGGCGCTTTCTGACATCGAACGCGAACAGCGCGAGCATGCTGACCAGCGCCAGTGCCAGCACGGCCACGCCCGAGGTCAGCACGTCGGGCAGCAGGCCGCGTAGCTGACGCGCGCGTTCGACGCGCAGCATGTAGACGCTGCCCGGCAGCTCCAGACTGTGGGCGGCGTGGATCACGCCATGCTCGCGCGGGACGGTGCCCAGGATGCTGAGCCGCGCGCCGTCTGATTCGGTCAGAGCGATGCTGCGCTGCCGGCGTGTGTCGGGGCGGATCAGCTCCGACAGCATGTCGCTCAGGCCATAGGTCGCGACCAGGAAGCCTTCCTCGCGCCCTTCGCGCAGCAGCGGCAGGCACATCTCCATCAGCTCCTGGCCCCTACCTTCTTCCAGCGGCAGGAAATAGCTGGTCGAATAGGCCGGGCCATGGAAGCGGCGCGCATTCGCGCAGGCCTGCTGGACGTCGGGCTGGGCCTGCGAGCGCGGCAGGAAGTCGAACAGCTGGGGCAGGAAGGGGCTGACCTGGGCCTGGCGGATCTGCAGATCCGCCGTGCGCCATTCGAGGCGCACGATCTCGCGGTGTACCAGCAGCAGGGCGGTGGCGCTCTGGCGCCAGGCGGTCTGGGCGGGCAGGCTCTCGTGCAGCCCCTGCAAAGCCAGCGCATTGAGCGCCAAGCCGTTGCGGATTTCGCCGACGATATCGACGGCATTGTGCTCCAGCTGGCTGGTCAGCCGCTGGTCTTCGTAGGCCCGTGCCAGGAAGACCAGTGCGCCCAGCAGCGCCAGCAGCAGAACACAGAGGGCCGACCACAGCCACCAGCGGCCGGTCCCCAGGGCGGTCTTCAATCAGTCCTCCGTGAAGGCTTCCTCGCGTTTCTTCTTGACCGAGGGCGAGAGCACGACGATCAGCATCAGCGCGGCGGCGGCGAGCAGGCCGGCCGAGATCGGGCGGGTCACGAACACGCTCCAGTCACCGCGCGACAGCAGCATCGAGCGGCGCAGGTTCTCCTCCATCATCGGACCCAGGATCAGGCCGAGCAGCAGCGGCGCGGGTTCGCAGCCGAGCTTCATGAAGAAGTAGCCGACGACGCCGAACAGGCCGGTGGTCCAGATGTCGAAGGTGTTGTTGTTGGTCGAGTAGACGCCGACGGCGCAGAACAGCACGATCGCGGGGAACATCCAGCGGTAGGGCACGCTCAACAGCTTGATCCAGACGCCGACCAGCGGCAGGTTCAGGATCACGAGCATCGCGTTGCCGATCCACATCGAGGCGATCAGGCCCCAGAACAGCTCGGGGTTGCTGGTCATGACCTGCGGACCCGGCTGGATGTTGTGGATCGTCATCGCGCCGACCATCAGCGCCATCACCGCGTTGGGCGGAATGCCCAGCGTCAGCAGCGGGATGAAGGAGGTCTGCGAGCCGGCGTTGTTGGCGGCCTCGGGGGCGGCGACGCCACGGATGTTGCCCTGGCCGAACGGCAGTTCGCCGGGACGCAGGCGGGTCTTCTTCTCCAGCGTGTAGGCCGCGAACGAAGCCAGCACGGCGCCGCCACCCGGCAGGATGCCGAGCAGCGAGCCCAGCGCGGTGCCGCGCAGGGCGGCCGGCAGCATCAGCTTGAAGTCTTCCTTGGTCGGCATCAGGCCGCTGACCTTCTTGGCCATCAGCTCGCGGCTTTCCTCGGGCTGCGACAGGTTGTGGATGATTTCGCCGTAGCCGAAGATGCCCATCGCGATCACGATGAAGCCCAGGCCGTCGGTCAGTTCGGGAATGTCGAACGAGAAGCGCGCCACGCCGGAGTTGACGTCGGTGCCGACCACGCCGAACAGCAGGCCGAGGATGATCATCGCGATCGCCTTCAGCAGCGAGCCCGAGGCCATCACGACCGCGCCGAGCAGGCCGACGATCATCAGCGAGAAGTATTCGGCCGGGCCGAACATGAAGGCAACCTCGGTCAGCGGCACCGCGAAGGCGGCCAGCACCAGGGTGCCGATGCAGCCGGCGATGAAGCTGCCGATGCCGGCGGCGGCCAGCGCCGGGCCGGCCCGGCCTTTTCGGGCCATCTGGTAGCCATCGAGCGCGGTCACGACCGAGGAGGTCTCGCCCGGCAGGTTGACCAGGATCGCAGTGGTCGAGCCGCCGTACTGCGCGCCGTAGTAGATGCCGGCGAGCATGATCAGCGCCGAGATCGGCGGCAGCGCGTAGGTCGCGGGCAGCAGCATCGCGATCGTGGTCACCGGCCCGAGACCGGGCAGCACGCCGATCAGGGTGCCGAGCAGGCAGCCGATCAGCGCGTAGAGCAGGTTCTGGGTCGTGAAGGCGACGCCGAAGCCGAGCGAGAGGTTGTTGATCAGGTCCATCATGGCGAGTTCCTCCTTCAGCCGGCGACGAATGAGGGCCAGACCTGGAAGGTCAGGCCGAGCAGGCGCACGAAGATCACGTAGCTGCCGCCGGCCAGGATGCTGCCCAGCACGGTGGCGCTCTTGAACGTGAAGTGTTCGCCGGCCAGCATCGAGATGAAGGTCAGACCATAGACCGCCGCGATCAGGCCCATGGCCGGAATGCCGACGCTGGGCAGGCCGCCGAGCAGCAGGCCGAAGATCAGGTTGGCGCCGATAATGAAGATCAGCGGCTTCCAGGCGATGGCGCCCAGCTCCTCGCCCTCGCGTGGCTGGCCGAAGGACTGCAGCGTCACGAGGATGCCGAGCACGGCCAGCAGCACGCCGAGCATCAGGGGAAAGTAGCCCGGTCCCATGCGCCCGGCGGTGCCCAAGTCGTAGCTGCGCGCGCCCAGGGCGAAGGCCGCCCCCGTGATCGTGAACATCAGCCCCGCGAGCAGGTCTTTTTGGCTTTTGATCGCCATTTGAACTCCTATCGTGGTTTTAGTAGTGGAGCGGATTGTCCACCGGGAACCACGACAGGAAAATTGTGGATGCTACGTACACCGGCGCGCGGTGTACACAGCCGCCAGGATGTCGGTCAGCCGCAGCTGCCCAGGTGGCCGCACTGGGTGCAGTACTCGCAGCCGTCCTTCTTGATCACGGCATGGGCGCCGCATTCGACGCATTTCTTGCCGGCCATGACCGGCGGCGCCTCGGAGTCGGAGGCGATCGCCTGTTCGGGCAGCGGCAGTGGCAGCTGGTCGGCCAGCTCGTTCTGCTGCGCGCGCAACGCCAGGATGTTCTGGATCGCGTAGGCGATCGCGGCGACCTCGGAGTCGTGCCACATCGGGATCACCGCGCCGTCGTCGCGCACGTGCGTGCCCAGGCGCACCGGGCCCCGGTCCCAGGCCACCTTGCGCATGTCGCTGAGCGCGCGCTCCAGGAAGCCGCCGCGCGCGGCCAGCGACAGCAGCCGCATGCTCGAAGTGACCCACTGCTGCGATTCGCCGCTCTGGCCCACCGGCATGAAGAACTCGATCGCGCGGTCCACGGTCTTGCCGCTGCCGTCGGCGACCGGCAGGAAGGACACGATCAGGTACAGCGTCTTGTGGCCTTCCTGGGTCCAGTATTCGAGCTTCTCGGCCACGGCCGACAGCGCGCCCTTGGGGCGGCTCTCGATCACGGCGCGCATCGGATCGACCGGGGCGGGCGCGGCGGCCACGACTGGCGCTGCCGCCACGGCCGGTGCCGGTTCGGCGGCGGCAGGCGCCGGCGTCACTTCGAGCACCGAGCCCAGGATGCTGTTCGGGCGGTAGGTCGCCAGGCCCTTGAGGCGCGCGTTCCAGGCCTGCAGGTAGAGATCCTTGAAGTCCTCGTACGGATAGTCGGCCGGCACGTTGACGGTCTTGGAGATCGCGGTATCGACGAAGGGCTGGACCGCCTGCATCATGCCGATGTGGTCGGCGGCCTTCATCTCGAGCGCGTTGACGAAGCCCGTCGGCAGTTGCTGCGGGTCGCCGCCGAGTTCGCTCCACAGGCGCCAGGCGTGGTCCTGCACCTGGTATTCGCTGCGGCTGCCGTCGGCCTCGCGCTTCTTGCGCGTGTAGGTCCACGAGAACGCCGGTTCGATGCCGTTGGAGGCGTTGTCGGCGAAGGCCAGACTCACGGTGCCGGTCGGCGCGATCGACAGCAGGTGGCTGTTGCGGATGCCGTGCTGGCGGATCGACTGCTGGATGTCATCTGGCAGGCGGCTCGCGAAGCTGCCGGCCTTCAGGTAGCCCTCGGCATCGAACAGCGGGAAGGCGCCCTTCTCGCGGGCCAGCTCGACCGAGGCGCGGTAGGCGGCATTGCGCATGGTTTCGGCGATGCGCGCGGCCATCAGGCGGCCGGTCTCGCTGTCGTAGCGCAGGTTCAGCAGCGTCAGCGTGTTGCCCATGCCGGTGAAGCCGACGCCGATGCGGCGCTTGGACTGCGACTCCTGCTGCTGCTGGTCCAGCGGCCACCAGGTCAGGTCGAGCACGTTGTCGAGCGCGCGCACCTGCAGCGCGACGACCTGCTCGAAGCGCGCGAAGTCGAACCCGGCCTCGCCGCCACGGCTGAACGGATGCTGCACGAACCGGGTCAGGATGATGGGCCCGAGGTCGCAGCAGCCGTAGGAGGGCAGCGGCTGTTCGCCGCAGTTGTGTACCACCAGACCATTGGCGTCGAAGGCGTGGATGTCATCCACCGTCACGTCATAGACGGTTTCGGCGCCGTCGTCCTGCAGCGATTCGACGGTCGCGATGAAGCGCTCGCGGTTGAGTTCGCGCCGGTAGGCGCCGAGCGTCTGCTCCAGGCGCTCGGCCTTGTTCTCGTCGGCAAAGCCGATCCGGTCGGCGTACACGCGCAGGTTGTCGCCGTTGATGACCAGTTCGTGCTGGGCTTGGGTGGCGTATTCGGCCTGGCCGCCGTGACCATCGGGCAGCAGGCGCAGGCCGGCCGGTCGCCGGTCGCGGTAGAGCCGGGACGCGATGCCCAGGCGCAGCAGCATGCGCTGCGCGCCTTCGAGCAGCACGATGTCGCTTTGCGCCAGACGGATGCTCACGCCCTTGTCCTGCGTGTCCTGCACGCTGCCGTCGGCATCGAACAGGCCGCGCAGCAGGCCGGCCGCGAAGGCCGAGGATTGCTGCTCGATCGACGGCGTGATCGTCTTGTGGCCGGGCTGCAGGCCGAGCGAGAACGCGAGGTCGCGCAGCGCGGCGCTGGCCAGACGCGCTTCGCCACGACCGGCCAGCGGGCGCTGGAAGCCTTGGAAGTCGGCGCGGTGTGGCAGCGTGGCGGCGGCGGCCTCGGCCGCGCGCATGATGCCGGCGGTTCCGTGCCGGGCATAGGCCACCGGCCCGTCCTGGCCGACCACGCGCAGTTCGGGTGCCCAGACCGACAGCACGGCCTTGTCGGCCTTGAGCGTGCCGTCACCGAGCAGCAGGCCGATCAGATAGCCCTGCGCCTCGCTGCCCTGGCCGTTCCAGCCGCCCAGCGCGCGGTGGTCGTTGAGCACGATCTCGTCGCCGGGCTGCAGCCGGCCGGCCTCGATCCAGTCCAGCTCCAGGCTGTGACGGGTCTTGCGCGCGACCCGGCGCACGCGGTGGTCGGCCGTCAGGCGCAGGCGGTAGCCCTCGCGGGTGCGCAGGCTCAGCACCGGCTTGTGCCCGGTCTCGAAGAAGCCCTGGCTCTGCAGACGGTAGCTGCGGCCATCGATCACGGCCCTGAAGTCCTGGCCGATCAGGTTGCCGACCTGGCACGGGCCGTTCTCGGTCATGACCCAGGTATCGGCCGTGACGCAGGGGTTGGTGGCCGCGATCGTCTCGCAGTAGTTCAGGTTGTTGTCGGTGTTGATGTTGTCCAGGAACAGGATGCCGGGTTCGGCGAAGTCGTAGGCCGACTTCATCACCGTGTCCCACAGCTCGCGCGCCGGCACGCTCTGATACACCCACTGGCCGTCGGCGCGCTGGCGCGCGCCGGCCTTCAGCAGCGTCTCGCCCGGCTCGGCGCGGTGCACCAGCTCCCAGTCCCGGTCCTCGACCACGGCCCGCATGAAGGCGTCGGACACGCCGACCGAGACGTTGAAGTTGTTCCAGCGTCCCGGCGTGCGCTTGGCGGTGATGAACTCGCGCACGTCCGGGTGGTCGATGCGCAGCACGCCCATCTGGGCGCCCCGGCGCGCGCCGGCGCTCTCGACCGTCGAGCACGACTGGTCGAACACGTTGATGTAGCTGCACGGGCCCGAGGCCATCGAGGCCGTGCCCTTGACGCGCGCGCCCTTGGGGCGGATGCGCGAGAAGTCGTAGCCGACACCGCCGCCACGGCGCATGGTTTCGGCGGCCTCGCGCAGCGCCTCGTAGATGCCGGGATAACCCTCGTCGTCCACGCCCTGGATGCAGTCGCCGACCGGCTGCACGAAGCAGTTGATCAGCGTGGCCTGGATGTCGGTGCCGGCCGCGCTCATGATGCGGCCGGCGCCGATCGCGCCCGCATGCATGTTGGCCAGGAACTGCGCCTCGTACTTCTCGCGCAGCTCGGGCTGCTCGACCGAGGCCAGCGCGCGCGCGACGCGGCGGTACAGATCCTCGATGCCGGATTCGTCGCCCTTGAGATATTTCTCGCGCAGCACGTCCAGGCTGATCGGTTGTGGGGCCAGGGCATTGGCCGACAGTTGCAGATCGTCGAGTTTCATCATGTTCCTTGGGTCAGTATGGGCGCCGGTGCCGTGCGGAGCAGGCAGCGGTGAAATGGTGTTCGCGCGGGTCGCGCCGCGATGGCGGGGACCAGGAGGCTGCTGGCCGTGGTGCAGGGGCCGAATTCTAGCGCCGAACCTGTTTTCGCACTAGATTTAGTGTTGGATTTCTCTTTCTGCACTATAGGTAGTGTCTTGGCGGGTGCTGACAGCAGTAGCGCCTGAAATTTTCGCTGCCGATCGATATGTGTGTCATGGATATGAGAAAAATATGTGATTGATCAGGATGCCGGACCGGCTGGCAGAGCGATGAATGCTCAAGATTATCTTGAGGGTAAGTCCGGCGCATCCTGTTTTTTCTCATCCTGTGCTTGAAAAATATACCAATTTGATCGAATGGTGTTAGGATGGCATCAAGGTTTCAAGGTGATTGACTTTGGGGTCTTTGATGCTCCACCAGCAGATCAAGTGGTTGCTTCAGGGAGGGGAAGGTGGAGTTTTGACCCGGTGCTTGCACCGGGTTTTCTTTTTTTGCGCGGGCCATGAACGACAAAACCCGCCGGGTCGCCCCGGCGGGTTTCTGGTCTGGGGTGTCGGCCCCGTGGGGGCCGTCAGCCGGGCTGGCTTACATGCCCATGCCGCCCATGCCACCCATGCCGCCCATGTCGGGCATGCCGCCGGCCGGAGCGTCGTCCTTCGGCGCTTCGGCGACCATGCACTCGGTGGTCAGCATCAGCGAAGCGACCGACGCGGCGTTCAGCAGCGCGGTGCGGGTCACCTTGGTCGGGTCCAGGATGCCCATCTCGATCATGTCGCCGTAGGTGTGGTTGGCGGCGTTGAAGCCGTAGTTGCCGGAGCCGGCCAGCACGGCGTTGACGACCACGCTCGGCTCGTCGCCGGCGTTGGCGACGATCTCGCGCAGCGGGGCTTCGATCGCCTTCAGGACCAGCTTGATGCCGGCGTCCTGGTCGTGGTTGTCACCCTTGATGGTGCCGACCTGGGCGCGCGCGCGCAGCAGGGCCACGCCACCGCCGGCCACGATGCCTTCCTCGACGGCGGCACGGGTCGCGTGCAGCGCGTCTTCCACGCGGGCCTTCTTTTCCTTCATCTCGACTTCGGTCGCGGCACCGACCTTGATCACGGCCACGCCGCCGGCCAGCTTGGCCACGCGCTCTTGCAGCTTCTCGCGGTCGTAGTCGCTGGTGGCTTCCTCGATCTGGATGCGGATCTGCTTGACGCGAGCCTGGATGTCGTCCTCGGAACCGGCGCCGTCGATGATGGTGGTGTTTTCCTTGCCGATCTCGACGCGCTTGGCCTGGCCCAGGTCGTTGAGCGTGACCTTTTCCAGGGTCAGGCCGACTTCCTCGGCGATCACCTTGCCGCCGGTCAGGATCGCGATGTCTTCCAGCATGGCCTTGCGGCGGTCACCGAAGCCCGGCGCCTTGACGGCGACGACCTTCAGGATGCCACGGATGGTGTTGACCACCAGGGTCGCCAGCGCTTCGCCCTCGACGTCCTCGGCGATGATCAGCAGCGGACGGCCGGCCTTGGCGACGGCTTCCAGCGTCGGCAGCAGGTCGCGGATGTTGCTGATCTTCTTGTCGAACAGCAGCACGAACGGGTTGTCCAGGATCGCGGCCTGCTTCTCGGGGTTGTTGATGAAGTAGGGCGACAGGTAGCCACGGTCGAACTGCATGCCTTCGACCACATCCAGCTCGTTCTGCAGCGACTTGCCGTCCTCGACGGTGATCACGCCTTCCTTGCCGACCTTGTCCATCGCGTTGGCGATGATCTCACCGATCGAGTAGTCGCTGTTGGCGGAGATCGAGCCGACCTGGGCGATTTCCTTGCTGGTCGTGGTGGCCTTGGAGGCCTTCTTCAGCTCGACGATCAGGGCCTCGACGGCCTTGTCGATGCCGCGCTTGAGGTCCATCGGGTTCATGCCGGCGGCCACGTACTTCATGCCTTCGCGCACGATGGACTGGGCCAGCACGGTCGCGGTGGTGGTGCCGTCACCGGCGTTGTCCGAGGTCTTGGAAGCGACTTCCTTGACCATCTGGGCGCCCATGTTCTGCAGCTTGTCCTTGAGTTCGATTTCCTTGGCGACCGACACGCCATCCTTGGTCACGGTCGGGGCGCCGAACGAGCGCTCCAGCACCACGTTGCGACCCTTGGGGCCGAGCGTGACCTTGACCGCGTTGGCCAGGATGTTCACGCCTTCGACCATGCGGGCGCGTGCGTCAGCGCCGAAAACCACGTCTTTTGCTGCCATTTGTCTATTCCTTCAAATATGGGATGCGCGGATGGAGGGACGGATCACTGCTCGACGACGGCGAACAGGTCGTCTTCCTTCATGACCAGCAGCTCGTCGCCGTCGATCTTGACGGTCTGGCCGCTGTACTTGCCGAACAGGACGCGGTCGCCGACCTTGACGGTCAGGGCCTTGGTCTCGCCCTTGTCATTGGTCTTGCCCGGGCCGACGGCCAGCACTTCGCCCTGGTCGGGCTTTTCGGCGGCGTTGTCGGGAATGTAGATGCCCGAGGCGGTCTTGGTTTCGTTTTCCAGGCGCTTGACGATCACGCGATCGGCGAGGGGACGCAGCTTCATGAACTTTCCTCCTGATGAAGAGAACAACGGTTGTCGGAGCTGGCGCGGGGGCTTGTTAGCACTCGCAGCCATCGAGTGCTAATCATAAGGGCGGATACGAGGCTTTTCAAGTTCGGCTTACGTTCAGTGTTGTCCCGGGTTGACCTGGGAGCAGACACTTGACCAGAACAGAGCGGCAAGCCTCGGGGTTCAGCCCGAGGTTCGAGCGATCAGGCCGGCACGGCCTGTAGTGCACCGCGCAGTTCTGGCCTATCATGTTCGCCGTGAACACCGCTACCAAGACCTTGAAGCTGCGGATCAAGGACAAGCACGCCCGCGTGCTGTGCCAGATGGCGCGCGAGGTCAATCAGGTGTTCAACTTCTGCAACGAAACCAGCGCCCGCGCTATCCGCGAGCGCCACCAGTGGCTCTCCGGTTACGACCTGCAAAAACTCACGGCGGGTTTCAGCCAGTGCGACGGCATCGCCATCGGCAGCGGCACCGTGCAAGTGGTTTGCGCCGAATACGCGACCCGGCGCAAGCAGTTCAAGAAGTCCCATCTGAACTGGCGAGTCTCCAACCGTCGGTCCAGCAAGTATTCTCTGGGCTGGATACCGTTCAAGGGCGGTCACGCACGGTACAAGGCTGGGCAGATCCACTTTGCCGGGCAAAAGTTCAGCCTGTGGGACAGCTACGGTTTATCAGACTACGAGCTGCGGGCCGGCTCGTTCAGCGAAGACAGCCGGGGCCGCTGGTACTTCAACGTCGCCGTCGAGATCCCCGAACTTGTCGGCCCCCAATTGCCCGGCCCTACCGCTAGTGTCGGCATCGACCTGGGCCTCAAGGACTGCGCCACCACATCGGATGGGCACAAGCTCGAAGGCCGGTGGTACCGGGTGCATGAGCAAGAGCTGGCGACTGCCCAGCGGGCGCGCAAAAGGAAGCGAGTCAAGGCCATCCACGCCAAGATCGCCAATCAGCGCAAGAATGATCTGCACCAATTGAGCACCGCGCTGGTGCGACAGAACGCCGCGATCTTCGTGGGCGACGTGGCCAGCGCCAAACTGGTCAAGACCACCATGGCCAAGAGCACGCTCGACGCGGGCTGGGCCATGTTCAAGACGATGTTGGAATACAAGAGCCAGCAGGCCGGTATCGTCTTCGAGGTCGTCAACGAAGCGTATTCCACCCAGACTTGCTCGTGCTGCGGGGTTATTCCCGCCAGCAGTCCGAAAGGTAGAGCGGGTCTGCGAATAAGGGAATGGGTGTGCAGCGAGTGCGCCACGGTCCACGACCGGGACGTGAACGCGGCCCGCAACATTCTCGCGGCGGGGCATCGCCGTCTGGCAGCAGGAATCCCCGCCCTTTAGGGCGGGGAGGATGTCAATGTTGCAAATAGGCAACACATGGGGCAAAAAAGTCGCCCCAGGGTTTGATGGCGGGGGGCAAGTCTGGTGGAATAGCGGCAACTTCCCTCAACGGAGGTCGGTCTGGAGGCCCCGGCTGCCGGACCATTCAGTCAACCCCTGGAGAAATTTCCATGAAAAAGACCCTGATTGCCCTGGCTGCCCTGGCCGCCGGCTCCGCTTTCGCCCAATCCTCCGTCACCATGTACGGCCTGCTGGATATTGGCTACAGCGCTCACGCTACCAGCACCAGTGGTAACATGAACATGACCAACTTCCACGCTCCTTCGCGCTTCGGCATCAAGGGCAGCGAAGATCTGGGCGGCGGTCTGAAGGCTAACTTCAATCTGGAAACCGGCGGTCTGGCTCTGGATTCCGGTGCACAAACCTCGGCTAATTTCGAGAAGCAGACCGTGACCCAAGGTTTCAACTTCACGCGCGAAGCGTGGGTTGGCGTCTCCGGGAACTTCGGCGAAACCCGCCTGGGCCTGACCAGCTCCTTCGGCACCAAGGCCACCGCTGCCTTCGACTTCAACGAAATCTCGACCTCGTCGGCCATGGACAACGCCGGCATCAGCCCGGTGACCTGGTACGGTTCGTCGCGCCGTGGCAACCAGTTCCAGTACATCAGCAACACCTACAACGGCTTCAGCGGCGGCGTGGCTTACGATCTGTCGGCCGATGCCACCGGCCTGAGCACTGGTTCCAAGGGTACCGCCATCACCACCACCAAGTCCACCGCACAGGTGATGGGTGCTTACGCCAATGGCCCGATCGCCGCTGCTTTCGTGGCTGAAGGCAAGCGTGTCGACGCTGACGCCGACAATCGCACCGCCTACAACCTGAGCGGTTCGTACAACCTGGGCGTGGCCAAGGTTGGCCTGGGCGTGACCCAGAGCCCGTACAAGACCGTCACCTACGGCAGCAGCGGCATGGCCATCGGTGGTAAGGGCGTGAACGTCGGCGTGGTCGCTCCGTTCGGCGTCACCAACGTCGGCGCCCAGTTCGCCCACAACTCCACCAGCGGTGACAACGCCCTGGAACTGTTCGCCAACTACAGCCTGAGCAAGCGCACCCGCCTGTATGTTGACGGTGTTCGCCTGAACTACAAGGACGGCGCCAAGTCCGACCTGAACCGTTACGGCGTTGGCATCGTCCACACCTTCTAATCCCGCGCCGACGACAGTCGGTTGAGAGATCAGAAGTCAAAAACCCGCCGGGGCGACCCGGCGGGTTTTTTTGCGTGGGTGGCGGTTGGCGAGTGTGATCAGACCCAGACTTTCTTGAGATACAATGTATCTCAGATAATCAAAGCAGGAGCTTATCTTGGCAGCAAGCACCATGATTCACGTTCGGGTTGACGAGACCGTCAAGGCGCAGGCTGCGGAGACGCTGGCTTCGATGGGCCTGACCGTTTCCGATGCGATCCGGGTGTTTTTGACGCGCGTCATCGCCGACAGGGAACTGCCCTTTGCAGTCAAGGCGCCGAACGCCACCAGTCGTGCCGCGATGACCGAGGCCGATGAGATCATCAAGAGCCGTCGCGCCCGTTTCGCAACCGCTGATGCCTTGTTGGATGGCCTCGAAGAAGCCCGCCTCAAGTAAGCGGGCCAATCTGCCCCGTGCCTCGGACTACACTCGGGAATTCCTCAAGGACTGGCAGCGTTTATCGCATTCCGGCCGGTATGACATGAACTGAGCGGCAAGCTTCGAGGTTCAGCCCGAGGTTCGAGCGATCAGGCCGGCACGGCCTGTAGTGCACCGCGCAGTTCCGGCCTATCATGTTTGCTGTGAACACCGCCACCAAGACGCTGAAGTTGCGCCTCAAGGACAAGCACGCCCGCGTGCTGCGTCAGATGGCGCGCGAGGTCAATCAGGTGTTCAACTTCTGCAACGAAACCAGTGCCCGCGCCATCCGCGAGCGCCACCACTTTCTCTCTGGGTACGACCTGCAAAAACTCACCGCCGGATTCAGCCTGTGCGATGGCATCGCCATTGGCAGCGGCACCGTGCAGGTGGTCTGTGCCGAATACGCCACCCGGCGCAAGCAGTTCAAGAAGTCCCGCCTGAACTGGCGGGTGTCGAACCCCAAATCATCGAAATACTCGCTGGGCTGGATACCGTTCAAGGGCGGTCACGCCCGCTACAAGGCCGGCCAAATCCACTTTGCCGGGCACAAGTTCAGCTTGTGGGACAGCTACGGGCTGGCCCACTACGACCTGCGGGCCGGCTCCTTCGGCGAGGACAGCCGAGGCCGCTGGTATTTCAACGTCGCCGTCTCGATTCCCGAATTGGTCGGCCCTCGCTTGCCCGCTCCCACCACCAGCGTCGGCATCGACCTGGGCCTCAAGGACTGCGCCACGACATCGGATGGGCACAAGCTCGAAGGCCGCTGGTACCGGGCGCATGAGCAAAAATTGGCGACCGCCCAGCGGGCGCGCAAGAAACGGCGCGTCAAGGCGATTCACGCCCGGATCGGAAACCAGCGCAAGGACGCGCAGCACAAACTGAGCACCGCCCTGGTGCAACAGAGCGTCGCCCTCTTCGTGGGCGACGTGGCCAGCGCCAAGCTGGTCAAGACCAAGATGGCCAAGTCCACGCTCGACGCGGGCTGGGCCATGTTCAAGACGATGTTGGAATACAAGAGCCAGCAGGCCGGTATCGTCTTCGAGGTCGTCAACGAAGCGTATTCCACCCAGACTTGCTCGTGCTGCGGGGTTATTCCCGCCAGCAGTCCGAAAGGTAGAGCGGGTCTGCGAATAAGGGAATGGGTGTGCAGCGAGTGCGCCACGGTCCACGACCGGGACGTGAACGCTGCCAAGAACATTCTCGCGGCGGGACATCGCCGTCTGGCAGCAGGAATCTCCGCCCTTTAGGGCGGGGAGGATGTCAAACATTGGACGATTCGGGCAAGCATGGCCTGGTGGTATTTGTCCGCAGCGGCACCCACTCAGAACTCTTTGGTTGAGTCTGTCCAGAGATCTGTCCCGCCACCGTGGCCGGTGGCGGGATTCAGGCGGCTCAGGCCTGGGTCGGCTTGCCGTCCCGGCCCGAGAACCAGGACACGTAGAGTGCCGGCAGCGCGACCAGGGTCAGCAGGGTCGCGGTGATCAGGCCGCAGATCACGACGATGGCCAGCGGGCGCTGGGTTTCGGAGCCGATGTCGTGCGACAGCGCCATCGGCAGCAGGCCGAGCATCGCCAGCATGGCCGTCATCAGCACGGTGCGCAGGCGCTGCATCGAACCCTCGCGCACGGCTTCGATCACGGACAGGCCACGCTCCTGCAGCTGCTGGAACACGGTCAGCATCACGACGCCGTTAAGCACCGCCTGGCCCGACAGCGCGATGAAGCCGATCGCGGCCGAGACCGACAGCGGAATCGAGAACACCCACAGGCCGACGAAGCCGCCGATCAGCGCCAGCGGCACGTTGACCAGGATCAGCCCGGCGGTCTTGAAGGACTTGAAGGCGTCGAACAGCAGCACGAAGATCAGCAGCAGCGAGATCGGCACCACGACCGCCAGGCGCTGCATCGCGCGTTCCTGGTTCTCGAACTCGCCCGACCAGGCCAGCGCGTAGCCGGGCGGGATCTTGACGTTGGCGGCCACCCGGGTCTGCATGTCCTTGACCACCGAGCCCATGTCCCGGCCCTGGATGAAGATGCCGATCGCCGTCGTGCGCCGTCCGCTCTCGCGCGCGATGTTCATCGCGCCGCTGCTTTCGCGGATGTTGGCCACGCTGCCGAGCGGGGTGTAGCCGCCACCGGGCAGCGGGACCGAGATGGCGCTGAGCCGGCTGACCGCGCGCTGTCCCTCGGGCAGCCTGAGCACGACCGAGAACTTGCGCTCGCCCTCCCAGAGCTGCGTGGCGGCCTTGCCGGCCAGCGCGGCCTCGATCACGTCTTCCACGTCGCCGATGTTGAGTCCGTAGCGCGCGGCCCGCTCGCGGTCGATGTCGATCACGAGCTGGGGCACTTGGCCCTCGCGGTCGATCTCGGCGCGCGAGACGCCAGCGACCTGCTTGACCTCGCGGCTGATGGCCTCGGTGACCTGGCGCATGACGTCCAGGTCCTCGCCGGCGAGCTTGATCACGATCTGGCCCTTGATCTGCGAGATCGATTCGAGCACGTTGTCGCGGATCGGCTGCGAGAACGCGGGATCGACGCCGGGGATCGCCGACAGGGCGTGATCCATTTCGGCGATGATCCTGGCCTTGGTCATGTCCTTGCGCCATTCGTGCTCGGGCTTGATGTCCACGAAGATCTCGGCCATGCTGATGGTCTTGGGGTCGGTGCCATCCTCGGGCTGACCGGCCTTGGAGACCGCCGTGCGGACTTCGGGGATGGCCAGCAGTGCCTTGCGCGCCATGCGCAGGGTGCGCGTCGCTTCCTCGCCCGAAACGCTGGACGAGAGCGAGAAGTTGACCCAGGTCGTGCCTTCGTCAAGCTCGGGCAAGAATTCAGAACCCAGGCGCGAGGCCAGGCCGATGGCGCCTGCGAACAGCGCCAGCGCGATCACCACCACCTGGGTGCGGCGCTCCAGCGCCCAGTTGAGCACCGGCGCGTAGAGGCGCTTGGCCCAGCTCACGACGTGGTTGTCGCCGTGCGGCAGTTTCTTGCGCAGCATCCAGTAGGCCAGCAGCGGCACCAGCGTCAGCGAGAAGATCAGCGAGCCGATCAGCGCCGTGGTCACCGACAGCGCCATCGGCTGGAAGATGCGGCCCTCGTGGCGCTGCAGCGCGAAGATCGGGATATGGGCCGCGATGATGATCAGCATCGAGAACAGGGTCGGGCGGCCGACCTCGTTGGTGGCATCGATGATGACGGTGCGGCGCTCCTTGTCGGTCATGGCCTCCTTGCGCTCGGCCAGGCGGTGCATGATGTTCTCGACCACGATCACGGCGCCATCGACGATGATGCCGAAGTCCATCGCGCCCAGGCTCAGCAGGTTGGCCGGCACGCCCATGATCTTGAGGCCGAGGAAGGTGGACAGCAGCGCCAGCGGAATCACCAGCACCACGGCCAGGCTGGCGCGCAGGTTCGACAGGAACAGGTACAGCACCAGCGCGACCAGCAGCGCGCCTTCGACCAGGTTCTTGAACACGGTCGTCAGCGTCTTGCCCATCAGCCAGGTGCGGTCGTAGAAGGGCACGATCTGCACGCCTTCGGGCAGGGTGCGGGCGTTGAGATCCTCGATCTTGGCCTTGATGCCCTTGAGCACTTCGCTCGGGTTCTCGCCCTTGCGCATGATGACGATGCCGGTCACGACATCGTCATCCTCGTCCTGTCCGACCACGCCCAGGCGCGGGACGCCGCCGATCTGTATCTGTGCCAGATCACGCACCAGGATCGGCGTGCCGCCGCGCGCGGTCACGACGATGCTGCCGATATCGTCGGCCGATCGCAGCAGGCCCAGGCCCCGGATGGCGTATTGCTGGGCGCCTTGGGCGACATAGCTGCCGCCGGCGTTGGAGTTGCCGCGCCCGAGCGCGTCGAGCAGGTCCTGGAAGCTGAGCTTGTAGGCGCGCAGCTTGTCGAGGTCGGGCTGGACCTCGTACTGCTTGATGAAGCCGCCCATGGCAACCACGTCGGCGACGCCCGGCACCTGGCGCAGCGCGCGCTCGACCACCCAGTCCTCCAGCGTGCGCAGCTCGGTCGGGGTCTTGCCGTCGCCGCGCAGGCGGTAGCGCATGACCTCGCCGACAGGAGTCGCGTTGGGCGCGATGTTGACTTCCGCGCCATTGGGCAGATCGACGCCGCGCAGGCGCTCGTTGACCTGCTGGCGCGCCAGATTGACATCCACCTTGTCGTCGTAGGTGACGACGGTGAAGTTCAGTCCGAACTGGGTGTGCGAGAAGACGCGGATCGAGTTTGGCAGGCCCGACAGCGCGACCTCGATCGGCAGCGTGACCTGCTTCTCGACTTCCTCGGCCGCGCGGCCCGGATACAGCGCGATCACCGTGACCTGGGTGTCGGTGACGTCGGGGAAGGCTTCGACCGACAGGTTCTTGAAGGCGATGAAGCCCGCCAGCGCGAACAGCACTGTGCCGAGCACGATGAACAGCGGCTGGTAGAGCGCGTAGTGGATCAGCTTCTTCATTGGGTGCCGTCCTTGGCGCCTTCGGCGGGACGGGCGGCATCCTCGGCGATGCGGAACACCCGCGCCAGCAGCAGGCCGTTCTGGCTCACCACGGCGTCGGAGGCGGTCAGGCCGGAGGTGACCAGCGATTCCTGGGCGCCCTCATGGCCGAGTTCGACTTCGCGCGGCTCGAAGGTGCCGGGACTGGTCTCGATGAAGACCCAGTGCCGGGTGCCGCGCAGGAACACCGCGCCGGCCGGGACGATGAAGCCCTCGCCCATCTTGCGTGCGATGCGGGCCGTGCCCAGCATCTCGGCCTTGAGCAGGCGCTGGCTGTTGTCAACCTCGCCCCGGATCTTGATGGTGCGGGTGTTGGGGTCGATGAAGTCGGAGGCCGCCGTGACCCGGCCCTTGAAGGTGTGGCCCGGCAGGGTCGGGATGTCCAGCTCGAAGCTGGCGCCGGGGCGCAGCGCGGTGATGTCGGCCTCGCGGGCGTCGATCTGGACCCAGAGCCGCGACGGATCGGAGACGACGAACAGCGCCGGCACGCCCGGGCCCGAGAGGTCGGGGCGCAGTTCCTGGCCGGGGTTGACGTTGCGTTCGACCACGACGCCGCGGATGCCGCTCTTGAGCACGAGCTGCTGGTTGACCAGCTCACCGCCGCCGTAGAGGCGGGTCCGGGCGTTGGCGCGTTCGGTCTCGGCCCGGGCGCGGGCGGCATCTGCCTCGCTCTGCTCGAATTCCTTGCGCGCGACGATGCCGGCATCGAACAGCTCGCGCTGGCGCCGCAGCGCCTTGTCGGCCAGCTGCTGATCGACGCGTGCCTTGGCGGCATCGGCCTGGGCCGCGCCGAGGTCAGGCGAGTGCAGGCTCAGCAGCGGTGCGCCGGCGGCGACGGTCTGGCCCAGGTCGGCGTGGATGCCGGCCACGCGGCCGGCCAGCGGCGCGTAGAGGCGCTGGGTCTTTTCCTCGTTCCAGACCAGATGGGCCGGCAGCTCGACGGGTATCGCTGTCGCGGGCTTGACCGGGGTGGTCTTGAGCAGGCCGAGCTGCGAATGCCCGGCGGGATAGCGCAGCTGCTTGCCTTGCAGGATGGGCTGCGCTTCGGCGGCCGGTGGTGGGGGGGCTTCCTTGCAGGCGACCAGTGCGGCGAGCGCCAGCAGGGAAATCAGGGGCTTGAACGCGATCTTCTTCACGGTGGGTCTCGGGCTGATCAGGGTTGTGCGGGGGCGGCGGCCGCATCGGCGGTCTGGCTGCGCAGCTGCCAGGCCAGCACCGCCTTGGCGTGTTCGTTCTGGACCGTCAGGGCTTCGAGCAGCGAGGCCTTGAGCGTGCGGCGGGCATCGAGCAGATCGACCAGCGCGATCGCGCCCTTGCCGTAGGCGAATTCCGCCTGTTCGGCGACGCGTTGGGCGCGCGGCAGGATCTCGTCCTGGTAGGTCGCGAGCCGGGCGGCGGCATGGTCGAGTTCCTGGGTCAGGCGGTCCCAGTCGCCGCGCGCCAGCAGCCTGGCCTTGGCCAGCAGTTCCTGGGCCTGATCGCGCGTGGCAAGGGCGCGGCCGATCTCGCCTTCGTAGGCGTAGTTGACGGTCAGCGGCATCTGCAGGCGCAGCTCGATCAGGCGGTGGCTGGCATCCTGGGCGGTATCGACCGACAGGCCGAGCGTGGGGTCGAGCTTCTTGAGTGCCAGGGCATTATCGACCAGCGCCTGCGCCGCTTCGACCCGCCGCAGCGCCGACTGGACGTCGGGGCGCGAGTCGATCCAGGCCTCGATGTCGGAGCGCGCTCCGGCGGCTGCACCGGCTGCGGGCCACTGGTCGAGCGCGCGCCATTGCGCGGTCGGCAGTGTGCGCAGCTGCGGGCCGGTGATCTGGGCCAGCGCCAGCGCGGCGCGCTGACGGTCGAGCGCCGCGCTCTGCAGGTCAGCCTGCGCGCGCTGGGCCTCGATCTCGACGCGCGCGAGGTCCTGGGCCGACATGTCGCCGGCAGCGACGCGGCGGCGCGAGAGTTCAGCCAGCTGGCGCGCGGTCTGCGCCATCGTGTCGAGGTGGTCGAGACGGGTCTGGGCCGCGAGCAGGTCGAAATAGGCATCCTTGGCGGCCAGGCGCTGCAGCGTCAGCGTGTCCTTGAGGTCGGCCTCGGAGGCGGCAGCGAATTTCCGGGCGGCTTCGGTGCGCGAGGTGCGCTTGCCGCCACGCTCCCAGGTCCAGTCGAGGCCGAGCTGGCGGTCGATGCGCCGCACGCTGCCGAGCGTGCCGCCATTGAGCGTGGGCTGGTCGTTCGAGCTGGTCTTGCCTGACAGCACGGGCAGCGGTGCGTGGTCGGCGGCCAGGATGTCGGCGCGGCTGGCGGCCAGCGCCTGCTCGGCCAGGCGCACGTCCGGGTTGCGGGCGGCCGCGCCCAACACCTCGGCCAGGCTCAGCGGGGCGGCGGCGGTTTGCTGCAGGGTGGTGGACGTGCCCGGGAGCACGGTGGCCGGCGGTTCGGCCCACGCCGGCAGCGTGGCCGTGGCGGTGATCAGGAGTAGGGACAGTCTCATGCGCAT
>Ga0228698_1000562_pt1 | contig 26263 bp, 23 predicted proteins | sample McNCre117_Aug_MG_FD_178015 | JGI IMG/M metagenome (GOLD analysis project Ga0228698, IMG submission 178015) | Freshwater microbial communities from McNutts Creek, Athens, Georgia, United States - 1-17_Aug_MG | ecosystem: Environmental > Aquatic > Freshwater > Creek | place: USA: Georgia...
ACCGGCCACCTCGTTGTGGGACAACCTGGAGGTGAGCGCCCGCCGCTACCCCGACAAATTGGCCACGGTGTTTCTGGGCAGCACCCTGACTTACCGCGAGGTGCTGCAGGGGGCCGAGCGGGTGGCCGCCTGGCTGCAGTCCCGGGGGGTGCAAGCCAACGACAGGGTGGTGTTGCTGATGCAAAACTGCCCCCAATGGGTGGTGGCGCACTTTGGCATTTTGCGGGCCAATGCGGTGGTGGTGCCCGTCAACCCCATGAACCGGGTGCACGAACTGGGGCATTACCTGACAGACCCTCAGGCCCGTGTGGCCATTGCCGCAGCGGACCTGGCTGGTGAGCTGCTGCAGGCCAGTCAGGCGCTACCCCCGAACCAGCGCCTGCAACACCTGCTGACCACCCATTACACCGATGCCATGGCGGCGCCACAGGTTGCCAACGCCAGTGCAGACCCCGGCACCGAAGAGTGGACACAACACTTGCAGCAGCAAGGACTGCCCCCGGCGTGGGTGGGCTGGCTTGCGGCCCGGTATCAACCCGGTGCGGACGGTTGCCATGTGGAAGACTGGCCCACCGCCATGGCCAGTGCCCATGCCCTGTCGGCCCATACCCGCCAACCGGCGGACCTGGCTGCGTTGCCCTACACCAGTGGCACCACCGGCTTGCCCAAGGGCTGCATGCACACCCATGCCACCATCATGCACAACGCGGTGGCGGCCAATGTGTGGGGCAATGGCACGGCGGAAAACATGTCGCTGCTGGTGGTGCCCATGTTCCACATCACCGGCATGGTGTCGGGGGTGCATGCCAGCGTGTATGGCAGTTCCACCATGGTCATCATGCCCCGGTGGGACCGGGATGTGGCCGGGCAACTCATTTCCAAATGGCGGGTGACCCACTGGACCAACATCCCCACCATGATTCTGGATCTGCTGGCCAGCCCCCGGTTTGCCGAGTTCGATCTGGGCAGCCTGGTGTACATCGGCGGCGGCGGTGCCGCCATGCCGCAAGCGGTGGCCCAGCGGTTGCTGGACCAGTACGGCTTGCGTTATGTGGAAGGTTATGGCCTGACAGAAACGGCAGCCCCCACCCATGTGAACCCGCCTGACCATCCCCGCCAGCAATGTCTGGGCGTGCCGTTCCTGAGCACCGACGCCCGCATCGTCAACCCAGAAACCCTGGCCGAGCTGCCCGATGGCGAGCAGGGCGAGATTGTGGTGAGTGGCCCCGAGGTGTTTCTGGGTTACTGGGGGCGACCCGATGCGACCGAACTGGTGTTTTTTGAGCGCGATGGCCGCCGCTACTTCCGCACCGGCGACCTGGGGCATCGCGATGCCGACGGCTACTTCTACCTGACCGACCGTTTGAAGCGAATGATCAATGCCAGCGGTTTCAAAATCTGGCCCGCCGAGGTGGAGGCGCTCATGTACCGTCATCCGGCGGTGGCGGAGGCCTGCATCATTGCCACCCGCGATGCTTACCGGGGCGAAAGTGTGAAAGCGGTGGTGGTGCTCAAACCGGGTTTTGAGGGGCAATTGACGGAAGAAGACCTGGTGGCCTGGGCGCGTGACAACATGGCCGTGTACAAATGCCCACGCACGGTGCAGTTTGCCGAGCGCCTGCCCAAGAGCGGAAGCGGAAAAATCATGTGGCGCATCCTGCAGGACGAAGAGGATGCGTCAACCCGGCAGCCCTCCGCCTGAGCACTGTTGCAGGTCGTCGCTTGAGCAGGCGGCTTCAGACAGCCGGTTCAGGCCGTTGCTTCAGGTGGCACCACTTCGCGGTAGGCATGCCAGGTGGCATGACCAATGATGGGCCCCATCACGATCAACCCCAGGAAATAAGGGAGCATGCTCAGACCAATGAGCGTGGTGATGGTGGCGCCCCACAGAAACATGACGCCAGGGTTCTGAATGCAGGCACGCAGGCTGGTGAGGGCGGCGGAGACGGCATCAATCTGGCGGTCCATGATCATGGGAATGGCAATCGCGCTCATGCCAAAAATCATGGTGGCAAATGCGCCACCCACCAACACATAGCTGATGACGAAACCGATGTTGTCGGGGTGAAAAATTTGGCTCATGGTGTCTTCAATGCCTGGCACCGGGGAAAAAGCCACGGCAAAAATGACCAACGAGGCCCGGCCCCATACCAACTCCAGCACCAACAGCACACCGGCAAAAATGCCCATGGCACCCGCAGTGGGGCGCCAGGCCAGCATCGACGCTTTCAGCGATGCTTCCTGGCCTTGCTGAATGCTGCGGCTGGCGTGGTACAGCCCCAGGCACAGGAAAGGGCCCAGCAGCAGAAAACTGGCACTCAAACCCAACACGTAGGCCGGAGCTGTTTTGAACACCGCCCACAGCACCTGCCCCATGATGAAAAACATGAACCCGTAGAACAGCCCCGATTTGGGACAGCACAAATAGTCCCGCCAACCCTGTCGCACCCAACGCACAGGGGCACCTGAATCCAACTGGGTCAGCTTTAAACTGAAAATGGAAGGTCGCTCCGGCTCCACATAGGGCACATAGCCGGTGGCCAGTGAACTGGCTTCGGGGGGAGGTGCGGCTTTCGTTGATGCCTGTGCGGGCTCAGGCTGGCTTGTTGCAGCGGTATGGGGCATAGCAAATTGAATGTAAGCCACGGCTGATATTTGTCGATTATGGTTAACCCCAAACGGGTGACCGCAACGGGCTAGACTACAAGCCAAAATTTGCTCTACCGCTTTTCCTTATGGACTTGATTGCTCCTGTTTCTACTCAAACTTCTGCTGCTGACATTCCTCCAGCGGTGGCCCGCAGCGGGTATGCGGTGGTTCAGGCCGATGGGGTGCAAGCCTGGCTGCAGGGGTTGGATCTCACCCCTCTGGCCCCGTTTTGGAACCATCTGCCGCCAGATGCCTATTTGCGCGACGGCGGGCGTTACCGCAGCAGGCGGCACGGCTCGCATGTGTTGAATGGGTTGGCCGATTCGGGTGCCGTGCAAGCCGTGCCCCACCGCGCACACTGGCAGCCGCTGGACTACAACGCCTTGCACGGCGGCATTGAGCGTTGGTTTGAGCCGCTGCAACCCGAAATGGGCAGTCACCCAGCCTTCCACGACTTGTTGAATGCCTTGGCCAGAATGGCCACCGCATGCAAACCGGCCGTGACCACTTGGTATGCCGAGACGCATGTGTTCCGCATTGACACCCAAGGCGGCATTGGTCGTCCAACGCCCGAGGGGGCGCACCGCGATGGGGTGGACTTCGTGGCGGTGTTCCTGGTCAACCGCCACCAGATCAAAGGGGGCGAGACCCGGGTGTTCGAGAGCCACGGCCCGCGTGGTGAGCGGTTCACGCTGGTTCAGCCGTGGTCATTGCTGTGGCTGGACGATGAACGGGTGGTGCACGAAACCACGCCCATTCAGCCGCTTGTGCCGGATGCGCTGGGTTGGCGCGACACGCTGGTGATCACGCTGCGACAGGGGTCATTTCAGGATCCATTCTGACCACCGGTGGAGGTGGCGTGTGGATCAGCTTTTCAATGAGCTGGCTGAGTTGCGCGGGCTTGAACGGCTTGGTCAGGAAGACGTTGGCCCCTACCTGTTTGCTGCGTTCCCGGTCTTGCGGGGAGTCATTCCCCGTCAGCAGAACAATCCAGGTGCTGTCCATTTCCGGGCGGCCTCGGAGTTGGCGGCACACCTCCATGCCGTCAAACCGGCCTGGCATCAGGACATCCAGCAACACCAGCGTCGGTTTGTGAACCAGGGCCATGGCCAAACCTGTTTCGCCGTTGGAGGCCTCGTGCATGTCGAGGCCCACGTTTTCAACCGACCAGCGCACCATCCGCCGGATGGGGTACTGGTCATCAATTACTAAAACTGATTTTTTTGACATAACCTCCGTATGGTACCGAGGTTATGTCTCTTCGGGTTACATCCGTTCAAAAATGGCGGCAATGCCCTGGCCGCCGCCAATGCACATGGTCACCAGCGCGTAGCGGCCGTTGATGCGCTGCAGCTCGTGAATGGCTTTGACGGTGATGAGCGCGCCGGTGGCACCAATGGGGTGGCCCAAAGAAATACCGGAGCCATTGGGGTTGACCTTGGCAGGGTCCAGGCCCAGTTCGCGGGTGACGGCGCAGGCCTGGGCGGCAAAGGCTTCGTTGGCCTCGATCACGTCCAGGTCATTCACGCTCAGGCCGGTTTTCTTGAGCACCGCTTGCGTGGCGGAGATGGGGCCCACGCCCATGATTTTGGGATCCAGGCCAGTGTGGGCGTAGCCCACCAGACGGGCCATGGGTTTGGCGCCACGGGCTTTGGCGGCACCGGCTTCCATCAACACCACGGCTGCGGCTGCATCGTTGATTCCGGAGGCATTGCCTGCGGTCACAGTGCCGTTTTCTTTCACGAACACGGGCTTGAGTTTGGCCATGTCTTCCAGTTTGCAGTCGGGGCGGAAGTGTTCGTCGGTGGCCCAGGCCACTTCGCCTTTGCGGCTCTTGAGCATGACCGGAACGATCTGGTCTTTGAAGTAACCGGCCTCAATGGCTTTCTGGGCGCGGTTGTGGCTTTCCACGGCCAGCGCGTCTTGCATGTCGCGGGTGATGCCGAATTTGGCCGCCACGTTTTCAGCGGTCACACCCATGTGGATGGTGTGGAAGGGGTCGTGCAGGGCGCCCACCACCATGTCAACCATTTTCACGTCGCCCATGCGGGCACCCCAGCGGCCAGTGAGGGAAGCGTAAGGGCCGCGGCTCATGTTTTCGGCACCGCCGCCAATGGCGATGTCGGTGTCACCCAGCAGAATGCTCTGGCTGGCGCTGACGATGGCCTGCAGACCGGAGCCGCACAGGCGGTTGACGTTGAAAGCCGGCGTGCCTTCGGCGCAGCCACCGTTGATGGCGGCCACGCGGCTGAGGTACATGTCCTTGGCTTCGGTGTTGACCACATGGCCAAACACCACATGGCCCACGTCTTTGCCTTCCACGCCAGCGCGGGCCAGCGATTCACGCACGACCAGAGCGGCCAGCTCGGTGGGAGGGGTGTCTTTCAGGCTGCCGCCATAAGTACCAATGGCGGTGCGCACGCCGCTGACAACAACAACTTCTCTGCTCATGGGGATGTCTCCGGGGGTTGGGTGAAAGCTGTAATTATGAATTCAAAAATCTTTGTACAGGCTGACGATGGAAGGGCTCAGAAAGGAATCGGGCTTTTCCAGTGCTGGGTTTGACCCGTTTTGGGGTGAGGCAGACTCAACTCGGCTGCATGCAGCAGCAGGCGTGGGCTGGCCGCCAATGCCTCGGTGTGGGCATAGAGGTTGTCGCCCAGTATCGGATGCCCCAGCGCCAGCAGATGCACCCGCAACTGGTGGGAGCGGCCGGTGACGGGCTCCAGCAACAAGCGTGTGGTTCCCGCCACGGGTCCTGCGCCGAGTACCTTCCACCGGGTGGTGCTGGGTTTGCCGGTGGTGTGACACACCTTGCTGCGGGGGCGGTTGGGCCAATCCACAATCAACGGCAAGTCGATGGTTTGCCAGTCAGGGTCATCGGACGACTCGTGCTGGCCAGAGGGTGTGCCCCACACCACCGCCTGGTAGCGCTTGTGGGTCAGACGATGGGCAAAAGCGTGGCTCAGGTTGCGTTGCACCTCCAGGCCACGGGCCATGACCAGCAGGCCGCTGGTGGCCATGTCCAGCCGGTGGACCACCAGGGCGTCGGGCCACACATGTTGCACTCGGCTGGCCAGGCAATCGGCTCGGTCCGCGCCACGACCCGGCACCGAGAGCAGGTCGGCCGGTTTGTCCAACACCAGCAGCGTGTCGTCTGCGTGCACCAAGCGCACATCGCCCAGTGTTTCCTGTTGGCTGGGTAACAGGTGTGTCAATGCAAAACGCCGGGTGTGGCAGGGTTGCGCAGGGCCTGTTCCAGCTCTGCGGTGTCCACGCTGCGGGCCGCACCGAAGCCCGCCACCTGGCGGGCGCTGCGCACGTGCAGCGCCACAAACCGGAAGTCGGGCAGGGCGGTCATGTGGTTGGCCTCCGGAAAACGGGCCAGGTAGGCTGCGCGACAGGCGCTGTAGGTGTCGTCTTCCACCGCGAGAGGGTGTGCCTCCAGCGCCAGGGTGACGCGGGGGAGGGCGTGTACCGGGTGGCCATCCAGTTCGGGTTTCATGATCAGGGCGGTGCACAACGGGTGCTTCGCCAAGTGACCGGTGTGGGCCGCCAGACCACTGATGTGGATGACCAGCACCCCTTCGGTGGGTTCAATGGCAAAGGGCACCATGGACACAAAGGCCTGGCCCTCCGGGTCGAGGGTGGCCAGGCTGGCCACGCGCTGGGTGTGCAGCAGTTCCCGCAGGGCTTTGGCCAGGCGGCTTTCGTGGGGTGTGTCGATTCCGTCAGATGTGGTCATGTCGGTGTCACGAGCAGGAGGTGTCGGTACAGGGTGCATCGCCCAAGCAGACGCCCAGTTGGCGGGCCGTGAGCAGCAGTGGATCGCTGGGTGGAATGCGGCGCTGGCGTCCGGAGACCTGGTCCAGGCCGATGTCGCTCAGCTGCCCGTTCTGAAGGGTCACCACCCGTCCGAACTGGCGGTTGGCCACCAGGTTGGCGGCATGCACGCCATAGCGGGTGGCCAGCACCCGGTCGTAGGGGGTGGGGCTGCCACCTCGTTGCACATGGCCCAGTACGGTAGCCCGGATTTCGCTGCGCACCAGGGGTTGCAGCCGATCGCGCAGGACCAGGGCCGCACCGCCCAGGCGTTTGGACGCCTGGCCTGGCAATGGGGTGTCCCAAGTGATGCCTCCGTCCACCGCTTTGGCACCCTCTCCCATGCAAATGAGGGTGTGAAGGTGTCGGCGCTCCCGCTCGCGACAGTAGGCGGCCAGGTGCGCCACATCGTGGTCCACCTCGGGAATGAGGATCACATCGGCCGCAGCGGCCAGCCCCGCTTCCAGCGCAATCCAGCCCGCATGGCGGCCCATGGTTTCGAGGATCATGATGCGGCCATGGCTCTGGCCGGTGGTTTGCAACTGTTCCAGTGCGTGGGTGGCGGTGGCCACGGCGGTATCGAACCCGAAGCTGCGCTCGCAGCCTTCAATGTCGTTGTCGATGGTTTTGGGCACACCCACCACCTTCAGGCCACGCTGTGCCAGCGCATGCGCAATGGTGAGGGTGCCATCCCCCCCGATGGCCACCAGGGCATCCAGGCCCAGCGCTTGGGCGTTGTCCAGCGCCTGCTGGGTGGCGGCTTCGCTGTGCAGCGGGTTGTGGCGGTTGGTGGTGCCCAGGATCGTGCCGCCCACGGCCAGCAGATCGTCCACCCGTTCCCAGGTGAGCGGCTCGGCCTGGTTTTCCATCAGCCCGGCAAAGCCGTCGTGAATGCCCAGCACCCGGGCGCCGCATTGCCGAATGAGGCATTCGGTCACCGCGCGGATGACGGCGTTCAGCCCCGGGCAATCGCCGCCACCGGTCAGCACGCCCACATGCAAGGCTTTGGACATGGCGGTTTCAGCGGATGACGATGTCCGCCCGGCGGTTGCGTGGCTCGGCCACCTCGTCATCGGTGGGGACCACCGGTTCGCGTTCACCACGGCCGATGGTGGAAATCAGTGTGCCGCTGAATCCCTGGCCTTTCAGCAGGTCGGCAATCGCATTGGCGCGTTGCAGCGAGAGTGCGTCGTTCGCTTCCGCCTTGCCCACCCGGTCGGTGTGGCCGGTGACCACGATTTCGCCGCCGGCACGGGCCTGGGCTTGGCGAATCAGCTCGGGCAAGAGTTTTTCTGAATCGGGAGTGAGTTGCGATTTGCCGGTGACAAAGTTCAGCACAAACCGTTCGGGTGACGGTGGTTGCACCCGCAGCAGGTCGCTGTAGCGTGCCTGGATTTCGTTGATGGAGGCCGTCCGCTGTTGCCATTTGCCGTCTGGGGTGGACTCCGTCAGGGCGAAGGGTTTGTCCAGCGTGACGGCTTCGGTGCCGCTTTCCACCCGCACCGCAGTGGCCAGGGGGTTGCCCTGGGCATCGTTCTGCGGCAACAGCACCACCACGGTTTTGGGCTTGGCAGGGGGGGCGGGCGGAGGCGTGGAGCAGCCAGCCAACCATGCAGCCAGCAGCACGCTGGCCAAAGAGGTGGTGCGGGTGGGGAAACAGAAGCGGCCGCTCATGGGTTGGCCTCCACAATGAAATCGGTGCCGCGCACGCCCACCACGGCGGTGGGGGTGGTGACCTTGACGAGTTCAGGGTTGGTCTTGACCATGGCGCCGGTGATCATGCGCAGTGTGCCCTGCAGCAAATTGAGCAGCAGGCTGCCTTGTTGGGTGGTGGGGTCGTACACATGGTGGGTGAGGTCCAGACTGGCATTGGGGCCCACGGTCAGCACCGTGCCATCGACCAGCGTGAGGGCTGCAGCGCCTTTGGCCCCGGTGATGATGCGGTCACCCTCCTGCACCACCGCCCCCGAGAGGCCAGGCTGGCGCTGGCCCACGCGCAGCACCGTCACTTCACCTTCCAGGTTTTTGAGGACGCCCACCCGCTGTGCCGCAAAGGCTTGCGCACCAGCCAGTGACAGGCTGGCGGCCAGCAAGGTGATGGATTTCATACGCCACCCGTTTGGCAAGGCAAACAGGTGGCCAAAGGCTTGGAGGTGCATGGCAATGGCGGAGTGTGGGACGGCGCGGGGCGCAAGGGTTGTGATGATACGAGTGCTCACTCACTTCGGTGTGTGTGGGTTGGCTCACGGCACAATACCGCCCTTTTTGCCTGCGAGAGACCGTTTCCGATGAGCTGCACCATCCGCCCCGCCACCCAACGCGACGCCCAAGCCATTGCCGAGTTGCATGTCAAAGCCTGGCAAGTGGCCTATGCCGACTTGCTGGCTGCTGAAGACTTGGCGGGCCTGTCGGTGGAAAAGCGCCTGGCCCTGTGGAAAGAGGCCATTGAATTTGCCGAGCCACAGGTGTTGGTGGCGGTGGATGCCGGTGGCAAGGTGGCCGGTTTTGTGGCGTTTGACCGCTCGCGCGACCCCAAAAGCAAGTCCACCGTGGGCGAGTTGTGGGCGTTGTACATCAACCCCGCTTTGGTCGGTACCGGCGTGGGCCTGGCCCTGTGGGACGCTGCCCGCGATGCCTGTGAAGACGAAGGCTTTACCGAAGTGACCGCGTGGACCTATGTGCGCAATGAACGCACGCTGCAGTTTTTTGATACCGCAGGCTTCAAACGCGAACTCAAAACCCTGCGCACCACGCCGGTGGGCAGCACCCGCCTGGAAGAGGTGCGGGTGCGGTTCAGCCTGTAACTCGGCTCCAATCGCACGAAAGGCTCACGCGCTGGTGGCGGGCGTGGGCTGCCCCTCCATGGCCTTGGCCATCGTCTTGCCCAGCTCTACACCCCACTGGTCGTAGGCGTTGATGCCCCAGATGGCGGCCTGCACACACACCTTGTGCTCGTACAGCGCCACCAGCGCACCCAGGCGGTGGGGGGTGAGGGCATCCAGCCACAACGTGCTGCTGGGCACGTTGCCCGCAAAGCTGCGTTGGGCGGCCATGTCACGGGCTTGCGACTCCGACAAGCCTTCTGCCTTCAGCGCCGCCAGGGTGGCGGTTTCATCCCGCCCCAGGGCCAGGGCCTGGGCTTGGGCCCGCAGATTGAGGTTGACCACCCGCTGGTGTTCGGTGGCCAGGGGCACCGGTGTGGTGTCGGACTCCACCCCGATGAACTCCACTGGCACCCGGTGCGTGCCCTGGTGCAGCAACTGAAAGTACGCGTGCTGCCCGTCGATGCCCAGCCCACCCCAAATGATGGGGCCGGTGCCCACCGGGCAAGGCTGGCCATTTTTCTGCACCTGCTTGCCGTTGCTTTCCATGTCCATTTGCTGAATGAACGGCGCGAACAGCGCTAGACGGCTGGGGTAGGTGGACACGAGCTGCGTGGGGCAGTCCAGAAAATTGCGGTTCCACACGCCGCTCAGGGCCATCAGCACCGGCAGGTTGGCTGGCAGAGCAGCGGTGCGGAAGTGTTGGTCCATGGCGCGGCCACCGGCCAGGAATTCGGCAAATGCCTCGGGGCCAATGGCCAAAGCTAAGGGCAGACCCAGGGCCGACCACACCGAGTACCGCCCACCCACCCAGTCCCAGAAGGTGAAGGTGTGAGCCGCCGGGTAACCGGCTGCGCCGCTGCGCTGGGGCGAGGCGGTGATGGCCACCAAGTGCTGGCTTTGTGCGTCGCCCGCCACGCCGGCATCGGCCAGCCAGCGGCGGGCGCTGGCGGCGTTGGTCATGGTTTCCTGGGTGGTGAAGGTTTTGGACGCGACGATGACCAGCGTGCGTTTGGCATCCAGATGGCGCAGCGTGCTGTGCAGGGCCCAGGCGTCGGGGTTGCTGAGGTAGTGCACCCGAGGCCCCTGGCCGGTGGTGTGGGTGGTGAGCGCATCCAGTGCCTGGGTGGCCATGCGCGGCCCCAGGTCGGAGCCGCCAATGCCAATGTTCACCACATCGGTGAACGGTTGGCCGGTGCTGCTGCGCAAGTGGCCGTCGCGCACGGCGCCGGCAAAGGCCAGCACACGGGCCAGCTCGGTTTGCACCTGGGCTTGAACGGTGGGGCCCCAGGGCGCGTCATGGCCGGTGGCACCGGGTGCACCACGCAGGGCCACATGCAGCACCGCGCGTTGCTCGGTGGTGTTGATGGCGTCGCCACGGAACAGGGCGTCGCGCTGCCCGGCCACATCGGCTTGTTCGGCCAGGGTCAGGAGTTGGGCCAGCACGCCGTCTGTGACCGCCTGGCGGCTGTAGTCCAGGCGCAGGCCACATTCCGGCGCCTGGGCAAAGTAGGTGCCCCGGTTGGGGTCGGCCAACAGTTGGCGCAAATGGGGTATTCCGGCCTGGGCGCGGGCCTTGAGGGAGCCCCACGCGGGCCAGCACAGCGGGGAGGGTTGAACGATCTGCTCGGTGGACATGGGCGTGATTGTGGCCGCTGGTAGCGGCGTTGTTCCGGTTGCGCGAGGCTGGAAGCAGGCGATTTGCTTCACCCAGTGGCTTTGCCTGCTGCCCGTTCGGTTGCGGTCCGTGCAAGCGACGTGATGCGGGCCCAGTCCCCGCTGGCCATGGCGTCGGCCGGGGTGAGCCAGCTGCCGCCCACCATGGCCACGTTTTTCAGGGCCAGGAAGGTGGCGAGGTTGTCGGGGTTGACGCCGCCGGTGGGACAAAAGCGCACATCGGCCAGCGGGCCCGCCAGCGCCTGCAGCATGGCCAGGCCACCGGCCTGGGCGGCGGGGAACAGCTTCATGAGGCCAAAGCCCAGATCGCGTGCAGCCATCACTTCGCTGGGGGTCATGACGCCGGGCACAAATGGCAAGCGGGCGGCCTGCACCGCCTGGGCCAGCGCAGGTGTGCAGCCGGGGGAGAGGGCAAAGGTGGCCCCGGCATCCAGCACTTGCTGCACCTCGTGCGGCTGGGTGACGGTGCCTGCGCCCACCACCATCTGCGGCACGGCTTTGGCCACTGCCGCCATGGCGGGCAGGCCTTGCGGGGTACGCAGGGTGATTTCCATCACGTCAATGCCACCGGCCAGCAGGGCATGGGCCAGGGGAACGGCATGCGCCACGTCGTGCAAGGCAATGACGGGGACGACGCGGGACTTGAAAACGGGGAATGAGGTCATGATTTCAAATTAAAAAGTGATTTATCGCTTGATTGGTATTGATTATTTGCTATTCAATTGAATAAGGGGGAGGCGCCTGATTCGGCGGTGCCCGCATGGGCTCGGAACAGGCCAAACAGCTCGCGCCCGGTGCCCACGGTGTTGGCGGTCAGGTCGGGGTGCACCACCGTGCGGGCGGCCAGCGTGGCTTCGTCCACCCGCACGTTCAGGGTGCCGGCTGCGCAGTCCAGCTCGATCAGGTCGCCGTCTTGCACCTTGGCAATGGGGCCATTGCCCAGCGCCTCGGGACTGAGGTGGATGGCGGCTGGCACTTTGCCCGAAGCGCCGGACATGCGGCCATCGGTCACCAAGGCCACTTTGAAGCCCTGGTCTTGCAAATTGGCCAGCGGGGGGGTGAGTTTGTGCAGCTCGGGCATGCCGTTGGCGCGCGGCCCCTGGTAGCGCACCACGGCCACAAAGTCGCGGTTCAGTTGGCCTGCGTTGTACAGGGCCAGCAAATCGGCCTGGTCGGTGACCACCACCGCAGGCGCGCGCACCACCCGGTGCTCGGGGGCCACGGCGGACACCTTCACCACGCTGCGGCCCAGGTTGCCTTTCAGCAGGCGCAAGCCGCCATCGGGGCTGAAGGGGTTGGAAACGGGGCGCAGCACGCTTTCGTCGCCAGAGCGATCGGGCAGGGCGCGCCAGCTCAAGCGCCCACCTTGTTCCGGGTCCAGCCAGGGTTCGGTGGTGTAGGCGGCGAGGCTGGCGCCCATCACCGTCTGCACATCGCGGTGCAGCAGGCCGGCGCCCAGCAGCTCGCGCATCAGAAAGCCCATGCCACCGGCGGCATGGAAGTGGTTCACGTCGGCCTTGCCGTTGGGGTACACGCGGGCCAGCAACGGCACGGCGGCAGAGAGTTCGGCAAAGTCGGTCCAGTCGATGAGGATGCCCGCCGCCCGTGCCATGGCCACCAGGTGCAGGGTGTGGTTGGTGCTGCCGCCGGTGGCCAGCAGGCCCACCATGCCGTTGACGATGGTTTTTTCGCACACGATGTCGGCCAGGGTGGTGCGCGGGCCGTTCAGGCCGCCATCCGACCCCAGCCCGGTCATGTTCACCGCTTGGGCCACGGCGGCGCGGGTGAGGGCTTCGCGCAGCGGGGTGCCGGGCGTCACGAAGCTGCTGCCCGGCAAATGCAGGCCCATGATTTCCATCAGCATCTGGTTGCTGTTGGCGGTGCCGTAAAAGGTGCAGGTGCCTGCGCCGTGATAGGCCTGGCTTTCGGCTTCCAGCAGGGCGTCGCGGCTCACCTCGCCACGGGCGTATTGCTGGCGCACCTTGCTTTTTTCGTCGTTGGAGAGGCCCGAGGTCATGGGGCCTGCGGGCACAAACACCACCGGCAGGTGGCCGAATTGGAGCGCGCCCATCAGCAGCCCCGGCACGATTTTGTCGCACACGCCCAGCATGAGCGCAGCGTCGAACACGTTGTGCGACAGCGCCACGGCGGTGGCCATGGCGATCACGTCGCGGCTGAACAGGCTCAGCTCCATGCCTTCTGCGCCCTGGGTGATGCCGTCGCACATGGCGGGCACGCCACCGGCCACCTGGGCGGTGGCCCCGGCGGCACGGGCGGCGGCGCGGATTTGCTCGGGGTAGTGCTCGTAGGGCTGGTGGGCCGAGAGCATGTCGTTGTAGGCGGTGACCACGCCCACATGCGGCACCTTGGCGGCGCGCACGGCCAGTTTGTCGTTGGCGGGCAGGGCGGCAAAGGCGTGGGCCATGTTGGCGCAGCCCATGCCCTGGCGCTGCGGGCCGGCTTTGCGTTGTGCGGCCATGCTGGCCAGATAGGCTGCGCGGGTGCTGGCGCTGCGTTCAACGATGCGGGCGGTGACTGCGGCCAGCACGGTGTTCAGAGGGGTGTGGGTGTTGGTCATTGAAAACAATAGCTAAATGATGAATCCAATCAATCGGTAGCGGCTTGAATTGCTTGAAATCAGTCGATCCAGACGGCCGTAGGGGCGCCATGCAGCACCAATGACACCGGCAGCGCTGGCGTTGGTGCCACTTGGGCGCGGTCCAACACCGCTTGTTTGGTGACGCCGGCAATGGCCAGCACGCGTGTTTGTGCGGCCAGCAATGCAGGCAGGGTGAGGGTGAGGCGGGCGTGCGGTGCCGTGGCGGGCGTCACCCAGGCCATGGGGCCGGGGCTGACGAGTGCCTGCTCCAGGCCGGGTGCGCCGGGGAACAGGGAGGCGGTGTGCCCGTCTTCCCCCATGCCCAGAACGGCCAGGGCAACGGGTGGCAGATGGCTCAGGCGCTGGTTGGCCTGGGTGGCCAGTTCGTCCAGCTGCCGGGGCGTGAAGCCTTGGCCGGGTTCCAGTGGTGGCAGCGCGTCAAACGGCGGGATGAAGGTGGCCGCAGCCGCTGCATGTTGCAGCAGGTGCTGGCGCACCAGGGCGGCGTTGCTGTCGGGGTGAGCGTGGGGCACACAGCGTTCGTCCACCAGCACCACCGTCACGCGGGGCCAATCCAGCGGCTGTTGGCTCAGGTGTTGCAGCAGGGGGATGGGGGATTTGCCGCCGGATACCGCCAGCACCACCGGGCCAACGGGAGAGGCGGCCAGCGCTTCGCGCAGCAGGGTGGCCACCTGCGCGGCCCGCGCCAGGGGCGTGGGCGCGTTGGTGTGGGTGAGATTCGGTTCGTTCACGACTCTTCCACCCAGCTCAGGCCGTCGCGCGCCATCAGCGCCGACGACGCGGCAGGGCCCCAGGTGCCAGCGGCATAGGGTTTGGGCGCTTCGTTCAGCACGGCCCAGCCATGGAGGATGGGCTCCACCCAGGTCCAGGCGGCTTCCAGTTCGTCGCGGCGCATGAAGTGGGTCAGGCGGCCCTTGATCACGTCCATCAGCAGGCGTTCGTAGGCTTCGGCGCGGCGTGCGGCAAAGGCCGATTCCAGGTCCAGCTTCAGGCTCACCGGCTTCAGGCGCATGCCGCTGCCGGGTTCTTTCGCCATCATCTGCAGCTCGATGTGTTCTTCGGGTTGCAGGCGAATCAGCAGGCGGTTGACGGGCTGGCGCGGTGTGTCGGGGAACAGCGCGAATGGCAGCTCGGCAAATTCAATGACGATTTCAGAGCGCCGTTCGGCCATGCGCTTGCCGGTGCGCAGGAAAATGGGCACGTTGGCCCAGCGCCAGTTGTTGATGTGCACCTTGAGGGCCACAAAGGTTTCGTTCTGGCTGTCGGGCGGAATGCCTTCTTCCTGCAAATAGCCCACGGCTGCTTCACCGCCCGATGCTCCGGCCGCGTACTGCCCGCGCACGGTGTGGCGGGCCACTTCACCCACACCCATGGGGCGCAGCGAGCGCAGCACCTTGAGCTTTTCGTCGCGCACGGCGTCGGGGTCCAGCGACACAGGCGGCTCCATGGCCACGATGCACAGCAGCTGCAGCAGGTGGTTTTGCACCATGTCGCGCAGGGCGCCGGTGCCGTCGTAAAAACCAGCGCGGCTGCCCACGCCCACGCTCTCGGCCACGGTGATTTGCACGCTCTTGATGTACGGACTGCGCCACAGTGGCTCAAAAATGGCATTGCCAAACCGCAGCACCATGAGGTTTTGCACGGTTTCTTTGCCCAGGTAGTGGTCGATGCGGAAGATTTGGTGCTCCGCAAAGTAGCGGCCCACTTCGTCGTTGATCTGACGGGCGGAGGCCAGGTCGTGGCCCAGCGGCTTTTCCAGCACCACACGGGTCTGGGTGTCAATGAGTCCTGCGCTGGAAAGGTTGGCGCAGATGGTGGTGAACAACGCCGGTGCGGTGGCCAGGTACAGCACCTTGTCGGACCCAGGCTGCAATTGCTCGCCCAGCTTGGTGTAGGCCGCCGGATCTGCTGCTTCCAGGGTGGCTGGGTGGAGGCGGTCCAGGAAGGTGGGCCAGGCAGGGTGGGCGCGATGCTCCGCCTGGATGAATGCGGCCAGTTTGTCTTCCAAAAAGGCCAGGCACTCGGGCCGGGTCCAGTTCTGACGACCCAGCACATGGATGCGTGTGTTGGTGCCCAGGTTACCGTGTAAGTCGGCCATGAACAGGGCTGGCAGGAGTTTGCGGATGGACAGGTCCCCCAACCCGCCAAAAATCACAATGTCCAGAGGGAGAAGGGCCTGATTGGCGGCGGAATGGGGGTTGGAATGCGGCTTCATGGGTGCTAGCTTAAAGTAATTTTGTTACATGATGGTTTCAAAAAAATTGGAAACCATGTTTCAAGGCGATGGTGGCGAGTTTGAGTGGTGGTGCAATGGGATTGGGCTAGGGAAAACCATAACTAAAACAAGTTGATTTAATAAGATGTGCGGGGATATAGTTCATCGCACTTTCGATCCATGGCGGCGGCGTGTCAGCCGGATGTTCCATCGGAGTTCGTTGGTTTCACCTGGTGCGTTTTGCACTGTTCAATGTTCTGGAGACACCCCCATGAAAGCCTTGTTCCCTGCTGTTGCTCTGTCTGCGTTGGCCATTGCCAGTTCCGCCGCGTTTGCTCAGGCGCAACCGGTGATTGGTCTGATCACCAAGACCGAATCCAACCCCTTCTTCGTGAAAATGAAGGAAGGTGCCGAGGCAGAGGCCAAGAAACTGGGTGCCAAGCTCCTGAGCGCTGCTGGCAAGACCGATGGCGACACCGCCGGCCAAATCACCGCCATGGAAAACATGGTGGCCGCAGGGGCTAAGACCATCCTCATCACCTCGTCGGGCGATGCCATCATCCCCACCATCAAGAAAATCCGCGCCCAGGGCGTGCAGGTGATTGCCCTTGACAGCCCCGTGGGCGAGGCCGATGCCCTGTTTGCCACCGATAACTACAAGGCCGGTGTGTTCATTGGCCAGTACGCCAAAGTGGCCCTGGGCGGCAAAAAGCCCGTCATTGCCACGCTGGACCTGTTCCCTGGTCACCCCGTGGGTGCCCAGCGCCACAACGGCTTTTTGAAGGGTTTTGGCCTGGAAGCGCCCGATGCCAAGAGCAACGAGCTGGGCGGTGCCAAGGCTGGTGTGGCCTGCATGGCCGACAGCTTCGGTGACGCCGCCAAGGGCCAGACCGGCATGGAAAACTGCCTGCAGAAGAACCCCGCCATCAACGTGGTCTACACCATCAACGAACCCGCAGCCGCCGGTGCCTTCAAGGCGCTGAAGGCTGCAGGCAAAGAGAAGGATGTGGTCATCGTGTCGGTGGACGGTGGCTGTGCTGGCATCAAGGATGTGGGCGCCGGCGTCATCGCCGCCACCAGCCAGCAGTACCCCCTGAAAATGGCCGCCATGGGCGTCGCTGCCGGTGTGCAGTACGCCAAAGACGGCAAGCGCCAGGCCGGTTACACCGACACCGGCGTGACCCTGATTGCCGCCAAAGCCGTGGCCGGTGTGCAAAGTTCTGACGTGAAGACCGGCACCGATCTGTGCTGGGGCAACAAGTAAGCCTGACCACCGGGCAGGCAGAAAATGCCTGCTTCCGAAGCTGAGTCAACAGCCCCTGTCGTCGTCACCGCTGCAGCCTTTGGCTGCTGGGCGGCGGCAGGGGTTTTTCAATGGTGAGCCATGACCGATCTCCAATCCAAACTGCCACCCTTACCTCCATTGGGCACGCTCGGGCCCTTCATTGCCCTGGTGCTGGCGTGCGCGTTCTTCTCGTTCCAGCACGAGCGGTTTCTGACGCTGCAGAACTTCTCCCTCATCCTGCAGCAGGTCATGGTGGTGGGCACCATTGCCATCGGGCAAACGCTGGTGATTCTCACGGCGGGCATCGACCTGTCGTGCGGCATGGTCATGGCGTTGGGCTCCATCGTCATGACCAAAATGGCCGCTGACTTTGGCCTCAGCGCGCCAGTGGGCATTGCCCTTGGCATTGCGGCCACGGCCGCGTTTGGCCTGGTGAATGGCCTGCTGGTCACGCGGGTGAAACTGCCGCCATTCATCGTGACGCTGGGGACGTTGAACATCGCGTTTGCCATCACGCAGCTCTATTCAGGGGCGCAGACCGTCACCAACATTCCAGATGGCATGAACTTTTTCGGCGAAACCTTTGGCCTGGGCGGTGCCCGCGTGGGCTACGGCGTGGTGCTGATGCTGGTGTTGTATGTGGCCACCTGGCTGTGGCTGCGCGAAACCGCCCCTGGCCGCCATGTATACGCGGTGGGCAACAGCCCCGAGGCCACGCGCCTCACCGGCATTCCCACCGACCGAGTGTTGCTGGGGGTGTATGTGCTGGCCGGGGTGTTCTATGGCCTGGCTTCCATGCTGGCGGTGGCCCGCATGGGTGCGGGTGACCCCAATGCCGGGCAAACCGAAAACCTCGACGCCATCACCGCAGTGGTGCTGGGCGGCACCAGCCTGTTCGGCGGGCGCGGCATCATTCTGGGCACCCTGGTGGGCGCGCTGATTGTGGGCGTGTTCCGCAACGGCCTCACGCTCATGGGCGTGTCGTCGGTCTATCAAATTCTGGTGACGGGCATTTTGGTCATCCTGGCTGTGGCCACCGACCAACTCTCCCGCAAAGGAGGGCGTTGATCATGCAATTTGCCATCAACACCCATGTGGCACCCGGTGCCGATGCCCCGCTGGTGATGCAGGCCAAGGGCCTGGTGAAGCGTTACGGGCAGGTGACGGCGCTGGACGGTGCCGACTTCGAGCTGCGCGCTGGCGAAATCATGGCCGTCATCGGCGACAACGGGGCGGGCAAGTCCAGCCTCATCAAGGCGTTGTCGGGCGCCACGGTGCCGGACGAAGGTCAGGTGCTGCTGGACGGCCAGCCGGTTCAATTCAAAACCCCCATTGACGCCCGGCGAGCCGGCATCGAAACCGTGTACCAGGACCTGGCCGTGGCCCCGGCCATGACCATTGCCGAAAACTTGTTCCTGGGCCGCGAGCTGCGCCGCCCCGGCGTGCTGGGCCAGTGGTTGGGCATGCTCGATAAGAAAAAGATGCTGGAAGAAAGCATTGCCCGCATGAACGACCTGAAGGTCGGCATCCGCAGCATGACGCAGGCGGTGGAAACCCTGTCGGGCGGCCAGCGCCAGTGTGTGGCGGTGGCCCGTGCGGCGGCGTTTGCCCGGCATGTGGTCATCATGGACGAGCCCACCGCCGCGTTGGGCGTGAAAGAAGGCAACATGGTGCTGGAGTTGATTCGCCGGGTGCGCGACAAGGGGCTGCCCGTCATCCTCATCAGCCACAACATGCCGCATGTGTTCGAGATTGCCGACCGCATCCACATTGCCCGGCTGGGCAAGCGGGCCGCCATCGTCAACCCGCGAAAAATCAGCATGAGCGACACCGTCGCCGTCATGACCGGGGCCATGTCGCCCGAACAACTGCCTGCGGAGGTGCTGTGCTGAAAGGTATCGACCCCATCCTCACGCCCGAGCTGTTGAAGATCATGGCCGAAATGGGCCACGACGACACGCTGGTGCTCGCCGACGCCAACTTCACCGCCATGAGCCTGGGCGCGGGCAAGCCCATCGTGCGCCTGCCCGGTGTGGACATGCGCCGCGCCGTGCAGGCGGTGGTCAGCCTGCTGCCTCTGGCCGAGGACATTCCCCACCCGGTGGAATGCATGCAGGTGGGCGGCACCGAGCCGCCGTACCACAGCGCCCTGCAGCGCGATGTGGTGGCCCATTTGCAAGGTTTTTTATGCTCCACCGCAAGTGTAGCAGGCATTGAACGCTATGCCTTTTATGAAAAGGTGAAGCAGGCCTATGCCATTGTGGTGACGGCAGAAGCGCAGCCCTGGGGTAACTTCATCCTGCACAAAGGTGTCATCGGCGACACTCTGGTGCCTTGAACGCCTTCCAACCGTGACGCCTCCCCGTTCCTCCCAATCCGAGAAAGCTGCGCTGGCTGCTGCCGCACCACCGGCTCCTCCCATCAAGCCACGTGGCTCCAACCATGTGGGCATGCGGCAGTTCAACGAGCGGGTGGTGTTGCAAATCTTGCGCACACACGGCCCCACACCCAAGGCCGAGCTGGCCCGCCTGACCGGCCTCACGGCGCAGACCATCGGCCTCATCACCTCCCGGCTCGATGAAGATGGCCTGCTGCGCAAAAGCGAGCCGGTGCGCGGAAAAATCGGCCAACCCTCGGTGCCGCTGTACCTCAACCCCGACGGGGCGTTTTCGGTCGGCATCAAAGTGGGGCGGCGCAATGCCGATTGGCTGCTGGTGGACTTTTCTGGCCATGTGCGGGAGCGGCGGCAAATGGCTTACGACTTTCCCGATGTGGACCTGCTGCTGCCCGCTCTGAAGCAAAACCTGAATGGCTTGCTCGATTCCCTGGGGCCCATGCGCGAACGGGTGGTGGGTGTGGGCGTGGCCACGCCCTTCCAATTGGGGGGCTGGCACCGCTTGCTGGGTTTGTCGGACGAGCAGGCCAATGCCTGGAACCGGCTGGACCTGTCTGCCGAAGTCCAGGCCATGACCGACCTGCCGGTGAGCTTTGCGCGTGACACCGTCGCTGCCACTGTGGCCGAACTGGTGCAGGGGAGGGGCCAGGCACTGCCCAATTTTTTGTATTTGTTTGTGGACACGTTTGTAGGAGGCGGGCTGGTGCTCAACTCCCATATTCACCGGGGTGTGCATGGCAATGCCGGTGCGGTGGCCTCGGTGCCGTTGCATGCTGCCACCCACACCGGCACACCGGCCCAGTTGCTGGAACAGGCCTCGGTGTGGACGCTGGAGCGCCGCTTCCAGGCCAACGGGTTGGATGTGATGGCCGCTTACGACGAGCGGGCCCTGCTGCCCCCTTGGCTGCCTCACACTCAAACCTGGCTGGACGAAAGCGCCCTGGCGCTGGCCCAACTGGTGGTGTCGGCCACGGCCTTGCTGGACATGGATGCGGTGGTGATGGATGGCTCCATTGCTCAGCCGTTGTTGCAGCGGCTGCTGCAGCGCACCGAAGCGGCCCTCATCCGTTACGACTGGCAGGGGCTGTTCGAGCCACCCAAGCTGCTGCAGGGGAGCATGGGGCCCGATGCCCGTGCCTTGGGCGGTGCCTTGCTGCCGCTGCATGCCTGCTTTGCCCCCGACCGGGATGTGTTTCTGAAAGCCTGACGGACGCAGTCCGGTGCGGGCCTGTCGCAGCCTGGTTTTCGGTTGAACGGGGTCAACGCAGTGCCTGTGCCGCGCCGCGCAGAGCAGGCGGGTCTTGCGTGTCAATGAACCACACGGGCACTTCCTGTAAATAAGCCCTGAAGCGGCCTTTGGCTTCAAAAGCTTCGCGAAAGCCAGACTGCGCCCACCAGCTTCGGCCCAAACGTGGGGGAATGCCTCCGCCCACCCACACTCCATCCCGTGCCCCCAATGTCAGCGCCAAGTTGCCGGCGACGCTTCCCAGCCAGGTGGCAAACAGTTGCAGCGCTTCTGCGCAAAGGGCATCCTGTTCCGGGCCCGGCAGACCGCGCCGGGTGACTTCTGCCGGAGTCCAGGGTGTTGTGACGGCGGTGCCCATGTCCAGTTCGGCCAATGCCGCATGCACATGGCTCAAACCTGCGCCTGACAGCGCCCGTTCTGCCGAGGCATGGCCATGCTGCCGATGCAGGGCTTGCACCACCTTGAATTCCCGTTCGGTTTGGGCACACAAGGTCACATGCCCGCCCTCGCCAGCCAGTGGAAGCAGCTTGCCATGCCCGTCTGGCACCAACCCGGATACACCCAGTCCGGTGCCGGGCCCCAGCAAGGCCACCGGGGCATCAAAACGAGGGTGTGCATGGGCCGGTCCCCCTATTGGCCAAAACTCGGCCTCGGTCAACGTTGGCAGACTCAGAGCCAGCGCAGTGAAATCATTCACCAGTTCCAGTTGGTCCAGACCCAACGAGGCTTGCATTTGCAAAATGGAAAACGCCCAATCATGGTTGGTCATTTGCACCCAATCGCCGGTGATGGGATTGGCAATGGCCAGGGCTGCACGGTGGATGGTCGGGTTGCCCAGCGTGTCCAGGTAATGCCGGATGGCGGCTTCCAGGCTGGGGAACTGGTTGGTCGGAAGGGTCTGAATGTGTTGTGGCCGTCCATCGTCAGACCCGCACACTGCCAAACGTGCGTTGGTGCCGCCAATGTCGCCAATCAATTGTTGCTGTCGGTGCATGATGCAATAGGAACTTGTTGACCGGGTTTGGGGTCTATGCAGGGCGGAGTGCCAGCTAAATCCATTTCATGGTTTTAACGCACTGTTTTGCTAGACTCGCCGACCGCAAAGTCCACCAAACCAACTCAAACGATGAAGACAACAAGTATCGCTTCAGCACTGCTGGTGTCAGCAGGTATTTTGGGCGCCGCGGCATGGTGGGTGTGGGGGCGAGCCCCCGATGCCGAACCGGTCAAACTGCCGTCCGTGCAAGGCAGTTCGCATGATCGCCTGAAATATGCCGAAGGCGCTGCGCAGCTGTCCATGATCCAGGCACACGCCATACCTGCAACGGCCGTTCCCATCACCGAGCCCTTGAGTGCGCGGATGGTGTACGACGAAGATGTGACCGCGCGCATTGGAGTCAGTTTTTCAGGGCGGGTGGTGTCCATCAAGGTGGCCCCGGGCGATGCGGTGAAGGCGGGGCAAGTCTTGGCGGAGATCGATTCCCCGGATTTTGGTGCAGCGTTGGCTGACCTCGACAAAGCCCGTTCCGATGAAGACCGCAAGCGCCTGGTGCTGGAGCGGGCCAAAGCATTGGTTGGGGGTGAAGGCGTTGCGGTCAAAGACGTTGAACTGGCCAAGGCCGATCATGAGCAGGCCCGTTCGGAATTGGTGCGTGCCGAGTTGCGGGTCAAAAACCTGAACCCGGCTGGCTTGGCGGTGACCGGGCAGCGACTGGCCTTGGTGAGCCCCATGACGGGCGTGATCACCGAGCGGACCGCCAATCCAGCCCTGGAGGTGAATCCTTCACTCCCCGCGCCGCTGTTTGTGGTGACCGACCCGAACCGGCTCTGGTTGATGATCGATCTGCCAGAGCGCTTGCTGGGAAAGCTGAAGCTGGGTAACACCGTGGCCGTGGAGAGCGATGCCTTTCCTGGTGAGACGTTCCATGCCAAAGTGGTTCAGCTGGGCCAAGTGGTTGATCCGAACACCCGCCGCGTACCTGTGCGGGCGCGGTTGGTGAACCCAGGGGCCAAGCTGCTGCCAGAGATGTTTGTGCGTGCTTCCGTGTTGCAAAACAACGGCAACGGGGTTCAGGTTCCCAACAGCGCCATCGTGCGGCGCGGTGTCTATGCCTATGTGTTTTTGCAGGTGGCACCCGGGGAATTCCAGCTTCGCGAGGTGAAGCTGCTGACGCAAGGCAGTGAGTCCAGCTATGTGGGCGCAGGGCTGGTGGGCGGTGAGCAGGTGGTGGTCACGGGCGCCCTGTTGCTGGATGCAGAACTCAGTGCCCGCGCTGCAGACAAGCCATGATCGATCGCCTCATCATCTTCGCACTGTCGCAGCGCGTCTTCGTGCTGGTTTTGGTGTTTGCGTTGGCCTGCTTTGGCGGCCATGCGTTGTCTGAGCTGCCCATTGAAGCGTTTCCTGACGTGCAAGATGTGCAGGTTCGCGTGATCTCCCAGCTCCCTGGCCAGGCGCCGGAAGACATGGAGCGTTCGGTCACACTTCCGCTGGAACGAGAGCTGGCCGGTGTGCCAAAACTGACCAACATCCGGTCTGTGACCATGACGGGCTTGTCCATCGTCACACTCACCTTCGCGGAGGACACCGACAACTACTTTGCCCGTCAACAGGTGACAGAGAAGCTCTCCACGGTGTCATTGCCCACTGGTGTTCAACCTCAACTGGCACCCTTGTCCACAGCCGTGGGTGAGGTCTATCGTTACACCATTGAGGCGCCCAATCTGACGGATACCGAGATTCGCACTTTGCAGGACTGGACCATTCGCCCGGTACTGCGCATGACTCCCGGCGTGGCCGACGTGGTCAGTTTCGGTGGAGCGATCAAGGAGTATCAAATCGAGGTGGACCCGATTGCGCTGCGCAAATACCAAATTACGCTGAGCCAACTCAGTCAGGCGGTGAGTGATGGCAATGGTAGTGCTGGGGGTGCCCTGTTACGCCAGGGCGACGCCTCACTGGTGGTTCGCTCCGCGGGCTTGTTTGGCGAGATGGAAGATGTGCGAAAGGTGGTGATTGCGGCCAGATCTGGACGGGCCATCACTGTGGGGGATGTGGCCACCGTGCGGGTGGGAGAACGCCCTCGCTTTGGCATGGTCGCAACGGATCATCGTGACAGCATTGTTGAAGGCATTGTTTCCATGATCAAGGGTGGCAACCCATCCAAAATCAATGCAGACCTCAAGGCACGAATCGATCAATTGCAGGCCAGACTACCGGCTGACGTGAAGATCGTTCCCATTTATGACCGTACAGAGCTGGTCAGTCACACAGTGACCACCGTGGCAGAAAACCTCATTGTGGGAGCCTTGCTGGTGGTTGCCGTTCTGGTGGTGTTTCTTTCAAGCTGGCGTGCCGCGTTGGTGGTCGCCACCGTGATTCCACTGTCGCTGCTGTTCGCGTTCATCTTGATGAATGCCAGAGGGGTATCCGCCAACCTGATTTCGCTGGGTGCAGTGGACTTCGGCATCATCATTGACAGCGCTGTGGTGATTGTCGAAGCATTGATGGTGCGGCTGGCCGTGGCCCACGTGAGCGACGACAACCCCAGAGCGGCAGCCAAGCATCGCTTGCATGTACTGCATCGCACGGTGGCAGACATGGCGCATCCGGTGCTGTTTTCGAAAGGCATCATCATTTTGGCGTTTGTGCCGATTTTTACCTTCCAGCGGGTGGAGGGAAAAATCTTCACGCCTGTTGCCCTGACGCTCACCTATGCGTTGCTGGGGGCGGTGCTGCTGACCTTTACCTTGCTGCCGACCTTGTTGTCGTATGTGGTTCAGCGCAGACCACTGGCTGAAGTGCACAAACCCTGGTTGGACGGGTTGCAGGAACGCTACCACCGGATACTGGGTATGACCATGCGCCATGGCAATGTGCCGCTGCTGTTGTCGGCCATACCGGTGGTGGTGGCCTTTTCAATGGCCCCACGATTGGGTTCGGAATTCATGCCTAAACTGGATGAGGGCAACATCTGGCTGACCATCACTTTGCCGACTTCCGCTTCCTTGGAAACCACCAAGCAGGTGGAGCGCATGATGCGCGAGAAAGTACTGGCCTACCCGGAAGTGGCTCACATCATCACGCAAGTGGGTCGGCCAGACGATGGCTCCGATCCCAAAGGTGCGAACAATCTGGAGAACCTGGTCGATCTGAAACCTCGAAAAGAATGGCGATTTGCCGACAAAGAAGCGTTGGTCGCCAGCATGTCGGAGAGTCTCTCCGCCATCCCGGGTATCACCACGAACTTTTCGCAGGTCATTCAGGACAATGTGGAAGAGTCCCTATCGGGTTTTCGAGGTGAGATCGTTGCCAAAATCAGCGGTAGCAACCTCGATATTCTGGAAGACAAGGCTCAGCAGGTGGTATCTGTCATTCAGGGCATACGCGGCGCAACCGATGTGGAGGCCACCCGGATTGGTGGACAAACAGAAGTGGTTGTCACCCCAGACCGGATGCGGTTGGCACGCTATGGTTTGTCCATCAGCGATGTCAACACCCTCATGGCCCAAGCCATGTCTGGCGCGGCGGTGACCAGTTATTTCGAGCAGGACAAACGCTTTGACGTGGTAGTTCGCATGGCCGAGAAGGATCGCAACAGCGTCGATGCCATCAGCCACCTGCAACTCGCACTGCCCACCACGCAGGTTGGCAATGGCCCTGGAACCATTGCTCTTTCCGATGTGGCCACGATTGAAGTACGGCAGGGTGCGTCTCGCATCCTGCGCGAAGCTGGGTCTCGCAGCGTGATTGTGAAAATGAACCTGCTTGGCCGAGACCAGGGTAGCTTTGTGGCTGAGGCGCAGGCTGCTGTGGCCGATCAAGTCAAGCTCCCACCAGGCTATGACCTCAGTTGGGGTGGTCAGTTCGAAAACTCGCAGCGGGCGGCCAAGCGATTGATGGTCATCATTCCCCTCACCGTGCTGTTGATTTTTTCATTGCTGTTCTGGGCCTTCCGATCTGTGAAGCTGGCGGCACTGGTGCTGGGTATGGTGCCGTTTACCTTGATTGGCGGACTGGCCGCGCTTGGATTGGCAGGTTTGCACCTGTCCGTGTCTGCTGCCGTTGGCTTCATTGCCGTGGTGGGCATTTCGGTGCAAAACGGGGTCATCATGGTGGAAGAAGTGATGCACCGCCTGCGCGAAGGTGCCCATGTGACGACGGCCGTGATTGAAGGCGCCACGTCCAGGCTGCGCCCCATTCTCATGACGGCGCTCATGGCCGGCCTTGGCTTGTTGCCTGCGGCCTTGTCGCAAGGCATTGGCAGCGAAACTCAACGGCCATTTGCCTCTGTGATCGTTGGCGGCATTGTGTCCGGCACCCTTTTCACATTGCTGATTTTGCCGCTCGTGTTGCGCCGGTTTGGCAACTTCTCCGAGCCCGAGGAGAACACATGAGCTTCCTGAAATTCAGCGCCGTGACCGTGGCGGTCAGTTTATTGGCGGGTTGTGCATTGGGCCCAGACTTCAGCAGGCCCACTTTGCCGGCTACACAGGGGTACGCATCACCCTCGGCCAGTTCGGGTTCATCTG
>Ga0228698_1000563_pt1 | contig 26235 bp, 19 predicted proteins | sample McNCre117_Aug_MG_FD_178015 | JGI IMG/M metagenome (GOLD analysis project Ga0228698, IMG submission 178015) | Freshwater microbial communities from McNutts Creek, Athens, Georgia, United States - 1-17_Aug_MG | ecosystem: Environmental > Aquatic > Freshwater > Creek | place: USA: Georgia...
TGACGTGCACGAACGTGTCGGCGACGACCGCTGCGACGGCGGCGAGCTGCGCGCTGGGCGCGGTGAGTGGGGCGACGGCGAGCACGCCGGTGTGCACCCCGCAGCCCGGTGGCACGGTGGCCGCGGGCGGGGATATCCAGTGCGTGTTCACCCTGACGGTCAACGGCACGCAGGGCGGCGCCGATGAGCCGGCCACCACGGTCAGCGTGGCGGGCAGCACCAACGCAACCAACGACAGCAATGCGGCGAACAACAACGCCAGCGTGAGCGCGCCGCTGATCGACGCGGTCGATGACGTGGACAGCAAGCCGGGGGGCAGCACGGGCCAGAGCTCGACGCTGTCGACCAACGACAAGAAGCAGGCGGGTTCGATCTTCTCGATCGTGAGCGGCGGCAGTTGCGCGAACGCCAGCGTCAGCAGCGCGGGCGTGGCCACCTACGACGTGCCGGCCTCCGGCAGTTGCACGGTGAAGTACCAGCTCTGCGCGGCCAGCCCGAACCAGAGCACCTGCGACAACGCCACGCTCACGGTGACGGCTTTGCCGGCGGACATGAGCGTGACCGTCACGGGCCTGCCTGCCGTGGTCAGCCCGGGCCAGTCCATCGACAACGTCACGCTCACCTGCCGCAATGCGGTGGGCGGCGCAGCAGCGACGGCGCCGACCTGCGACCTTTCGGCCGACGTGGGCAGCCTCATCGGCCAGACCTGCACGCCGACGGCCGTTCCGGCGACGCTGGCGGCGGGCGCAGAGATCGTCTGTCGGTTCCGCTACACCGCGCCGGGCACCCCGGGGGGCGGCAGCGAAACGCGCACGTCGGTCGTGCTGACGGGGCGCACCTCGGCGACGAACGACAGCGATCCGACCAACAACAGCGCCTCGGTGTCGGCGCGCGTCGTCGATGCCGTGGACGATGCCCGCGTCACCGTGGCCATCACGGGGGGGACCGTGTCGCTGTGGACCAACGACCGACTCGGTGGTGCGGCCGTTGCGGCCACATCGGTCACGACCACGCTGACTTCGGATGGCGGCCTGACCGGGGCGAGCCTGAATGCCCTGGGGCAGGTCGTGGTTCCGGCCGGCGTGGCAAGGGGCAGCTATGCACTGACCTATCGGCTGTGCAGCGTCGAGACGCCGGCCGCCTGTGACACGGCGGCGGTGACGATCGACATCCTCGGCCAGCCCGACCTGGCCGTGACCAAGACGCACAGCCCGCAGGTCTTCCTGGAAGGCGGGGAGGGGACCTACCGGATCGCGGTGACCAACGTGGGCGATGCGGCCAGCTCCGGCCTGATCACCGTGACGGACAGCCTGCCGGCGGGCCTGACGGTGGCCTCGAAGCCCACGGGCAGCGGCTGGGACTGCGGCGTCACCGTGGTGGGCAGCGCCCAGGCCACCTGCACGCGCAGCGACGCGCTGGCGGCGGCCATCGGCGGTACGGCCACAGCCGCGCCGGTGATCACGTTGACGGTCAAGGTGGCTGCGGGGGCCTGTCAGGCGCCCGACGCCAACGGGCTGTGCACGGGCGCGCTGGTCAACACGGTGAAGGTCGAGGGCGGCAATGAGCCGAACGACCCGGAGCGTCAAAAGAACAACACCGCCACCGACCCGACGGACGTGCAGAAGGCCGGCGCGGTCAGTGGCCAGGTCTGGCGAGACATGGACCACGACCGCGTCTACAACCCGGCGGCGGGCGACCTGCCGCTCAAGGGCGTGATCGTCGAGGTGCTGCTCGAAGCCAGCGGTGCGGTGGTCAAGACCGGCAGCACCGATGCGACGGGCGCCTACAGCATCACGGGTCTGACCCCGGGCTCGGGGTATTCGGTGCGTTTCCGCGATCCGGTGACCGGCGCCTACTTCGGCCGGCCGGTGTCCGTGGACCCGGCGGGTGGCAATGGCCAGGTCAGCGGTGCGGTGATCCAAAGCCTGACGGTGCCCGCTGGTTCGACGCGCATCAACCAGAGCCTGCCGCTGGACCCGGCCGGTGTGGTGTACGCCGCGGACACGCGCCAGCCCCTGGCGGGCGCGACGGTCGAGCTGCTGACCGCATCGGGTTCGCTCGTGCCGGCCACCTGCATGGTGGGGGGCGTCAACAGCGTCACGACCAGCGTGGGCGCAGGCGGCATCGACGGCGGCTACAGCCTCTGGCTGAATGTCCCGGTGCCGGCAGGCTGCCCGGGCACGGCGGAGTACCAGCTGCGTGTCACCGCGCCGTCGGGCTACGCGCTCAGCACGACCCTTCCGGCCCAGACCAGCGCGCTGGCGATTCCGGGCGGCTGCGCCAGCGGGACGGCCTCGGGCGTCTGCGCGGTGCAGGCTCAAAACGGCCCGCCCACCGGCAGCCAGCCGACCACCTGGTACCTGCGCATGCCCTTGAACCCGAGCGCCGGCCCGGACGTGGTGAACAACCACATCCCGCTGGACAGCACGGTCAAGCCCGGGCTGTTCGTCACCAAGACGGGCGACCGCAGCCGCGTGGAGCTGGGCGACTCGCTGCGCTACACCATCACGGTCAAGCGCAACGACAGCGGCACGGCCGTGCTCAGCAGCGTCGAGATCATCGACACCCTGCCGGCGGGCCTGCGCTACATCGACGGGACGGCGCAGGTCGATGGCGTGGCGCTGGCCGACCCAAGCGGCAAGCCCGGCCCTGCGCTGCGCTTCTCGCTGGGCTCGCTGGGGGCTGGCGCGCAGAAGGTGCTGACCTACCGGGTGCGCGTGGGCGTGGGCGCTCAGCAGGGCAGCGGCATCAACCGCGCCCAGGCCACCAGCGTGCGTGACGGCAAGTGCAACGGGGCGTCCGGCGAGGTCTGCTCGAACGAAGCGCGGCACCGCGTGGAAGTCACGGGCGGCGTCTTCGCCACCGACGCCTGCGTGGTCGGCAAGGTCTACGTCGACTGCAACCACAACCAGATGCAGGACGCCGAAGAGCCGGGCATTCCGGGCGTGCGCCTGTACCTGCAGGATGGGACCAGCTTCGTGACCGACGTCGAAGGCAAGTACAGCCACTGCGGCATGACCCCGCGCACGCAGGTGTTGGTGGTCGACGGCAGCACGCTGCCGCGGGGCAGCCGGCTGGTGACCAGCTCCAACCGCAACGCGGGCGATGCGGGCAGCCTCTTCCTCGACCTGAAGAACGGCGAGCTGCACCGGGCCGACTTCATCGAGGGCAGCTGTTCGCCGACGGTGACCGAGCAGGTCAAGGCGCGGCGCAGCCGTGGCGACACCCGCGCGGTGGACACCGAAAAGCCGCGCGGCCGGGTGCTGAAGTTCGACGGCAAGCCCGTCACCGCGCCGCAGCAGGCCACCGACAGCGCCGACCAGCGCGGCAACGCCGGGGGGCGAGGCGAGCCTGGGGCGGTCAAGCCCCGGCGCGATGGGGGCCAAGCGCCCGAGCCCGATGCCGGCAGCGGGGCCGCCGAGACGCTCCTCGCCCCGGTGTCGGTGATGCCGACTTCTTCCGGCGCTACCCAGCCGCCGGCCCGTCAACCCTGAACACGAGAGGGCCAGCCATGACCAACCGCATGCCTGCATCCTCCCGTGCCGGGCGGACCCGAATTTCCTCCATGCATCCTGATTCCCTGCCGGCTGGGGCGCGGCCGCTGGCCCGCCTGCGCCACATCGCCTGGGCGGCCGCCTGGGTCTGCGCCAGCGTCGGCGTGGGCCTTGCCCAGGCCCAGTCGATGGCCGCGTTGGGCGACGCCGCCGCTGCCTCGCCGCGTTACCGCCCCGTGCTCAACGATCCCAACCGCACGGGCGAAACGGGCACGGCCACGCCGCCCGCGGCGATTTCAACGGGCAATTACGCCGCCAACCAGCGCGTCGGCCAGCTCAAGGTCGAGGTGCACGGCGCGGGCGCGCCGGCCGACGGCGTCAGCACCGTGCTGGTCAAGGTGCGCGTGCTGGGCCGTGACGGCCAGCCGTTGAAGGAGCCCGTGCTGGTCACCCTCGAGCACGACGGCGCCACCCTGGGCGCGCGCGTGCAGATGCAGGGCGCACCCACCGACGAGTTCGGCCCCAGCCACAAGGACGCCGACCGGCGCGTGCCCGGCACGCAGCTCAAGGTGCTGGACGGCGAGGGCAGCTTCACGCTCGTCGCGCCCGCTCTGCCCGGTGATGTGCGCCTGCGCCTGAGCGCCGGCGCCGCGACGGTGGACGGCACGATCGAGTTCGCTCCCGACCTGCGCGAGATGATCGCCGCCGGCCTGATCGAAGGCGTGATCGGCACGACCCGGCGCAGCTACGACAGCGCGGTGGTGCCCGCGCGGCTGGAGGACGGCTTCGAGACCGAACTCAAGCATTGGAGCCGCAGCTTCAACGACGGGCGCACCAGCGTGGCCGCCCGCGCCGCGATGTTCCTCAAGGGCAAGATCAGCGGCGAGACGCTGCTGACGATGGCCTACGACAGCGACAAGGAAACCCGCGCCAGGCTGCTGCGCGACGTCCGGCCCGAGGAGTACTACCCCGTCTACGGCGACAGCGCGGTCAAGGGCTTCGAGGCCAAGAGCGCCTCCAAGCTCTTCGTGCGCATCGACCAGCGGCGCGACTACGTGCTCTACGGCGACTTCGCCACCGGCGACGGCTTCGCTCAGGCGGCCACCGGCGGCGTGGTGGCGGGCAACCGGCTGCGCCAGCTCGGGGCCTACAGCCGCACCGTCACCGGCGTGCGCAGCCACGTCGAGCGCGCCAACGGCTTTGCCAACGTCTTCGCCAGCCGCGACACGCTCAAGCAGGTGATCGAGGAGATCTCCGCCAACGGCACCAGCGGGCCGTTCGCGGTCAGCAACACCAGCGCGCTCGAGAACAGCGAGAAGGTGGAGATCGTGGTGCGCGACCGCAACCACCTCAACACCATCCTGTCGGTGACGCAGCTGGTGCGGCTCAACGACTACAGCTTCGAGCCCTTCAGCGGCCGCATCCTGCTCAACCGCCCGCTGGCCAGCATCGACGCCGACGGCAACCCGGTCAGCCTGCGCGTGACCTACGAGGTCGACCAGGGCGGCCAGGCCTACTGGCTCTACGGCGGCGATGGTCAGGTCAACCTGGGCGAGAACGCCACCGTCGGCGGCAGCCTGGTGGTGGACCGCAACCCGGCTTCGCCCTTCCGCCTGGTCAGCGTCAACACCGGTGTTCATCTCGGGCCGAAGACCACCCTGATCGCCGAAGCGGCCCAGACCGAGGCCAACCTCAGCACGCTGTCGCTGGCGGTGCCCTCGACGGTCACGGCCTCCGCCGACACCAGCAGCGGCAAGGCCTGGCGCGCCGAGCTGAACCACGCGGGCGAGGGCTTCAAGGCCCGCGCCTACGCGAATCACGCCGACGCCGAATTCGCCAACCGGGCCGCCGGCGTGCAGCCGGGCACCCGCCAGGCGGGCGCCAGCGTCGCGGTGCCCACCAGCGAGCGCATGACGGTCGAGGCTGAGATTCAACGCGCCGAAGACCTCAGCACCGAGGCCAACCGCGTGGGGGCCTCGGTGGCGGCCAAGTTCGCGCTCAGCCCAGCGCTGACCGTGGGTGGCGGCCTGCGACGCATCGAGGAGCGCGGCCGCCTGGCCGGCTCCACCGCCAGCCTGGCGGCGAACCCGGAGGCGGGCAGCTACTTCGGCAGTGGCTCGGGCGGCGGCTTCAGCGGCTCCGGCAGCTCGACGCTGATCAACGTGAACTACGCCTCGGCACTGAGCAGCGGTGCCGCGCCCGGGACGGTGCCCGACCTGGACGCCACCACCGCCTTCGTCGGCGGCACCTACAAAGTCAACCCGCAGGTCACCCTGGGCGGCCAATACGAGGCCTCGGTGGAGGGCGATTCGCGCCACCGCAGCGAAGTGCTGGCGAGCTTCCAGGCCGCCGAGCGCACGCGGCTGTATGCGCGCGCCGAGTCGCAGACGGGTCTGGCCTCGCGCTACTCGCTCGACAGCAGCGGCCACAGCAGCGCGGTGGCCTTCGGCGTCGATTCGACCTACATGGAGGGCGGGGCCGTGTTCAGCGAATACCGCCTGCGCGACGCCACCGACGGCCGCGGCGCCCAGCTGGCCAGCGGCCTGCGCAACGCCTGGAAGGTCGATCAGGGCGTGACGCTGCACACCGGCGCCGAACGCTTGAAGGTGCTGACGGGCACCGGTCAGAACGCCACCGCCCTGACCGGCGGGCTGGACTACACCGCCAGCGAGCGCTGGAAGGCCAGCACCAAGCTGGAGTGGCGCCGCCTGGAGACGGCGGCGACCACGACCTCGCCGACCCAGACCGAGCAGGACAGCTGGCTGAGCACGATCACGGTGGCGCGCAAGCTCGACCGCGACTGGACCGCACTGGCGCGCAACTACTACCTCGCCACCGACAACCATGGCGCCAAGGCCGACGGCTGGCAGGACCGGATTCAGTTCGGCCTGGCCTGGCGGCCGGTGGACCACAACCGCCTCGACGCCCTGGGCAAGTACGAGTACAAGGCCGAGGACAACATCAACGCCACCGACGAGTGGCGGCGCGTGCACGTGGGCGGCCTGCAGTTCAACGGCCACCCGAGCCGCCCCTGGTGGTGGTCCTCGCGCCTGGCCGTCAAGCGCGTGAACGAGCAGTATCCGAGCACAGAAGGCGGCGGGCGCGATGCGTACAACGCCTGGCTGGTGGGCGGGCGCCTGATCTACGACGTGACCGAGAACATCGACCTGGGCCTGCAGGCTGCGGTGATGACCGGGCGGGCCAGCGGCCAGGACGGCCAGGCCCGCCAGCAGTCGCTGGGCGCCGAGGCGGGCTACCTGATCAAGAGCAACCTCTGGATGTCCGCCGGATACAACTTCAGCGGCTTCAGCGACCGCGACCTGTCCAGCGACTACACCGCGCGGGGCTTCTACCTGCGCATGCGCTTCAAGTTCGATGCCGACCTCTTCGAAGGCAGCAACCCGGCGATCAACCGCAGCCTGCCGCGCTGAGCCCGACCCGGAACATCACACACCATGCGACTCCTCGACGCCTCCCGCTCCTTTCCCCTCTCCCCGCGTCCGAGCCTGATCCGCGGGGCGGTCCTGCTCGGCCTGGCCGCCGCCGGCCTGAACGTCGGTGCGGCCGACCTGAGTCAGCGTCAGACCCAGACCGATGGCAGCGTGGCCACGGACCACCAGGGCTTCCAGCAGCAGCAGGACGCCATCCGCACGCTCAACGCCAGCGGCAAGCACCCGCTGCGCAGCTACAGCCTGAGCAAGGCGCAGTGCTGGCTGGACGTGAGCTTTCACGAGTACACGCGCAACGACCGTTCGGCCTTCCCGCAGCAGGCGCTGAGCCAGTCCGAGGCGATCACCCGCTACCTGGGGGCTGAGGGGGCCGTCGACGACGCCGCCAACCCGGCGCTGAAGACGCCGCTGGTCAACGACGCCGCCCGGCTGCGCGAAGACCTCTGGGCCACCGCGGCGAAGCTGAAGGCGGAGCCGGGCGCGCTCTGCGTGGGTCAGCAGCTGGCCTGCGCCGAAGTCGAGCTGGTGCACGCCGGCAACGAGTACCAGCAGCAGGGCTGGCGCCACGCCAAGCCCTACATCCAGATGGCCGAGGACCTGATCGCCGCGGCGGAGATCGGCGCGCGCGACTGCCCGAGCGTCCAGCCGAAGCCGACGCCTCCCACCGATCGCTGCGAGCCGGCCAAGGCCGATGACTCGAAGCCGCCCGCGAAGGCCGCCTGCGAGCCGACGGCCAAGTCCGACGCGCCGGCCGTCCAGAAGGAAACCGTCGTGCTCGGCGCCAGCATGCTGTTCGACTTCGATGGCCGTCAGGAAAAGCACCTGCGCCGCGCCGGCCTCGCGCAGTTCGACCAGCTGATCGCCCGCATGAAGGCCGACTACGGCGACATCGAGCGCATTGAGGTCATCGGCCACACCGACCGCCTGGGCAAGCCGGAGTACAACGTCAAGCTGTCTCAGGACCGCGCCGAGGTGATCAAGGGCTACCTGGTGCGCAAGGGGCTGGACCCCGCCAAGATCGTCGCCAAGGGCATGGGCCCGGCCCAGCCGGTCAAGGAGTGCACCGGCAAGAGCCCCACGCCGCAGTTGATCGAGTGCCTGGAGCCCAACCGCCGCGTCGAGATGATCATCAACGGCACGAAGATCCGGGCCGCCGAGCCGAAGCCCTGATCGGCAACAGCCCGGACAATGTCGGCATGCGAGCCTTCCATGCCGATGTCGCCGCGCCGGTGCTGCCGGCCGGCCACCGCTTTCCGATGGTCAAGTACCGCCTGCTGCGTGAGGCGGTGGCGCGCGCGCTGCCGCAGGTGCGGATCCAGGGCGCCGAGCCGGCCGCGGACGATGCGCTGGCCCGCGCGCACGAGGTGGCCTACATCGCCGCGGTGCAGGACGGCACGCTGAGCGCCGCGCAGCTGCGCGAGATCGGCTTTCCCTGGTCGCCCGGCATGGCCGAGCGGGCCCGGCGCTCGGTGGGGTCGACGCTTCAGGCCTCCCGCGCCGCGCTGGAGGAGGGCGTAGCCGCCAACCTGGCCGGCGGCACCCACCACGCCAGCGCGGCCGCGGGTGGGGGCTTCTGCGTCTTCAACGACATCGCGGTGGCCGCGCGCTGCATGCAGGCCGAGGCGGCGCTGCGCGACCCCCGGCCGCTGCAGGTGGCGGTGATCGATCTGGACGTGCATCAGGGCAACGGCACCGCGGCCATCTTTGCCGACGACCCGAGCGTGTTCACGCTGTCGCTGCACGGGGCGAAGAACTTCCCCTTCCGCAAGGTGGCCAGCGACCTGGACGTCGACCTGCCCGATGGCTGCGACGACGCGGCCTACCTGGCGGCCCTGGACGCCGCACTGGACGCCCTCTGGACGCAGCACGAGGTGCGCCACGGCGCGCTGCCCGGGCTGATCTACTACCAGGCCGGTGCCGACGTGCTGGCGGCCGACCGGCTCGGCCGCCTGGACCTCACGCCCGACGGCGTGGCCGAGCGCGACCGCCGCGTCTTCGCCGCCGCGCGCGAGCGCGGCATCCCGCTGGTGCTGACGATGGGCGGCGGCTACGCCGACCCCATCGAGGCCACCGTCGCGGTGCAGCTGCAGACCGTGCGCGAGGCCTACGCCGCCTGGCTGGCCTGGCGGCCCTGATCGGCGCCGAATGCCTGTGCGCAGCGCAGGCAAACCCGGGCGGACGGCTGGGGCGGCAGCGGGAATAATGCCGCATCGACATGACCCGGCGTGCATCGGCCGGGCCCTCCCTCTGTTTGGCCTTCTTCCGAATGACCCAGTTCAGCTCTCCCGCCGTGACGCCGGAAACCACCGCCGCCGTCGACGCCGCGATCACCTCGCGCCACTCGATGCGCGCCTACCTGGACCGGCCGGTGCCGCGCGAGACGATCGAGGCCATCCTGGAGGTGGCCGCCCGAGCCCCCTCGGGCACCAACACCCAGCCCTGGCAGGTGCACGTGCTGACCGGGCAGCCGCTGCAGGACCTGGGCCAGCGCATCCTGGCCGCGCACAACGACCCGGCCGAGGCCGCCCAGCACCGCGAGGAGTACCCCTACTACCCGACGCAGTGGGTCTCGCCCTTCATCGACCGGCGCCGCAAGGTGGGCTGGGATCTGTATGGCCTGCTGGGCATCGGCAAGGCCGACAAGGCCCGCATGCACGCCCAGCACGGGCGCAACTACACCTTCTTCGGCGCGCCGGTGGGGCTGATCTTCACGATCGACCGCACGCTGGCCCAGGGCTCCTGGCTGGACTACGGCATGTTCCTGCAGAGCCTCATGGTCGCCGCGCGCGGCCGCGGGCTGGACACCTGCCCGCAGGCGGCCTTCACCCAGTACCACCGCCTGATCGCCGAGCGGCTGCAGCTGCCGGCCAACCAGATGGTGGTCTGCGGCATGGCGCTGGGCTGGGCCGATCCGGCGGCCATCGAGAACACGCTGGTCACCGACCGTGAGCCGGTGGCCGGCTTCACGACCTTCCACGCATGAACGCCGGGGTCGTGATGCTGTCGTCTGCTTTGAATGTTCTGCCGCGCCACCGCGCGGCGCTGCTCGCCGCCGCCCTGCTGGCGCCGCTGGGCGCCTCGGCCAGCTCGGGTGGGGCCTTCCAGGGCCCCGCGCTCGCGGGCGTGCCGGTGGAGTTCTTCCTCTTCGGCTGCGTGCTGGCCGGCGTGGCGCTGTTCCACGCCTTCACGCTGCGCATCGCCATGGGTGGCGCGGTGGGGATCGCGCTGTACAAGGTCATCGCCTCGCCCTTTGCCACCGGCGCCGGGCTGGGCGGCTTTGCCGGCCACCTGGCGCACGAGTGGGTGGTGCTGGCCAACTTGCTGCTGCTGCTGCTGGGCTTTGCGCTGCTGGCCAAGCACTTCGAGGACAGCGAGGTGCCCGCCGTGCTGCCGCGCTGGCTGCCCGACGACTGGAAGGGCTGCTTCGCGCTGCTCGCGCTGGTCTTCGTGATCTCGGCCTTCCTGGACAACATCGCCGCGGCGATGATCGGCGGCGCCATCGCGCACACCCTCTTCCGCGGCCGGGTGCACACCGGCTACCTGGCCGCCATCGTCGCCGCCTCCAACGGGGGCGGCGCCGGCAGCGTGGTGGGCGACACCACCACCACGATGATGTGGATCGCCGGCATCGGCCCGGCGGAGGTCTTCGAGGCCTACATCGGCGCCGGGCTGGCGCTGTTCATCTTCGGCATTCCGGCGGCGATCCAGCAGCAGGCCCACTCGCCGATCCAGAAGGACGAGAAGCCGGGCACCCACATCGACTGGATGCGCGTGGGCATCGTGCTGGCGATCCTGATCGCCGCGATCATCGCCAACGTCGGTGTCAACCTGCACGCCCCAGCCCTGGCGGACGCCTTCCCCTTCCTCGGCCTGGCGGTCTGGGCGACCATTTTGCTCAGCGCACCGCTGCGCCGCCCGGACTGGTCGCTGCTGCCGGGCGCCTTCAAGGGCTCGGTCTTCCTGCTCTCGCTGGTGCTCTGCGCCTCGATGATGCCGGTCGAGAAGCTGCCCATGGCCTCCTGGCCGACGGCGCTGGGCCTGGGCTTCCTCTCGGCGGTGTTCGACAACATCCCGCTGACCGCGCTGGCGATCAAGCAGGGCGGCTACGACTGGGGCTTCCTGGCCTACGCCGTGGGCTTCGGCGGCTCGATGATCTGGTTCGGCTCCTCGGCCGGCGTGGCGCTGGCCAACATGTTCCCGCAGGCCCGCTCGGTGGGGCAGTGGATCACCAAGGGCTGGTACGTGCCGGTGGCCTACGTGATCGGCTTCGGCGCGATGGTGCTGACCCTCGGTTTCCACCCCGGCAGCGCCCCGCGCGGCCAGACGGCGCCGGCCCCGGCTGCAGTCACGGCCCCGGTCGCCGCCCCGGCCCGTGCCCCTTGACCCAGGACGATTGGCCATGACGCATTCCGCCCTTCCCACCGTGCTGGTGGCCCGCCAGGTCTTCGACGGCGTCGTCGAGCGCCTGCGCCAGCACTTCATCGTCCGCACCAACGACGACGACCGCAGCTGGAGCCGCGATGAGCTGATCGAGCGGCTGCAGGGCTGCGCCGGCGCCTTCGTCACCACCGGCGAGCCCATCGACGCGGCGTTGCTCGACGCCTGCCCCGACCTGCGCGCCGTCTGCACGATGGCGGTGGGCCACAACAACGTCGACCTCGCGGCCTGCACCGCGCGCGGCGTGCTGGTCAGCAACGCGCCGGACGTGCTGACCGAGACGACCGCCGACCTCGGCTTCGCGCTGATGATGGCCGCCGCCCGACGCATGAGCGAGGCCGAGCGCCTGCTGCGCGCTGGTCAGTGGACGCGCTGGGCGGTGGACATGCTCACCGGGCAGGACGTGCACGGCAGCACGCTGGGCATCCTTGGCATGGGCCGCATCGGCCAGGCCATCGCCCGCCGCGGCGCCCTCGGCTTCGGCATGAAGGTGATCTACCACAACCGCTCGCGCCTGCCGGAGGCGGAAGAGACGCCGCTGGGTGCGCGCTGGGTCAGCAAGCTGGAGCTGCTGCGCGAGGCCGACCACCTCGTGCTGGTGCTGCCCTACTCGCCGGCCTCGCACCACGCCATCGGCGCGGCCGAGCTGGCCGAGATGAAGCCCAGCGCGACGCTGACCAACGTGGCGCGCGGCGGCATCGTCGACGATGCCGCGCTGGCCGAGGCGCTGCGCCGGGGCGTCATCGCCGCCGCGGGCCTGGACGTCTTCGAGGGCGAGCCGCAGGTCCACCCCGCGCTGCTTGAGCTGCCCAACGTCGTGCTGCTGCCCCACATCGGCAGCGCCAGCCGGCCCACGCGCCTGGCGATGGCCAACCTCGCGGCGGACAACCTGATCGCCGCGCTCACCGGCGGCACGCCGCCCACCGCGCTGAACCCGCAGGTGCTGGGGCGCTGATCCGGGCAGTCGGCGCAGCGACTGGCTGCCATTTGTTTCATTTTCGGCGGATTCTGTCGAGGTGGGTGTAAGAGACCGAGGTCATGCTGGGGCGACCGATCAACCCCTGTTTACCCTCGGAACCTCCCATGACGAAGCAATCCGCATCCCCCACGGTGGCCTTTGCGCTCGGCGGCCTGGCCGGCAACAACGCCCACGGCGGCGGCTTCCTGCAGGCCGCGCTCGACCAGCGGGTCGAGCCGCTGATGATCTCCTGCACCTCCGGCCAGCTGCGCTGGGTCAAGCACTACCTCGCCGCGCGCGAGCGGGGCGCCAGCCTGCGCAGCATCATGGCCGCCGAGGTGGCCGACCTGCACAAGACCGGCAACCTCAACGCCGACGTCGCGATGCTCGGCCTGTTCGGCAAGGCCAAGGTCTTCCGCCCCGCCTACGAGCACCTGCTGCCGGACCTGATGCGCAACGCCTCGGAGGCCTACGCCAAGCTGTTGAGCAGCCAGGGCAACGTGCTGCTGGCCGACCACCTGATGTCGATGCTGCCCGGGCGCTCGCTGGTGCCCGAGTTCGAGCCCTCCTATTTCGACGGCCTGCGCGACGCCTTCAACACCGCGCCGATGGGCATCGCCTTCAACGCCTACAACCCGCAGGAAGGCGTCGAGTACGTCTACGTGAACCCCAAGGCCCGCGAGCTGCTGCAGGTCTCGACGAAGCCTGAGGCCGCGGCCAAGCCCGATGCGGGCGGCGACGCGTCCGACACCTCGCACCGCCCTTACCGCTTCTACCGCGACATCGACACCGCCGCGGTGCGCGACGCCCTCTGGCTCTACCAGTACGGCTTCTACGACAAGGACAGCCAGTTCGTCGACGGCGCCTACTTCCGCGACATGATGCTGGCCGAGCTGGTGGTGGCCGACCTGATCTTCTCGGTGCGCCCGATCAACCACAAGTGGATCGGTGAGCTGCCCCGCAGCTACCAGGCCGTCGAGGACCTGAAGACCGAAGTCGGCTTCAACGGCGCCTACGCCGCCGAGCGCGACCAGATCACGCTGATCAACAAGCTGCTCGCCAAGAACTACCTCGATCCCACGCAGGCCGGCCGCTTCCACCACATCGATTTGGTCGAGCTCGAGGTGTCCACGCAGCGCGGCTACTTCGACTACATGCTGGAAAGCCAGGACGTGTTCGACGCCTCTGAAAAGATGGCGATCGCCAAGTTCGCCAAGCTGCGGGAAGCGGGCAAGCTCTGATCGACGCGCATTGGCGCCGAGGCGCCGCTCGTGCGGGCTCGGGCAGCGCGGGCGCCTCCCAGTTCTCCGTGTAGCCCGTGTCCCCATGAAACGCCGAGCCCGAACCGGTGGTCACGGGTGGGCGGACTGAACCTGCGAGGTTTACCGCAACTCAGCCAGCAGCTCTGGGTGCTTGTCCAGCAGTTTGAGCAGCAGTCGGGTGGACTTGTGCGGCTGGGTTTTGCCGCGCTCGTACTCCGAGAACGCCGCCGCACCGCCGCCGAACAGCCGCCCGGCATCGACCTGGCGCAGGCCCAGCTTCTTTCGCGTGGCGCGGATCGTGGCTGCCTCATGCTGCGTCACCTCGGCACAGAACGCCACCAGGCGCTCGCTGTAGCGCTGCCAGTCCTGCGGGTGCTGGGGGTCGCTGAACCCCTCCTGGCAGGCGGTGCAGAACACGCCGTGCACCGCTTCGACCACGGTCTGGTGACCCAGGTGCTCGAGGGGCATGTCGCGCACCTCATGCACCAGCGTGCCGCTGTGGCCACAGGCCGGGCAGATGTGCGCCGGTACCTGCGTGAAACCCGCTGCTTCGTCCATCTCATTTCTCCTTGAACTGGATCACTACAGCCCCGGGCTGCAACGTCACCTTCACATAGGCCAGCCGCGCGGGCGGGCAGGGCACGTGATACACGTCCTGCCAGACGCGGTGATCGGTGTGCGTGGTCATGCTCTTGAAGAACATGCTCCGCGTCATTCCGACCACCAGTGCGCACACGTCTTGAGCTGACAAGCCCATGCGCGCCGCATTCAACAGCGCTGTCTGCGTCAGCGCCAGGGCGCCCCGTTCTGCCACTATGGCCTGAACCTCGGACAGGCTGTAGTGGGGGCGGCTCTTCTCCATGACGGACATTTTATGGAATCCATAATTATTGACAAGCCACCAAGCCGTACTGACGGGCGTGTCCATACGGGATGGGTTCAGCGTGATCGGGTGGGGTCGTAGGCTTCCCGTGGAAGTACACAGCGCAGTACTGAGCGCCGCTGAACCGGCTGGCCCGAAGCTGACTCAGTGGATTGCCAAAGTGCTCGGTGAAGCGGCTCGGGCCGCCCAGCACGCCTGATCTGGCCGTCGTGCCTCAGGCACTCAGCAGCTTGTGCACCAGCTCCGGCGTGGTGGCCGCTTCGTACTTGCGCATCAGCCGCGCGCGGTAGACGTCCACCGTGCGCGGGCTGATGCCCAGGCGCTTGCCGATGAGCTTGCTGGTCAGGCCTTCGATCAGCAGCGCGGCGATCTCGCGCTCGCGCGGCGTCAGGTCCGCCTTGAGCTGGCGCAGTGCCGACAGGTCCTCGAAGGCCCAGATGCCCGCCGCGTGCGGATCGGCCGGGTCCAGCGCCCGGCCGGAGACGTGGCACCAGAACAGCTCCTCCAGTCCGCGCGCGTCCAGGCGCTTCATCACCCGCTCGTCGGCGTAGCGGCCGGTGGCGTCCAGGCTGGCGGTGATGCGCTCGCCCGTGCGCTCGAACTCCGCCGTGCTGGGGTAGAGCACCGCGAAGCTCTGGCCGATCAGCTGCTCGCGCTCCACGCCAAACATCTCCAGCACCTGCTGGTTGCAGTCGACCATCAGGCGGTGGCGCGAGAGCACCAGGCCGATCGGCGCGAGTTCAAAGGCGGTGCGGTAGTCGAGATCGAGCATGGCGGCGGGGCGTATCGCCCGGGACATCACCCATGGAAACACCCATGGACAGGGTGAGCTTTGCCGACTCAGGGGCCGGCCTTAATCAATTCTACGTAGCATTTACTTAAGGCATTACGTAGTACGCTTCGCGCCGATCCGGAGCCGCGGCGGCCTGCCCGCCCGGCCTCGCGAAGTCCAGATTCCTCACCCCTTCCTGCGGAGACCTCTCGCATGAACAAGATCTACCCGAGCGCCGAGGCGGCGCTCAACGGCATCGTCCGCGACGGCCAGCTCATTGCCGTCGGTGGCTTCGGCCTCTGCGGCATCCCCGAGGCGCTGATCGACGCGCTGCAGGCCAGCGGCGTCAAGAACCTGACCGCGATCTCCAACAACGCTGGCGTCGACGGCTTTGGCCTCGGCAAGCTGCTCGCCACGCGGCAGATCAAGAAGATGATCTCCAGCTACGTCGGTGAGAACAAGGAGTTCGAGCGCCAGTACCTCAGCGGCGAGCTGGAGCTGGAATTCACCCCGCAGGGCACGCTGGCCGAGAAGCTGCGCGCCGGCGGCGCTGGCATCCCCGCCTTCTTCACCCGCACCGGCGTGGGCACCATCGTGGCCGAGGGCAAGGAAATCCGCGAGTTTGACGGCGACAAGTACGTCATGGAGCGCTCGCTGACGCCCGAGGTCTCGCTGGTCAAGGCGCACATCGCCGACAAGAGCGGCAACCTCATCTTCAACAAGACCGCGCGCAACTTCAACCCGAACGTCGCGCAGGCCGGCCAGATCACCGTCGTCGAGGTCGAGCAGATCGTCGAGACCGGCACGCTGGACCCCGATCAGATCCACCTGCCCGGCATCTTCGTGCACCGCATCGTGCTGAACACGACGCCGGAGAAGCGGATTGAACAGCGCACGGTGCGCAAGGCCTGAGCGGCCGACGACCCCCTTCATCAGGAGATCAAGACATGGCATGGACCCGCGATGAAATGGCCGCCCGCGCTGCACTGGAACTGCGCGACGGCTTCTACGTGAACCTGGGCATCGGCCTGCCCACCCTGGTGGCCAACCACGTGCCCGCCGGCATGGAAGTCTGGCTGCAGAGCGAAAACGGCCTGCTGGGCATCGGCCCCTTCCCGACCGAGGACAAGGTCGACGCCGACCTCATCAACGCCGGCAAGCAGACGGTGACCACGCTGCCGGGCTCGGCCTTCTTCAGCAGCGCGGACAGCTTCGGCATGATCCGCGGCGGCAAGATCAACCTGGCCATCCTGGGCGCGATGCAGGTCAGCGAAAAGGGCGACCTGGCCAACTGGATGATCCCGGGCAAGATGGTCAAGGGCATGGGCGGCGCGATGGACCTCGTCGCCGGCGTCGGCCGCGTCGTGGTGCTGATGGAGCACGTCGCCACCAAGAAGGACGGCAGCAAGGACCTCAAGATCCTGGCCCAGTGCACCCTGCCGCTCACCGGCGTGGGCGTGGTCAGCCGCATCATCACCGACCTGGGCGTGCTGGACGTGACGCACCACGGCCTGGAACTGGTCGAACTCGCCCCGGGCGTGACCCGCGACGAGATCCAGGCGGCCACGGGCGTGGCGCTGCACTGAGCGTGTTCGTCGCGGGGCTGCCCGCGGTTGTGAGCCAAAGACGGCACCCTGCGGGGTGCCGTTTTGTTTACAGTCGGTATGAGTCCTTGGGACGCGATGGGGCTGTGGTTCAAATGACGCAAGCGTTCGACCATTTAAATGAGCGGCCACGATGATCGCTTTGATGTAGGCTGTATGTCCACTCTAAAGCTTCCGCTGGAACACTGGTTACACCCGCGGTGTTCTGGAAAATGGCGTCGATGTGAAGCCAGCTTGCGTGCTGCACCGCCATTTCTTATCGAGTTCTGGTTGGTGTCACTGCGAGAGATTCGTAACCTTCTGCTCCATCGGGCTATCCTTGTGGGTCAGGCTCAACAATGAGACGCAGCGCACGCGGTCTCAAAGAATTGGAGTAGCCATGCCGTTCGTTGATTGGACCTCACATCGCGAGGGTCGCGTCGCTTACAGCTACGGCAGCTTTGCGGCTGCCAAGTCGTGGATGTTTGACCAGTGGACTGATTTTGCCGCTGAGCGCGGTCTGGCCCGACCGGTGGATCTATCCGGGTCTTGCAGATATGGGTCGATATTTGTTCAATCCATTTTTGGCGGATCGATCCGAGGGCATTATGAGCATCAATATAATTTCCTCGGTGGCCGGCTCGTTGACATGAGCCATGATGCCTTGGATGTTGGCCGAATGAGAAACCCCTACCTCCATGAGCCAGAGTATTTCAATGTTCCTGAACTGCAAACCTCATTAGCCGCCTGCGTGGCCAGAGCCGAGCGATGGGCAGATGAATTCGTGGAAACACGCGCGAGGTTTGAGGCAGAACCGGAGCCATCGGGAAGAGCCCACATCAAAAAATAGAGACCACCGGCACGACGTCCGAAGCACGAATCAGTGGCGGGTGTATGGGGTGCGCAGCACCCTGAAGTGGCACCCCTACGAGATCGCAAACGCGCAGGTGGATGGGTGGATCAATTGAGCTAAAATCAATGCTCAAGTGAATCAATCACTGGAGCTTCCGATGCCAATCCTCCCGATGACACCGCCGCTGTCAGCGCCGGACACCCTACCGCACGCTGCGGCGCCCGCGGTGCTGCAGGTGATGGAGGGCCAGTCGAGCTACCGGGTCCTCGCAGACTCTAGCCGCATCGAGCGCATCGACATGGTCAAGCAGGGCGTGCCGGCGCGGCTGCTGGTGACGTTGGCGGACGACATGCACGTCACGCGGGAGCGGCTGTATGGCTGGCTGGGGCTCGCGCGGGCCACGGCGAACCGCAAGCTCAAGGCCGACGACCGGCTGAGCCAGGATGAGAGCGAGCGGGCGCTGGGCATCGCGCGGCTGGTGGGGCAGGTGGAGGCGCTGGTGCGGGAGTCGGGCCAGCCCGAGGGCTTCGATGCGGCGCAGTGGACGGCCGGCTGGCTGCAGCGGCCCAACCCGGCGCTGGCGGGGCGCACGCCTGGCGACTTCATGGACACCGCCGATGGGCGCGACCTGGTGGCCAGCCTGGTCGCGCAAATGCAAAGCGGGGCCTACGCCTGATGACGATGACCGAGCCAGTACGGCTCTGGCGCATCGGCACCCACACGCCCACCTACGAGGCCCACGACCTGACGGGTCGGGGAGCGGAGCGCTCCGGCGGGCGCTGGAACCGGCCGGGCACGGCGCTGGTGTACGCCTCGACCTCCCGGGCGCTGGCTTGCCTCGAAACCGTGGTTCATCTTGGCGCGGACACCCTGCCGCTGAACCGCTACCTGGTCGAGATCACGCTGCCGGCCGAACTCTGGGCCGCGGCGGTCGAGCTCGATGCGGCTCATCTGGTCGGCTGGGACGCGATGCCGGTGGGCAAGGCCTCGCTCGACTGGGGCGCGGCCTGGGTCAAGGCGGGCCGCTCTTTACTGGCGCGGGTGCCGTCGGTGATCGTGCCCGAGGAGATGAACGTGCTGATCAACCCGGCCCACCCCGACGCTGCGCGGCTGCGGGCGGTGAAGCAGCGCCGGTGGCTCTACGACGCCCGGCTGGGGCGCTGAGGCGGCCGATCCCACCGCGGACTCAAACCGCCGGCGGGTCCTGGAAGCCGCCGGCGCGGTAGGTGAGCACCAGGGTGTCGCGCCAGCTGGGTTCGCCGTCGCGGGCGGGCAGGATGGGCGTGGTTTCGTGGATCACGCGGTCGTCGTCGAGGATCAGCGCGGACCAGGGCTGTTCGAGGGTGAAGCGCACGCCCTCGGGGCCGTCGGCGGCGAAGACGCGGCTTTCACCGCCGCGCACCGCGTGGCGGTCGATCAGCAGCACGGCGACGAAGTTGACGCCGTCGCGGTGCGCGCCTTCGGGCGTGGGCCGGCCGACGCCGCCGGTGGTGTCGATGCGGAAGGGGTGGGCCTCGATGAACCAGCGGCCGTCGAAGGGCGGCTCGTCGGGCGTGGGGTGCACGGCGCGGGCGACCAGCTCGCCAAGTGCGCCGACCAGTGCGAGGAAGGCGGGCGAGGTGGCCAGCGCGGCGCCCAGGGGTTCGAACCAGCGCAGCATGCCGCCGTGCAGGGCGTTGTAGGTGGTGGGCTGCCAGTGGGCGCGGTGCGGCACCTCGCGCAGCGAGCGGGTGGCCAGCGTCTGCACGTAGCTGCCGTGGCGGCGGCGGCGGTAGGCGCCCCCGTCCTTGAGGTGCTGGTCGGGCGGCAGGTGGTGCCAGGCGGGCGACAGGTCGGCCAGCGCCTGCGGCTCGACGCCGGCAAAGCGGGCCAGCGTCTCGGCGTCCAGCCGCACGAAGCCCTGGCGCGAAATCAGGGCGCCGGCTTCATGGGGGGAGGGCAGGACGAGCGGCTCGGGGTGCGCAAAGGTGGGCATGGCGCGATTGTGCCGCGTTGCCCGAGGGTTTCACCGGAGGGCAGCGCCGCGGCGAGGGCGCGTTGGGGTGGTGCCAGAATCGGCCGCCACAAGGTCACATCGCCTCAGGGCGTCGAAAGACAGGAATGCTGAAACTGCTGATGCTGCTGCTGTCGGGCGCCAAGCTCGGCAAGCTGCTGACCACCGGGGGCACGATGCTGCTGTCGGTGCTGGTCTACGCCTTCATCTACGGCTGGAAGTACGCGGTGGGCTTCGTGGCGTTGCTGTTCGTGCACGAGGCGGGGCACTACGTGGCGGCGAAGCGGCGCGGACTGAACGTGGGCGCGCCGACCTTCATCCCCTTCGTGGGCGCCTGGATCGAGCTGAAGGACCAGCCGCACGATGCGGAGACGGAGGCCTACGTCGGCCTGGGCGGCCCGCTGCTGGGCACGGTGGGGGCGATGGTGGCCTGGCTGCTGGCGCAGAGCTGGCAGCTGCCCTGGCTGCTGGCGGTGGCCTACGCGGGCTTCTTCCTGAACCTGTTCAACCTGATCCCGCTGTCGCCCTTCGACGGCGGGCGCATCACCGCGGTGCTGACGCCGCGCGTCTGGCTGCTGGGGGTGCCGGTTCTGGGCGCGCTGTTCTTCTGGCGGCCCAGCCCGATGCTGCTGATCATCGCGCTGATGGCGGCGCCGCAGGTGTGGAAGGCGATCACCTTCCGCCGCGACAGCTGGGAGGCGCAGTCCTATTACGCCGTGGGCGCGGCCGTGCGCTGGCGCTATGGGCTGATCTACCTGGTGCTGCTGCTCTTCCTGGCGCTGGCGACCTTCGAGGTGCATGAGCAGCTGCGCGGGCCCTTGCACGGCAGCTACCGCTGACGGCTGACCGCTGAGCACCGCCTTCAGCGAGCGGTCCTCAGCGAACGGTCCTCAGGCGCGGCGGGGCTTGACGCGGGCCGCGGCTTCCTTGGCGGTGGTGCGGGCGGCCTCGACGTCGGCGGCGCGGGCCAGCGCCACGCCCATGCGGCGCTTGACGAAGCTCTCGGGCTTGCCGAAGAGGCGGATCTCGGTGCCGGGCAGGCGCAGGGCCTCGTCCACGCCGTCGAAGACCAGGCCTTCGGCGTCGACGCCGCCGTAGATCACCGCGCTGGCGCCGGGCGTCTTCAGGCTGGCATCCACCGGCAGGCCGAGGATGGCGCGGGCGTGCAGCTCGAACTCGTTCTGCCACTGCGTGGTCATCGTCACCATGCCGGTGTCGTGCGGGCGCGGGCTGACCTCGCTGAACCAGACCTGGTCGCCTTTGACGAAGAGCTCGACGCCGAAGAGGCCGAGGCCGCCGGGGCGGCCGTCCAGGGTCACGCCCAGGTCGTCGGTCACGGCCTTGGCGATGCGGCGCGACTCGGCCAGCGCGGTGGCCGTCATCGGGTGGGGCTGCCAGCTCTCGACGTAGTCGCCGCTGACCTGCACGTGGCCGATGGGGTCGCAGAAGTGGGTTTCGACCTGGCCGTCGGCGCCGAGTGCGCGCACGGTCAGCTGAGTGATCTCGTAGTCGAAGTCGATGAAGCCCTCGACGATCACGCGGCCGTGGCTGACGCGCCCACCCGCCATCGCGTAGTCCCAGGCCTTGGCGACGTCGGCGGGGCCGTCGATCTTGCTCTGGCCCTTGCCGGAGCTGCTCATCACCGGCTTGACGATGCAGGGGTAGCCGATCCCGGCCTTCCCGTCCGCGCCGTCGATTGCGGCCTGCAGCTCAGCCAGCGAGTCGCAGAAGCGGTAGGGGCTGGTGGGCAGGCTCAGCGTCTCGGCGGCGAGGCGCCGGATGCCCTCGCGGTCCATGGTCAGGCGCGCGGCGCGGGCGGTGGGGATGACGCGCACCACACCTTCCGCCTCCAGCGCCTGCAGGGTCGGGGTGGCGATGGCCTCGATCTCGGGCACCACCAGGGCCGGCCGCTCGGCGCGGATCAGGGCCTCCAGCGCGGCGGGGTCGCTCATCGCGATCGTGCGGGCGTGGTGGGCGACCTGTTGGCCGGGGGCGTTCTCGTAGCGGTCCACCGCGATCGTCTCGACGCCCAGGCGCTGCAGCGCGATCAGCACCTCCTTGCCGAGTTCACCGCTGCCCAGCAGCATCACGCGGGTGGCGTTCGGGGACAGGGGGGTGCCGAGGGTCGTCATCGCGGTCTCCGTCGATCGGTCGGTGCGTCCCGGGCTCGGTGGCCGGGGCGGGTTGGGTCGGGGGAGGAAGGGGCTGCGAGGCCCGGACGGGCCCGCAGTCCAGGGCTCACATCAGCGGCAGGGGGTCGGTGTCTTCGAAGCGGATCACTTCAAAGGTCGCCGTCGGTGCGTTCAGCACGCTGGGGTTGACGCCCAGACAGATCACGCCGCGCCCGTGCAGCGTGCAGGAGCCGCGGCGCAGTGTGATCACCTCCGACTGACGGCCAAAGCGCACGTAGGTGCCGTTGGCGCTCATGTCCGTGAGCTGGAAGGTGCCGCCGTGCCATTCGATGCGTGCGTGCAGGCGCGAGACGCGGTTGTCGTCGATGCAGTAGGTGGCCTCGTGGCTACGCCCGAGGATCACCGGCAGGCTGCGCAATGTGTGGATTCGCGACACGCCATCGCAGGACAGGCGAATGCCTTCCGGCACGGTGGCCGGGGCACTGTCGCCGAACATCGTCGACATCGAGTCGGCGTTGCGGCGCGATTCCAACCGCCAGGCTTCGACGGGCTCCACGCGCCCCCGCAGGTGCAGCCGCTCCAGCCGCCTGAAGCGCTCGCGCATCTCGGGCGGCAGGGGGGCGCGCGTCTGCGCGGTCACCAGCGTTTCGTTGTCGCCGCAGTGGTCGAGCAGCCGGGCGGCGACGTTGACTGCGTCACCGAAGCAGTCGCCAGCGACTTCGATCATCTCCCCATGCGCGGCGGCAATTTGCACCCGCAGCACGGGTTGAAGTGCGTTGCGCGGTGCCCCCATCATGCGTTCAAGCGAGTCGTGCACTTCCTCCGCGGCGCGCACTGCGGGCACGGGGTCGGGAAACACCGCCATCAGCCCGTCGCCGAGCGTCTTGATGACGCGCCCGCCATGGCCTTCGACGATGCGGCCGACCACGGCCACACTGTGGGTCACGACCGACGCCGCTTCGGCGTTGCCGAGGCTTTCGTACAGCGAGGTGCTGCCGCGCAGATCGGCAAATAGAACGGTACAGGTGACGGTCTGCGACATGCGTCAGATTTTAACCCGCCAACCTGTGACGCAATCCGCGTCTGATTGATCGAAACCCGTCCGGAAATGACAAAGCCCGCAATTGCGGGCCTTGTTTGAGGGAATTCGCTTGTGGGGGTACCGAAAAGCAACAAGTCAAGGACGTTGATCAAACTTTGGAAAGGTTGAGCCCGCCTGATTGATTGCTCCGGTCGCCCTCACAGATTGTCCAGGTAGGTCCTGAGTTTGTCGCTGCGGCTCTGGTGCTTGAGCTTGCGGATGGCCTTGGCCTCGATCTGGCGGATGCGCTCGCTGGTGACGTCGAACTGCTTGCCCACTTCTTCCAGCGTGTGGTCGGTGGACATCTCGATGCCGAAGCGCATGCGCAGCACCTTGGCCTCGCGCGGGGTGAGGCTGTCGAGGATGTCTCGCACCACGTCGCGCAGGCCGGCGTGCATCGCGGCCTCCACCGGCGCGACGTTGTTGCTGTCCTCGATGAAGTCGCCCAGGTGCGAGTCGTCGTCGTCGCCGATCGGCGTCTCCATGGAGATCGGCTCCTTGGCGATCTTCATGATCTTGCGGATCTTGTCCTCGGGCATCTCCATCTTCTCGGCCAGCGAGGGCGCGTCCGGCTCGTAGCCGAACTCCTGCAGGTGCTGGCGCGAGATGCGGTTCATCTTGTTGATCGTCTCGATCATGTGAACCGGGATGCGGATCGTGCGGGCCTGGTCGGCGATCGAGCGGGTGATGGCCTGGCGGATCCACCACGTCGCGTAGGTCGAGAACTTGTAGCCGCGGCGGTATTCGAACTTGTCCACCGCCTTCATCAGGCCGATGTTGCCTTCCTGGATCAGGTCGAGGAACTGCAGGCCGCGGTTGGTGTACTTCTTGGCGATGGAGATCACCAGGCGCAGGTTGGCCTCGATCATCTCGCGCTTGGCTTCGCGCGAGGTGGCCTCGCCCTCGTTCATGCGGCGGTTGATCTCCTTGAGGTCCTCGATGGGCACCACCGCGCGCTTTTGCAGGTCGATCAGCTTTTGCTGCAGCTCCTGCACGGCCGGCAGGTTGCGACCCAGCACCGCGCTGTAGGACTTGGCGGTGGCGATCTCGCCCTCGGCCCAGGCCAGGTTCAGGATGTTGGACGGGAAGACCTTGATGAAGTACTCCTGCGGCATGCCGCAGCGGTCCACCACGATCTTGCGCAGCTCGCGCTCGTAGCGGCGCACGTCGTCCACCTGTGAGCGCAGCAGGTCGCAGAGCTTCTCGATGGTCTTGACCGTGAAGCGGATGGTCATCAGTTGGTTGCTGATGGCCTTCTGCGCGCTGTTGTAGCCGGCGGATTTGTAGCCGTCGGCCTCCAGCGCCTTCTTCATCTTCTCGAAGTCGCCCTGCAGCGCATCGAACTTGGTCAGCGCGTGGTTCTTCAGCTCTTCGAGCTTCTTGGTCAGGGCCTTGGAGCCGCCTGCGCCGTCGTCGTCGTCGCTGTCGTCGAACTCGTCGAAGTCTTCTTCGGCCACATAGTCGTCGGCCTCTTCATCGGAGACGAAGCCATCGACCACCTGCGAGATCTGGTCGGTGCCGGCGCGGATGCGGTTGGCCATCTCCAGGATCTCGGCGATGGTCATCGGCGAGGCGGAAATCGCCAGCATCATGGCCTGCAGGCCGCCTTCGATGCGCTTGGCGATTTCGATTTCGCCTTCGCGCGTCAGCAGCTCGACCGTGCCCATCTCGCGCATGTACATGCGCACCGGGTCGGTGGTGCGGCCGAATTCGCTGTCCACGGTGGACAGGGCGGCTTCGGCTTCTTCCTCGGCTTCCTCTTCGGTCGCGGTGGTGGTGTTGCCGCCAGCGATCAGCAGCGTGGCGGCGTCGGGCGCCTGCTCATACACCGCGATGCCCATGTCGTTGAGCATGGAGACGATGGCCTCCAGGATCTCGTTTTCCACCAGCTTTTCGGGCAGGTGGTCGTTGATCTCCTGGTGGGTGAGGTAGCCCCTCGTCTTGCCCATCTTGATGAGGGTCTTGAGCTCCTGGCGGCGCTTGTTGACTTCCTCTTCGGTCAGGGTGGTCTCGTCCAGGCCGAACTCGCGCATCAGCGCGCGTTCCTTGGCCCGGCTGACCTTCATGCGCAGCGGCTTGGCCTTGGGCTTGTCCTCGCCGACGACTTCCTCGACGCTGACCTCGGCGGTCTCGACCTCGGCCTCGCCGTCGCTTTCGCCTTCGAGCTCGGCCTCGATGTCGGAGAAGTCCTCTTCGGCGTCTTCCTCGCCCGCGCCCGGGCCCTTCTTGGCCTCGGGCTTCTTCGCTTCGGCGGTGGCGGCCTTGGGCTTGCGGCCGCGCTTGGCGCCGCCTTCCTCACCGGCGGCCTTCGCGGCGGCCTTGACGACGCGGACCTTGGGGGTCTTGGCGGGCGCAGCAGCGCCTTCGGCGGGGGATCCGGTGGAGTCGTTGGTGTCGATGTCGTTCACGTCGGTGTTCTCGGCGGCGGCGCTCTTCTTCGCGGTCATACGTGTCCTCGGCTGCAGAACGTGATCTGGGGCTCAGGCCCAATGCTTCCAGCGGCTCGCGCGGGCAGGCCGGCGGGCGATCGTCGGAGCGTCAGGCGGGCAAGCTGGCGTGAACATGCGTTGGTGCAGCGCTGGCGGGAAAGGTGGCCTGTTTTGAACCCGTGTCGCGGGTGGCCGGGGCCGGCAATCGCTGCTGTCACTCTTGCCGCGGTGGAGCAAACCTTGGATTATACCCGCCCGTCGCAATCCGTGCGAAACCCTTGGACCGCGGGGGCGGCCTTGGGTTCCCTGTTCAGCCCCCGAGTTCGGGGGGAGGGGGTCAACCGCGCTTGGCTGCGCTCAGCTGCGTTCTGCGGGTGGGCAGCCTGCTGGGCCGGCTTTCAGCGCGCGCAGCTCGTCGAGCAGCTGGCGGTAGCGCTGGCGGGCCTCGTCCGAGAGCTCGCCCGATTCGCTGAGCAGGCCAATCTCCTCGTTGACCGCCTGCAGCCGCAGCTGGTGCAGCACGCCGGTCAGCTCGGCGCCCGGATCGCCGGCCTCCGTGAAGCCGTGCAGGCTGCGCACCCGCTCGATCAGCAGCCTCAGGCCCGGACCGGCGGCCTGCGTGGCCGGATCGGCCTCCAGGTCGCTCAGCAGCGTGGCCATCGGCAGGGGGCCCTGGTCGTGCACCAGGCGCTCGATGGCGCCGAAGAAGGCGTCGTAGGGCGCAGGCTGGCGCGCCAGCACCTCGTGGGTGTCGGCGGGCAGGTTCAGCCAGAGCTGGGCGTCGTGCACCAGCAGCCAGGCGGCGCGGTCCAGCGGCGTGGCGGTGCGCGGCGGGGGCAGGCGCGGCCCGTCGGGCGCATCGCTGCCGCGCCCACGCCAGCCCTTGCCGCCGCCGTTGCCACCGCCGTT
>Ga0228698_1000564_pt1 | contig 26219 bp, 8 predicted proteins | sample McNCre117_Aug_MG_FD_178015 | JGI IMG/M metagenome (GOLD analysis project Ga0228698, IMG submission 178015) | Freshwater microbial communities from McNutts Creek, Athens, Georgia, United States - 1-17_Aug_MG | ecosystem: Environmental > Aquatic > Freshwater > Creek | place: USA: Georgia...
ATGACGGCAGCGGCAAGCTCGACCAGCAGGTCCATGCCTTCACGCCCTATGTGATCCTGGATCGCGACTTGGCAGACACCAGCGGCCAGCGCCACCGCATCAAGGTGGGTGTGATCGGCTTTGTGCCGCCACAAATTCTGGTTTGGGACCAGCAGAACCTGCAGGGCAAGCTGACGGTGCGCGACATCCAGGAAACCGCCCGCCGCCTGGTGCCCCAGATGCGTGCCGAAGGTGCCCAACTGGTGGTGGCCATTCCGCACTCGGGCTTTGAGCGCGGCGAGACCCCACGCTTTGCCGAAAACTCGGTGGCCCGCCTGGCCGAGGTGCCGGGCATCGACGCCATCCTGTTCGGGCATTCGCATGGCGAGTTTCCGGGGGCGTTTTTTGCCAACTACCCCAAGGTTGATCTGGCCCGCGGCACCATCAACGGTGTGCCAGCGGTGATGCCCGGGCGCTGGGGCGACCACCTGGGCGTGATCGACCTGGTGCTGGACAACACATCAGGCAGCTGGCGCATCACCGACAGCCGCGCGCAGATCCGGCCCATTTTTGACCGGGCCACCCGCAAGCCCCTGGTGGCCGCCGACCCGATGGTGGCCGAGCTGATTGGCCCCGAGCACGCGGCCACGCTGGCCTATGTGCGCGGCGAGGTGGCCACCACGCGGGCCCCGATCACCAGCTACTTTGCCCAGGTGGCCGATGACCCGTCGGTGCAGATCATCTCGCAGGCACAACTGGCCTACGCACGCCGCGCGCTGCAGGGCACCGAGTACGAAGCCCTGCCCCTGCTGTCGGCCGCCGCGCCCTTCAAGACCGGCGGGCGCATCGGCTGGACGGCCTACACCGACATCCCGGCGGGCACACTGAGCGTGCGGCATGTGGCCGACCTGTACATCTACCCCAACACCATCAAGGCGGTGAAGATCACCGGCGCCACGGTGCGTGAATGGCTGGAGATGTCGGCCGGGCAGTTCAACCAGATCCAGCCCGGTGGCGCACCGGTGCAAGACCTGATCAACGACTACTTCAGGGCCTACAACTTTGACACGCTCGATGGGGTGAGCTACCAGATCGATGTCACGCAGCCTGCGCGTTATGACGCCAATGGCAAGTTGGTTCGGTCCGATGCGCACCGCATCGTGAACCTGCAATACCAGGGCAAGCCGATCGACCACCAGGCCTTCTTCATCGTGGTGACCAACAACTACCGCGCCTCGGGCGGCGGCGGGTTTCCGGGCCTGGACGGCCAAAACATCGTGATGGATTCGCCCGACGAAAACCGCGAAGCGCTGGTGCAGTACATGCGCCAAGCCCAAACCCTGGACCCGAGCGCCGACAACAATTGGCGCCTGCTGCCGGTGCCCGACGTGCGCCTGCGCTTTTTGTCGGGCGCCGGCGGCGTGGCCCACTTGGCGCGCTACCCGCAGATCAAGCTGATGCAGCAGAACGCCGATGGCTCGGCGGTGTATGAGATAGCGCCATGAACCTGCGAGCCGCGCGACTCAAACCACGTTGGAAGTCAGCGGTGCCTTGCGGCGGCTTGCAGCCGTCGACCAGAGCCAATCGGCGCCGAGCAGCAGATTGAGGTTGCATCGCCCTGATCGATGGTGTTGCTCGTGATAGTGCCGCAGGTACAAGAACCAGCCTTGCCGCTGGATGATCCGTGCCAGTGCGGGTGACAGCAGTCCTCTGGGCGGCAAACCATGCAGCATGGGATGGATGTAGCGGCTGATGAGCATCGGCAGACAGCCGACGACCACCCCCAGCCACGCCAGAGCCGGTGCCAGCCAGGCCGCGAGCATGAGGTTGAGCAGCACAGGTGGCCCCGCCACCGTGATCACCTGCAGATACCCGCTCAGGCTTGCTCCGAAATGGTCGTGCTCAGGCGGCAACGCCCGCATGGTTCGCAAACGACGGCTTAGAACGCGGCGCTGCTGGTCCGAATCGAACTGCACCAGCGGGCTGCTGCGAAAAGTTCTTCGGTGATGGATCTCGTGGTGGAAAAAGTAGGCCAGACGCATCAAGTCGCCCAGCCATGCCCATTGGCGCCACCGCTGGCGAGAACGACGCCTGGCATGCAACACGAAGAGATGGAAGCCATGCTCCCAGCAGGAGGCCACTGCGTAACACAGCAGCAGATACATCCACATCACGTCGCACCCCCTCTTTGTTTTTTCTGTGGGGGACAGTCTAGATGTCCGCTTCGAAACCAGAGGCTTGCGACACCGCAACGGCGGCAGCCTCGGCTCCGTCATCGAAAGTAGGGGGTTGCCGATCATCGGCTGCCGCTGGATTGGCGTGGCGCTGCCAACTGTCAGCGAAGACTCGCGAAGGATCGGCCGGTCAGTTCAATCGAGCTCAGGCGCAATCGCCTCGACGTAATCGACCAGTTCACCCAGCAGGGCCTGGCCGCGTTCGTCGGCGGCTTCGCTGAGTTCATCGACCTTGGCCAGGAAGTCGGCGATGGTCTGGCCGGTGCCCAGGCCTTCGTGCAGGCGGTCGTGGCGCAGTTGCTGCCAGCGGGCCTGCTCGTCGTCGTCGAGCGTATCGGGCCAGTTGCGGGCGCGGTAACGAAACAGCAGTTCTTCCAGGCGGGGGTCTTCAAAACCCGGGCGCTTGGCCGAAAGCGCCGGGCCGGTCAGGGTGCGCAGGCGCTCAAGTGTGCGGCGGTCGGCTGGGCCCACGAAACCGCCGTACAGGTCTTCGTCAACGTCGGGCGCCTGGCTAGCCTGGGGACGCGTGAACACCTGGGCCCAGGGCACGGCGGCCAGCTCGGCGGCATGCTCGGTGGCCCATTTGGCCCAGCGCAGGCCCTGCGCCATGTCCAGGCCCCATTTTTCGGCCGTGGCCGCCGGCAGGGTCTTGAGGTTGCCGATGACCACCGGGCTTTTGTTGACGTGGATGGACTTGACCGGCAGGCGCGTGGTGCCTTCGGGCAGATCGGCCGTCTTGCTGAACAGGCGCAGGCGGATGTCGTCGAGGCTGAGGCCCAGCAGCTCGGCCGGATCGTGGGCCAGGTCCCAGACGATGAGTTCGTTCTTGTTGCTGGGGTGGATGCCCAGCGGCATGACCAGGCCCAGGCAGCCGCGATCGGCCGGGAACATGCCCGAGATGTGCAAAAACGGCCGGCCGACGCCGATCTCGGCCCACACGGCTTCTTTCTTGTGCAGCTTGAAGCAAAAGTCGAACAGACGGGGCTGGTGCTGGCGGATCAGGCGGGCCAGGCCGATGGTGGCGCGCACGTCGCTGAGGGCATCGTGGGCGGCCTCGTGGGCCAGGCCGTTGGCGGCGGTGAGGTGCTCCAGCTTGAAGCTGACGCGGCCGTCTTCGTGGCGCGGCCACTGGATGCCCTCAGGGCGCAGGGCCCAGGCGCAGCGCACGGTGTCCAGCAGGTCCCAGCGGCCGCACTGGTTTTGCCACTCGCGGCCGTAGGGGTCGATCAGGTTGCGCCAGAACAGGTGCCGGGTGACCTCGTCGTCAAAGCGGATGGTGTTGTAGCCCACGCCCACGGTGCCGGGCTGGCCCAGGGCCTGCAGCACCTGGGCGGCAAAGGCGTGCTCGGGTACACCCCGCTGCAGGCAGGTTTGCGGCGTGATGCCGGTAAGCAGGCAGCTTTCAGGATCGGGCAGGGTGTCGGGCGAGGGCTGGCAATAGATCATCAGCGGCTCGCCCACCTCATTGAGCTGGGCGTCGGTGCGCACACCGGCAAACTGCGCCGGGCGATCCCGCCGGGGCACGCGGCCAAAGGTTTCGTAGTCGTGCCAGTAGAAGCTGAAGTCGGGTGTTGCGCTCATGGCGCCAAGCGTAACCCGGCCCTTGCGCTAAAACCGCCGCCGAACCTCGTCCACATCCACTTGCAGCTTGATGAAGGCCTCGTTGTGCAGCGACACCGCCCAGGGCAAGGGGTTGGCAAAGGCTTCGCCGGCACGGCTGCGCGATGCACCCAGGTACAGCACGGTGCCGGCCGATTGACGCCAGGCCCAGGTGAGGGAGCCCGTGGTGCCAGCCCAACGCTGGGCGGTCACGGGCGCATGGCCCGGGCTGGCGTCTTCGGCCCGGCGGTCCAGCGAGGCGTATTGCAAGATGGCGCGCAGTGACTGCTGCTCATTGAAGTGCCAGCGGGCCAGCACCTGGTGTGCGGCTTCGGTGTACAGGCGCTGGCCGCCCTGCCCCAGCCAGGCCAGGGTGAAGCGCGGCTCGAGCTCCAGGCGGGCGGCCGGGCGTGTGGTGAGCGACAGGGTGAGCTGCCCGCCCGGGCGGCTGCGGTTGGCCACCACATCGGCCAGGCGGCCCAGCTTGTAATCGAGCACGGCAAAGGGCATCCAGCTGGCGGGTGTGTAGGTGATGTTGCCGTTGACATAACGCTCGGGAAGACGCGGCTGGCCCTCGCCGGCGCGCTGGGCCGACATGGGGTGCAGAAACGCCCAGGACTCCAGGTTGTTGGCCCCGTTGAACCACACCCCCAGGCGCATGTCCTGGTAAACAGCCTGCCCGCTCTGGCGGTCGCGGGTGTGGTCGCCTTCGAGGTTGATCCAGAAGTCGTTGAAGGGGCCGACATCCGTCCAGCCCCAGCCCAGGCGGCCATGACCGTTTTGCACGCCGACCTGGGGCACAAAACCCAAGTCATCACGAAAGCCCGCACCCGAGGCTTCGAGGCCCAGCTCGCCTTCGAGAGCGGCTGTCTGGTACCACAGGCGGGCGTAGGCCTTCTGGCCCTGCGTGGGGGCCGCGCGGTGCAGCAGGCCTTGCTGAGCCTGTGCCGTGGTGGAAGACGCCAGCCATTGCGCACGCAGGCGCCAGGCGTCGTCGATCTGCCAGGCCAGGTCGGGGCCGATGACCTGGTTGCTGCCGCTGTCGCCGTCATATTGGCGCTGCGCGGCCAGGCCACCCCATTGCAGGGCACCGGTGCCAGCGCGCGCACGGGCGACCAGCGCGCGCGAAGCGGGCTGATCGGCATAGGCCGTGCCAAAGGCGCCCGGCAGCAGCACATAGCCGCCCCCCCGGTCGTCGATGGCGAAGGCACTGCCGGCCCATTGGCTGCCGCGCCAGGTGCTGCGCAGGCCGCCACGCGGCGCGGTCAGGCTGCGGGTGTACAGGGCATCGGTGGGCGAGCGCAGCAAGTCGCTCGATTCGTAGAAGAAGGGCCGGGTTTCGGGGAAGGACAACGCAAAGTGCGTGTTGCCGGCCAGTTGCGGCACATCCAGGGCCACCTGTGAGAAATCGGGGTTCAGCGTGCCGTCGATGACCCACTCGGCCAGGGGCCGCCATTTGAGATCCAGGGTGGCTTCCAGCTTGTGGCTGCCGCTGGCCGGGCCAGCGGCTGGGCGGTCGGTGGACTGCCGCCAGGTGAGGCTGGGGCGCAGCGTGAGGAACTGGTGCTGCGCCGGCAATTGCACGCCCTGCAGGGGCTGCAAGGTGGCGATGAAGTTGGGCGCATCGCGCGGCACCAGCACGGAGGTGTGCAGGTAGAACTGCTCACGCGGCACACGGCGGGCCACCATGATGCGCCAGGGCTGGTCGCTCTGCCCTGTGGCCACTTCGCTGGAGAAGCGCAGCGATGCAAACGGGATGCGAATCACCGCCGTGTAGCCCTGGGCATGGCGTGCGGTGCGGGCATCGAAATCAAAATCGGGTGAGAAATCTTCGCTGTCGTCGGCCGCGGTGTACATGCCGTCGGCCGTGCTGCCCGCCGCGTTCACCCGAAAGAACTGGGCCGATTGGCGATGGCCGATGGCGTCGATGTAGACGGCAACAAAATCCTGCGTGCGGTTGACACCGTCGTGGCGCACCAGGGGTGCGCGGATCTGCGCGGGATCGGGATCAAGGGCTTCAATGCCCACGTAGATGGCCTGCTCGTCAAACAGCACACGCACCCGGGTTTCATGGCCAGGCCGGTTGCCGGTGACGGGTGCCTTCTCGAAGAACTGCTGGTGCACCGGGGCCTGCTGCCAGGCGGGATGGGCCAAGGTGCCGTCGAGGGTGATGTGCTGGCCTGCCGGCAGGCGCACGGCCACGATGGCCTGGGCCGAAGTCTGGGCCGAGGCCACGGTGCCTGGGCTGGCAACCTGGGCAGCGGCACCCGCCTGCATGACGAGGCCACAAGCCAGCCACACCGTCGACAAGGTCCCGGCACAAAGCTTAGTCATCACGCAGCGCAGCCCGCAATCATCTGGTGCCGGTGATTGTGCATGGCAGGCATGCTGAGCGGCCGATGGTCGGGCCCCCAAAGCCAGGGGGCTGTGCCAGGCAAGGGCCCGGATGTGCCTATGGCGCCACAGTGGAGGCCAGGCGGGCCTGGCGCAGGCGCGACCACAGGAACAAGGCCACCGACAGGTTCAGGGCGTTCCACAGGGCGCCATTGATGAAGGCGGCGTGGTAGCTGCCGGTCAGGTCAAACACCTTGCCGCTCATCCAGCCGCCCAGGGCCATGCCAAACAAGGTGCACATGATGACCGTGCCCACCCGGGCACCGGCTTCGGCGGGCGGGAAGTGCTCACGCACGATGATGGCGTAGCTGGGCACGATGCCGCCCTGGAACAGGCCAAACATCGCCGAGATCACATACAGCGATGCCAGACCGTCAAAGGGGATGAACAGAAGCAGCGCCACGCCCTGCAGAAACGAGCCCAGCAGCAGCGTGCGCACGCCGCCGATGCGATCACAGATGGCCCCCGACACCAGGCGGCTGACGATGCCGGAGGCCAGCATCAGGCTGAGCATCTGGGCACCCCGCGCCGCGCCGTAACCCAGGTCACCGCAGTAGGCCACGATGTGCACCTGGGGCATGGCCATGGCCACGCAGCAGGCCGTGCCTGCCACGCACAGCAGGCACTGGGCCTGCGCCAGGCTCAAGCCGAAGGGCCGGTTCGAGGGCACCGGCCCGCCGGCCTGCACCGGCGCCAGTTGGGCCGCTGGCGACTTGCCGCGCATGGCCAGGGCCAACAAGGCCATGGTGACAAAGCTGAACACACCCAGCCACAGGTAGGCCTGGCGCCAGCCGATGGTTTGCACCGCGTTTTGAATGATGGGGGGCCACACGGCACCGGCCACATAGTTGCCGCTGGCGCAGACGGCCACGGCAATGCCACGGCGCTTGACAAACCACAGCGAAGTGTCGGCCACCAGGGGCACAAAGGTGGCGCTGCTGCCCAGCAGGCCCACAAGCACACCCTGCACCAGCGCAAAGCCCAGCACGCTGCCCACCCAGCCGCAGGCGGCAAAACCCAGGCCCAGGCTGACGGCGCCCAGGCTGATCACCGGCACGATGCCCCAGCGGTCGGCCAGCTTGCCCATCAGCACACAGCCCAGGCCAAAGCCGATCATCAGCAAGGTATAGGGCAACGAGGCTGCCGCCCGCGTCACGCCAAACTCGGCCTGCACCGCCGGCAGCGTGACCGACACCACGTACATGCCGGCACTGCCGATGGTCATCAGCGCCAGCGTGGCGGCCAGGCGCCACCAGGCCTGGGGCGAGTCGGGCTGAGGTTGGGCGGTGGTGATAGGCATCGCGGCCAGCATAGGGGGGCGGCGCGGCCGCCCCGGTCACGGGCGCGACAATGGTGCATGGATGCTTCAGACCCCCTGCCTTCGGGCCCACCCGTGCTGCAACTGGCCGATGGCCGCGCCACCATCACGCTGCAGCGGCCGGCCCACCACAACCGGCTGCATGTGGAAGACCTGCTGGCCTTGCAAGGCCACTTTGCAGCGCTTGCCGCCGACCCGGGTGTCAAACTGCTGGTGATCACCGGCACGGGCAAGAGCTTTTGCTCGGGTTTTCACATTGGCGAGTTTGACGGCGATGCCACGCGCAACACCGAAGGGCCGCAGCTGTTCGAGCAGACGGTGGATGCGCTGGAAGCCCTGGCCGTGCCCACCATCTGCCGCTTCAACGGCAGCGTGTTCGGCGGTGCCACCGACCTGGCGCTGGCCTGCGATTTTCGGGTGGGGGTGGCGGGCATGACGCTGCGCATGCCGGCGGCCCGCCTGGGCCTGCACTACTACCCCAACGGCCTGCGGCGGTATGTGTCGCGGCTGGGCCTGGCCACGGCCAAGCGCCTGTTTCTGCTGGCCGAGACCGTCCCCGCCGAGCAGTTGCTGGCGCTGGGCTACCTGGATGTGCTGGCTGAACCCGGTGCGCTCGATGCGCAGGTGCAGGCATTGGCCGATGCGCTGGCCGCAGGCGCGCCGCTGGCCCAGCGTGGCATGAAGACTTCGCTCAACGAGATCGCTCGGGGCGAGTTTGACCTGGTCGCCATCCGCCACCGGGAGAAACGGTGCGCAGACAGTGCTGACTTGGCAGAAGGCAAGGCCGCGTTTGCCCAGAAGCGGGCGCCCCGCTTCACTGGCCGCTGAGCGGCCGAGAGGGTCAGAGTGCCGCTTCTTTTTTCAGCCCCAGGATGGCCGAGATCACCGAGCTGGACGCGGCGGCATAGGGTGTGCCGCCATTGAGCATGGCCTCGGCCTTGGCGTAGTCCATGGCATTGATGGCCCGCGCCACGGCACCCGCCTCGCGGTGAAAGCCGGCGTGCCGGGTGACGACGTCCTTGTAGCTGGCCAGGTTGTTGTACTTGCCCTTGGCCTCGCCATGCAACCACTTGCCCAGGGCACAGCAGTTGTCCTGGCTGATGGTGGCCGCGTCAAGGGTTTCCTGCTTGCTGATGGCCATGCGCAGCTTGACCTTCCATTCGGAATGGGCTTGCGAAGCTTGTGTGAGATCCATGGTGCTGTCCTGAAGGTGCGATGACAAGACCGGCGGCGCCTGTTGCCGCAACGGCTGAAGGCCATATCGACCGCCCTGCGCACCAACTTGAGGCTTCATGGCCCCAGTTTGATGCCTTCACCCAGCGCGTCGAGCGACTGCCCCTGTTGCATCAGCAGGGCCTGCAAGGCGGGCAGCAGCGGGCCCAGGCGCTCTTCCAGCGCTTCGCGCACGGTGTCGACCACCACCTGGGTGCTGCGCTCGATCTCGATGTGCAGGGCGTCACCCACCCGCTTGTCGCCAAAAGTGGTCATGCGCAGGGTTTCGGGGATCAACCACACCTCGAACCAGCCTTCGGCGCGATTGGCTTCGGCTACCGTGAGGCTGGCGCCGTTGATGGCGATGTACCCCTTGGCGAACACATAACGGCTGTGACTGGCCGGCACGCCGATGCGCAGCACGAAGTTGTTGTCGGGGCGGCGGATGGCCAGCACCTGGCCCAGGCAGTCGACGTGACCGCTCAGGGGGTGGCCGCCAATCTCGGCGCCGTCCCGGGCGGCACGCTCGACATTCAGGCGGCTGCCCACCACCAGGCCGCCCAGCGTGGTCAGCCCCAGGCTTTGCTGCATCACATCAAACGTGGCGCGGCCTGGCGCGGGCAGGCTGGTGACGGTCAGGCACACGCCATCGCAGGCCACGCTGGCGCCGATTTCCAGGCCCGCGTCCAGCCCGACCGGCAGGGCCAGCTCAAGGCTGCGCAAGCCGGGTTGGTCGGTGATGGCGGCCACTTGGGCCAGGCCTTGAACGATGCCAGTGAACATGATTGCCCCGTGAGAAAGAGCGCAAAGGTTACCAGTGCTGCACTGCGGCATGGATTTGCGGGGTCAAGCCCCTGCTCATTGCGCTTTAGCCCTGCAACCCGTTTCCCAGAATGGAACCTTACCCCCGGTATGGGTTTGGGCGTCTCGTGGCTGCCGCATGGCTGCCGCCTGACCAGCGCGAATCCGCAAACCGGCAGCAGGCATTTCCAAGGATCGTCCAAGTGGCCAACCCGCAAGCTCCGATCGTCCACGTCATCCCCGAAAACGGGGTGATCAAGTTCGACATGGCCAAGGCCAATGTCAAGCAGGTGGTGGTATCTGGCACCGACATGGTGCTGATCATGGCGGATGGCTCACAGCACCTGCTGCGCGACTTCGCCGTCAAGCTGATGATGCAGCCGGGCCTGAAGGTGGTGCTGGGCGGCGCAGAGGTGTCGGCCAACGAGCTGATGCAGTCGGTGGGCAAGGTGCAACTGAGCGAGGTGTCGGCCAAGGTGGCCATCACCCCGGGCAGCGACGTGGTGACCACCGACAACCGCGCCAAGGCTCATGCCGATGACGTGCCGCCCGCGCCCAGCCCCGCGCCCGCACCCGCCGAGGCCCCGCCCCCGCCCCCGAAGCTGGCCGCCCCCGAGGGCATCGCCGCGCCCGACCTCACCCCCAAAGAGGCCAAGGAGTCGAACTTCAAGGGCGAGGCCCCGGCCGCCCCGCCCGTCATCATGGCCCCGGTGGCCAACAACAACCCACCGGCCCCGCCCCCTGCTCCGGCCAACCCGCCGGCTCCGCCCCCGCCCCCGCCCGACACCATTGCCATCAGCGTGACGGCCCACAACGTGGTGGGCCAGAGCACCAGCGCCGGCGCCGGTGGCATCACCAACATCACCGGCGGCGGCGGCAGCCCCCGCTCGGGCAGCGATTTCTCGGCCGACGCCCAGGCCGAGCGCGAGTTGATCATGGGCACCACCGGCGATGACAACATCGTCGGCGACAACCCCGCCCAGGTGGGCACCGGCTGGATGCGCCAGGTGGACCTGCAGTTCTCCAGCCGCCTGGCCCTGGACGTCAAGTCGGTCATCGTGGCCGGCCTGCCCAACGATTTCACCGTGGTGGGCGGCACCCTGGTGGCCAACGGCTGGCAGATCACCCTGCCCTCCGATCTGGCGGCCAACGGCAACAAGCTGACCATCGGCCTGCAGTACGCCGTGGCCCAGGACGGCCAGCCCTTCAGCCCCACCGCCTTTGACATCAGCATCGAGGCCGAGGGCGACATCAAGGGCGCCACCATCAAGGGCAGCAAGGTCGTGCCCACCATCTTGCAGGATGTGCAGGGTGCATCGGACATGACCTACAGCGCCGGCGGCAAGAGCGGCATCGTGCTGCCCGCCTTTGGCCTGGGCGACGAGATCCACGCCGGTGGCGGCAACGACACGGTCAAGGCCGGCGTGGGCCACGATCTGCTCTACGGTGACGCGGGCAATGACACGCTCGATGGCGGCGCCGGCAACGACATCCTCGAAGGCGGCGAAGGCGCCGATGTGCTCATCGGCGGCAAGGGCAATGACACGGCCGCCTACACCGGCTCGCACGAGGCGGTGAACGTGGACCTGGCGGCCAAGACGGCCACCGGCGGTGATGCCCAGGGCGACACTTTTGACAGCATCGAGAACCTGACCGGCTCGGCCTTTGACGACACGCTGCGCGGCGATGCGGGCGCCAACGTGATCGATGGCGGCAGCGGCGACGATGTGCTGGAAGGGCGCGGCGGCGCCGACACGCTCGTCGGCGGCGATGGCTTTGACACGGCCAGCTATGCCTCGTCGGCCGTGGGCGTGACGGTGAACCTGGCCACGGGCACGGGCTCGGGCGGCGACGCCGAGGGCGACACCTACAAGGGCATCGAGGCGGTGCTGGGCTCGGCTTTGAACGACAAGCTCACCGGTGACGCCAACGACAACAAGCTCGACGGCGGTGCGGGCGATGACATCCTGGAGGGCGGCGGCGGCGCCGACACGCTGTTTGGTGGGGCGGGCACCGACACGGCCACCTATGCCAATTCGGCCGAGGGTGTGCAGGTGAGCCTGGCCACCGGCGAGGGCACCGGTGGTGATGCCGAGGGTGATCGGCTGCAGGACATCGAGAACCTGACGGGTTCGCGCCGCGCCGATGAGTTGACGGGCAATGATGCCAACAATGTGCTCAGCGGCGGCGCCGGTGATGACTGGCTGGAGGGCAATGGTGGTGCCGACACGCTGATCGGCGGCGATGGCAATGACACGGCCAGCTACCTGGAGGCGCTGCAGGGGGTGACGGCCAGCCTGGAGAACAGCAAGGCCAACACCGGTGATGCGCTGGGCGACACCTACCAGAGCATCGAGAACCTGGAGGGCAGCGAGTACAGCGATGTGCTGATCGGCGATGCGGGGGCCAACAAGCTGTGGGGCGGCCCGGGTGATGACCAGTTGTTTGGCCGTGCCGGCAATGACATCCTGTACGGCGGCGCGGGCGCCGACACGCTGGACGGCGGTGATGGCGTGGACGTGGCCGATTACAGCGGCTCGAACGAGGCGGTCAATGTGAACCTGACCACCGGTGTGGGCACCGGTGGTGATGCCGATGGCGACACGCTGGCCAACATCGAGAACCTGATTGGCACGCGCTATGCCGACACGCTGGTGGGCGATGCCAACAACAACACCCTGAACGGCGGCAAGGGCGCTGACATCCTGGTGGGCGGCGCGGGCGCTGACTTCCTGGTGGGCGGTGATGGCTCGGACACGGCCAGCTATGTGACCAGCAACACGGCGGTGCACATCGACATGGCCTCGGGGGTGATCGAGGGCGGTGACGCGCAGGGCGACAAGTTCGACTCGATCGAGAACCTGGCGGGCAGCCAGGGTGATGACCGCTTGTCCGGTGATGCGAGCAACAACAAGTTGTCGGGCAATGGCGGCAACGATGTGCTCGAGGGCCGCGCGGGCAATGACACGCTGGACGGCGGTGATGGCGACGACACGCTGATCGGCGGCACGGGCGCCGATGTGCTGATTGGCGGTGCGGGCACCGACACGGCCAATTACGCGGCCTCCAACGAGGCGGTCAATGTCGATCTGACGCTGGGCCGGGGCAAGGGCGGTGATGCCGAGGGCGATACCCTCTCGGGCATCGAGAACGTGGTGGCCACCGATGGCAACGACACCCTCACCGGCAATGCGCAGGCCAATGTGCTGACCGGCGGCAAGGGTGACGATGTGCTGGAAGGCGGCGCTAGGGCCGACGTGCTCGATGGCGGTGGCGGCATCGACACCGCCAGCTACAGCCGCGCCGCGGTGGGTGTGGTGGCCAACCTGGTGCAGGCTTCGGCCAACACGGGCGACGCCGCCGGCGACAGCTATGTGGGCATCGAAAACCTGCGCGGCAGCGCCTACGACGACACCCTGGTGGGCGATGCCACCGACAACCGCCTCGATGGCGCAGCCGGTGACGACCTGCTGATCGGCGGTGCCGGCGCCGACGCCCTGGTGGGTGGTGACGGCACTGACACGGTCAGCTATGCGGCATCCGGCCGAGCGGTCACGGTTGATTTGCTGGCCGGCACCGGCCTGGGTGGCGACGCCGAAGGCGACACGCTCAGTGGCGTCGAGAACCTGATTGGCACGGCCGGTGCCGACAGGCTGCTGGGTGATGCCAACGCCAACGCCCTGTACGGTGGCGCCGGCAACGATGTGCTGGAAGGCCGTGGTGGCGCCGATGCACTGGATGGTGGTGACGGCATCGACACCGCCAGCTACGCGAGCTCGGACGCCGGCGTGGTGGCCAGCCTGGTCAGCCCCAACAGCAATGCCGGCGATGCGGCGGGTGACACCTACAACAGCATCGAGAACCTCACCGGCTCGGCCTTCAACGACACCCTGGCCGGCGATGCTGGCGAGAACAAGCTCGATGGCGGTGACGGCGACGACACCCTGATGGGCGGCGCCGGTGCCGACACCCTGGTGGGCGGCGTGGGCAACGACACCGCCAGCTACGCCAATGCCGCGGCAGGTGTACATGCCAGCCTGTTGACGCCCGAGACCAATACCGGCGATGCACTGGGTGACAGCTACAGCAGCATCGAGAACCTCACGGGCAGCAACTTCAACGATGTGCTGGTGGGCACCGAGGGCAACAACCGGCTCAGCGGTCTGGGTGGTGATGACCTGCTCATCGGCGGCGCCGGGGCCGATGCCATCGATGGGGGTGACGGCACCGACACCGTCACCTATGCCGCGTCGCTGGACGGCGTGAGCGTGGACCTGTCCACCGGCGTGGGCACCGGCGGTGACGCGCAAGGCGACCGCCTGCGCAATGTCGAGAACCTCATCGGCAGCGCCAAGGACGACAGCCTGACCGGTGACGCCAACGCCAACCGTCTGGAAGGCGGCGCGGGCAATGACTGGCTGGAAGGCGGGGCCGGTGGCGACGTGCTGATCGGCGGCGCAGGCAACGACACCGCGGCTTATGCCACGGCCGGTGCAGCGGTCACGGCCAGCCTGCTCAACCCGGCCATCAACGCCGGCGATGCATCGGGCGACAGCTACACCGACATCGAGAACCTCACCGGCGGCGCCTACAACGACACGCTGATCGGCGACGTGGCCGACAACCGTCTGGACGGCGGCGCAGGCGACGATGTGCTGCAAGGCGGCGCGGGTGCCGACACGCTGATTGGCGGTGACGGCAACGACACCGCCAGCTACAGCACCGGCGCCAGTGCCGTGGTGGCCAACCTGGCCAATGCGGCCGACAACACCGGTGATGCGGCCGGCGACAGCTACAGCAGCATCGAGAACCTCGTCGGCACCAATTTTGACGACACCCTGCTGGGCAACGATGTGGCCAATCGCCTGTCGGGCGGCCAGGGCAATGACCTTCTGATCGGCGGCGCCGGTGGCGACACGCTGGACGGTGGCCTGGGCATCGACACCGTCAGCTACGCCAGCTCGCGCGGCGCGGTCAGTGCCAACCTGCTGTCGGGCCAGGGTGTGGGCGGTGACGCACAAGGCGACCGCCTGATCGGCATTGAAAACCTGATCGGCTCGGCCCAGGACGACACCCTGGTGGGCAGCGGCGTGGCCAACCGTCTCGAAGGCGGTGACGGCAATGACCTGCTCGACGGCGGCGCGGCTGCCGACACCCTGATCGGCGGCAGCGGCGACGACACCTACGTGATCGACAACGTCGGCGACATCGTCAGCGAAGCCGTGGGTGAAGGCACCGACACGGTCAAGTCTTCGATCACCTACACGCTGACCGCCAACGTCGAGAACCTGATCCTCACCGGCGCCGATGACCTGGACGCCACCGGCAACAACCTGGCCAACGAGATCACCGGCAACGATGGCGCCAACCGCATCGACGGTGGCGCCGGCGCCGACACCATGGCCGGCGGAGCCGGCGACGACACCTACATCGCCGACAACAGCGGCGACGTGGTCAACGAAGACGATGGCGGCGGCACCGACACCGTGCTGGCCTCGGTCAACTGGCGCCTGGCGGCGAACATCGAGAACCTCACGCTCACCGGCAGCAACGACATCAACGGCACCGGCAATGAGCTGTCCAACGTCATCATCGGCAACAGCGGCAACAACCGCATCGACGGCGGGCTGGGCGCCGACCGCCTGAGCGGCGGCCTGGGCGACGACACCTACGTGGTCGACAACGCGGGCGATGTGGTCACCGAAAACCCTGGCGAGGGCAACGACACCGTGCTGGCATCGGTCAGCACCACGCTGTGGGCCAATGTCGAGAACCTCACCCTCACTGGCAACGGCAACATCAACGCCACCGGCAACAACCTGGCCAACACGCTGATCGGCAATGCTGCCAACAACACCCTGGACGGCGGCACCGGCGCCGACACCCTGGCCGGTGGTGCCGGCAACGACACCTACATCGTCGACAACCTGGGCGACACCGTCTCCGAGAACCCGGGCGAGGGCAACGACACGGTGCGTTCGTCGGTCAGCTTCGTGCTGGGCGCCAACGTCGAGAACCTCACCCTCACCGGCCTGAACGACACCAACGCCACCGGCAACGAGCTGGACAACACGCTCACCGGCAACGACGGCTCCAACATCCTGCAAGGCGGCGCAGGCGCCGACGTCATGGCGGGTGGCGCAGGTGACGACACCTACTACGTCGACAACGCGGGCGACACCGTCAGCGAAGACGCCGGAGGCGGCCTGGACACCGTGATCTCGTCGGTCAGCTTTGCGCTGGGCAACGAGGTGGAGAACCTCACCCTCACCGGCACGGCCAACATCGATGGCAGCGGCAACAGCCTGGCCAATGTGCTGATCGGCAATGCCGGCAACAACCGTCTGGACGGCGGCCTGGGCGCCGACCGCATGGTGGGCGGCGCCGGCGATGACACCTACACCGTGGACAACGCCGGTGACATCGTCATCGAGAACGCGGCCGAGGGCATCGACACCATCAAGGCCTCGGTCAGCTACGCGCTGTCGGGTTATGTCGAGAACCTGGTGCTCACCGGCACCAACGCCATCGACGGCACCGGCAACGAGGTGGACAACCTCATCACCGGCAACCGCAACAACAACGTCATCGACGGCGGCGCAGGCGCCGACACCATGACCGGCGGCGCCGGTGACGACACCTACATCGTCGACAACGCCGGCGACATCGTCATCGAGAACGTGGGCGAAGGCACCGACACCGTGCGGGCCGCGCGCAGCTACACGCTGACCGACAACGTCGAGAACCTCACGCTCACAGGCACGGGCGCGTTCTCGGCCACCGGCAATGCGCTGAACAACGTGCTGATCGGCAATGCCGCCGGCAACGTGATCGATGGCGGCGCCGGCGCCGACACCATGATGGGCGGCGCGGGCGACGACACCTATTACGTTGACAACAGCGGCGATGTCATCATCGAAACATCTGGCAACGGCAATGACACCGTGTTCGCCAATGCCAGCTACCAGCTGGGTGACAACATCGAGACCCTGACCCTGCAAGGCACGGGCGACATCGACGGCACCGGCAACGGCCTGGACAACGTGCTGATCGGCAACAGCGGCAACAACGTGCTCGACGGCGGTGCCGGCATCGACCGCATGGTGGGTGGCGACGGCAACGACACCTATGTGGTCGACAACCTGTCGGATGTGGTGGTCGAAGGCGTCAACGCCGGCATCGACACGGTGCGCACCAACCTCAGCTACACGCTGATGGACAACATCGAGAACCTGGTGCTCACCGGCACCGACAACATCAACGGCACCGGCAATGCGGTGTCCAACAGCATCACCGGCAACGCCGGCGACAACATCATCGACGGTGGCCTGGGTGCCGACACCCTGGCCGGCGGCCTGGGTGACGACACCTACTACGTCGACAACGCCGGCGACGTGGTGGTTGAAGGGTCTTCGGCGGGCAACGACACCGTCATCGCCAGCGTCAGCTACACGCTCACGCCCAATGTCGAGAACCTGATCCTCACTGGCATCGCCAACCTGGACGGCACCGGCAATGACCAGGCCAACAGCCTGGCCGGCAACGGTGGCAACAACCGCCTGGATGGCGGCGCGGGTGCCGACGCGATGGCCGGCGCAGCAGGTGACGACACCTACATCGTTGACAACACCGCCGACACGGTGGTCGAGCTGTCAGGCGAGGGCTTCGACACCGTGCGCTCGTCGGTCAGCTACACCCTGTCGGCCAACGTCGAGGCCATGGTGCTCACTGGCTCGGGCAACATCAATGCCACCGGCAACAGCGGCATCAACACCCTCACCGGCAACGGTGGCAACAACGTGCTCGATGGCGGCGCTGGCGCCGACACCATGATCGGCGGCCTGGGCAACGACACCTATGTCATCGACAACGCGCTGGACGTGGTGGTCGAGAACAACGGCGAAGGCAACGACACCGTCAAGGCATCGTTCAGCTACACCCTGGGCGCCAACATCGAGAACCTCACGCTCACCGGCGCCGCCGACCTGACCGCCACCGGCAACGAACTGGACAACACCCTCACCGGCAACGACGGCAACAATGTCATCGATGGCCTGCTGGGCTCGGACACCATGGCCGGCGGATCGGGCGACGACACCTACTACGTCGACAACACCGGCGACACGGTGATCGAGGAGGCCAGTAACGGCACCGACCAGGTCTTCTCGACCGTGAGCTTTGCCCTGGGCAGCAATGTCGAGAACCTCACCCTCGTGGGCACCGGCAACCTCGACGCCACCGGCAACAACCTGAACAACATCCTCATCGGCACGGCCGGCAACAACCGCATCGATGGCGGCAGCGGCAACGACCGCATGATCGGCGGCGCCGGCGACGACACCTACACCGTTGACAGCGTGGGTGACACCGTGGTTGAACTGGCCAATGAGGGTACCGACACCATCAAGTCGTCGATCACCTACACCCTGGCCTCCAACGTCGAGAACCTGACCCTCACGGGCGCCACCAACCTCGACGCCTTTGGCAACGAGCTGAACAACATCATCGTTGGCAACCGTGGCAACAACGTGATCGACGGCAGCAGCGGCGCCGACACCATGGTGGGCAGCCTGGGCGATGACACCTACTACGTTGAAAACGTGGGGGATGTGGTGACCGAGTTCGCCGATGAGGGCATCGACACGGTGCGCTCGTCGATCAACTACGTGCTCGCCGACAACGTCGAGAACCTCGTGCTCACCGGCACGGCGCTGAACGGCACCGGCAACGCGCTGGACAACAGCATCACCGGCACGGCTGGCAACAATGTGCTCGATGGCGGCCAGGGATCGGACGTGCTGATCGGCGGCGACGGCAACGACACCTACATCGTCGACAGCTCGGGTGATGTGATCATCGAGGGCGCCAACGCCGGATCGGGCACCGACATCGCGCTGGCCAGCGCCAGCTATGTGCTGGGTGACAACGTCGAGAAGCTCACCCTCACCGGCACCGCCAACATCGATGGCACCGGCAACAGCCTGGACAACATCATCCTGGGCAACTCGGGCAACAACGTGCTCGATGGCGGCGCTGGCGCCGACACCCTGACAGGCGGCGCGGGTGACGACACCTACGTCATCGACAACGTCAATGATGTGATTGTCGAGCAAAGCAACGGCGGCGTCGACACCGTGCGCACCGGCATGAGCTACACGCTGGGCCTGAACCTCGAGAACCTGATGCTCACCGGCCTGGCCGCCATCAATGGCACGGGCAACTCGCTGGACAACATCCTGACCGGCAACGGCGGCAACAACACGCTGGACGGCGGCACCGGCGCTGACACCATGGTGGGGGGCGCCGGTGACGACACCTACATCGTTGACAACGCCGGTGACATCGTGTCGGAAAACCTCGGCGAAGGCACCGACCTGGTTCAATCCAGCGTCACCTTCACGCTGGGCGCCAACATCGAACGCCTGACGCTCACCGGCACCGCCAACATCGACGCCACCGGCAACACGCTCAACAACGTGATCACCGGCAATGCCGGCAACAACGTGCTCGATGGTGGCGCAGGTGCCGACACCATGGCCGGCGGTGCCGGCAACGACACCTACATCGTTGACGACGGCGGCGACACCTTGACCGAGGCCGCTGGCTCAGGCACTGACATCGTGATGGCCAGTGTCAGCTGGGTGCTGGGCGCCAACTTCGAGAACCTCACGCTCACCGGCGCGTCGGCCATCGACGGCAGTGGCAACAGCCTGGCCAATGTCATCACCGGCAATGGCAGCGACAACATCATCAGCGGCGGCGGTGGCGCCGACACGCTGCTGGGCATGGGTGGCAACGACACCTTCATCGTGCCCAGCACCGGCTTCACCAGCATCCAGGGCGGCTCGGGTTTTGACACCATCAAGCTGGACGGCAGCGGCATCACCGATCTGTCGCAGGTCAGCGTCAAGAGCCAGGCCATCGAGGCCATTGACCTGTCCGGCGGCAACCAGGAAAGCGTGGTCATCTTCGCCAATTCGGTCGATGCTGCGGGCTTCATCGGCAGTGATGGCGGCGGCCGCCTGGAGATCGGCTCGGATGACGCCACCAGCGCCAATGGTCGCGACGTGGTCTTGCTCACCACCACCGAGTACAACAATGTGTCCAGCTTCTCGGCGGCGCCCGACACGGTGCTGGCCAATGGCCAGGCGGCCAAGCTGCTGACCTCCACCGTGGCCGGCCATGCCAACCTGGCCGTGTCGGTCAACGCGCTGGTGCTGCCCAATCTGCCCGAGTTGGTCACCGTGTGGGGCCGCGTGTACGACCCCACCTCGGTCACGCAGATCGGTGGCATGGTCACCTGGCTGGACGCCACCGACATCGATGGCAACGGCATCTCGGCCGGCTTGGCCGAGGGCAACCTCAACGGCACCTACAACCTGTCCAAGTGGGCCGACAAGAGCGGCGCGGGCAACGACTTCACGCAGGCCACCGCCAGCGCGCAACCCACGCTGGTGATGAACGACATCAACGGCCTGCCCTCGGTGCGGCTGGACGGCAACGACTACCTGTTGTCGAACAGGAGTTTTGTCTCCGATTACACGGTGTTCGCGGTGGGCACGATGACTGGCACGCAGAACGGCCGGCTGGTGTCCTCAAGTACCAACAACGAGTTGATCGGCTGGTGGGGTGGTGCGCAGGACAAGCTGTATCTGGACAACTGGATCACCAGCAGTTCGCAAACTTCGCCTGTCGTCGTTGGAGGTCAGACCAAGCTGTATGCCTTGACCAACACCACCAATGGCGCGCACGCCAACGGCGGCACGGCCAACATCTACAGCGATGGGGTGCTGCTGGGCACAGGCACAGGTTACACCCTGGGCAAGCTGGAAATCGGCGGCTGGAACGGCAACGGCAGCGAAAACAGCAAGGCCGACATGTCCGAGCTGCTGGTGTTTGACCACGCCCTGACCGACTACGAGCGCGCCATCGTCAACAACTACCTGGCCGCCAAGTGGCGGGTGGATGGCACCGTGGCCCCGGCCAACTCCACCTTCGGCACCATCGCTGGCGACGCCACCTGGACCAGCGCGGTCCAGCTGTTTGGCACGGGCGGCAATGACACCCTCACCGTCAGCTACGGCAGCGCTGCGCTGCGCGGCACCGGCAAGATCGACGCAGCCGCGTTTGGTGGCCTGGGTGATGACACCATCACGGGCGGCAGCCGCGTGGACGCACTGTTTGGCGGTGCCGGCAACGACACGCTGGACGGCGGCCTGGGCGCCGACTGGCTGGCCGGCGGCGTGGGCAATGACACCTACGTCGTCGACAACGTCAACGACTTCGTCTACGAGCTGACTGGCGAAGGCACCGATACCGTCAAGTCCAGCATCAGCTACACGCTCACGGCCAATGTCGAGAACCTGACGCTCACCGGCACGGCCAGCATCAATGCCACCGGCAATGCGCTGGCCAATGTGATCAACGGCAACGCCGGCAACAACGTCATCGATGGCGGCGCAGGTGCCGACACCATGAACGGCGGCGATGGCAACGACACCTACTACGTCGACAACGTCGGCGATGTGATCACCGACACCGCCGGCACCGACTTTGTGTACACCAGTGTCAACTACACGCTGGTGGCGGCCATCGAGAACGCACGCATCACCGGCACCAGCAACGTCACGCTCACGGGCAATGCTGCCGCCAACACCCTGTACTTCAGCACCGATGGTGGCAACGACACCATCGCAGGCGGCCTGGGCGACGATGTGTATGTGCTGGCCGACTACAGCACGGGCGTGCTCAACACCGCCAACGTGGTGCTTGAAAACGCCGGTGAGGGCACGGATCGCCTGTCCGTGACCCGCAACAACACCAATACCAGCGTCACGGTCACGCTGTCCAACAACGTCGAGATCCTGGACCTGAACAACACCTGGGGCGTCAATGGTGTTGGCACGGCTGGCAACGACCAGTTCTGGGGCACCTCGCGCTACAACAATTACTCGGGCAATGCCCAAACCCTGACCGGCCTGGCCGGCGACGACACCTACGTGGTCTACACCCCGTACACCAGCGTGGTCGAGGCTGCCGGGCAGGGCACTGCCGACACCGTGGATGTGCGCAACGGCATCGATTACCGGCTGGCCATCAACGTCGAGAACGGCACGCTCGTCAACCAGAACTCGAACAACAACCTGTTCGGCAATGACGTGGCCAACGTGCTGACCGGCAACGCCTACAACAACCGCCTGGATGGCGGCCTGGGCGCCGACACCATGACGGGCAATGCCGGTGACGACACCTACGTGGTCGACAACGCGGGTGATGTCATCAACGACAGCGCCGACACCGACACCGTTGAAACCACACTGGCCAGCTACACCCTGGCCACGGCGCTGGAGCGCCTGACCTTCACCAACAACATCGCCCACACCGGCACCGGCAATGCGTCCAACAACCTGATCATCGGCAATCAGGGCAACGACACCCTGGACGGCAGCACCGGCGACGACGTGATCTTTGGTGGCAATGGCGGCGCCGACAGCCTGGTGGGCGGCACCGGCAACGATGTGCTGGTGTCGGGCACTGCCGCCGCGCAAAGCGCGTTGCAGGCTGGCCTGAAGGCCGAATACTGGAACATCGGCGCCAACAACTGGAACGGCACGCCCGCGCTCACCCGTTTTGATGCCAATGTCAACTTCAACTGGGGCAGCGGCAGCCCCGACAACAACGTCAAGATCGGCGTCGACAGCTTCTCGGTGCGCTGGACGGGCAACCTGACCCTGTCGGCCAGCGAGGCCGGCACCTACACCTTCCAGGGCACGGCCGATGACTTCATCGCCGTGTGGATCGACAACCAGTTGGTGCTCAACAATGCCGGCGTCTGGAACAACACGGTCACCAGCCTGCCGCTCGCGTTGTCGGCCGGTGTGCACAGCATCCGCGTCGACACCTATGAAGGCAGTGGCGGCGCCAGCGCCATCCTGGCCTGGCAGAAGGCCGGCGGCACAAGCTATGTCAGCATCCCGAATGCCGACCTGAGCTACGGCGGCGTGACCACCGACAACGCCGGCGACACCCTCAATGGCGGCATCGGCAACGACACCCTGATGGGCTCGGATGCGGCCGACACCTTGATTGGCGGCGTGGGCAACGACACCTATGTGGTCAACGCGCTGAACGACGTCATCACCGAGAACGCCGGCGAAGGCACCGACACCGTGCAGTCCAGCGTCAGCTTCAGCCTGGCGGCCTTGCCCAATGTCGAGATCCTCAGCCTGACCGGCAGCGCCAACATCAACGGCACGGGCGGTGCCACCACCACCCAGCTGCTGGGCAACACCGGCAGCAACACGCTCGATGGCAGTGCCGGCACCCTGTCGCAGGTCATGGATGGCCGCGGCGGCGCCGACGTGCTCATTGGTGGCAGCGGCAATGACAACCTGATGGCCGATGGCGGCAGCACGCTCAGCGGCGGCGCCGGCAACGACACCCTCACGCTGGGCCAGTTGTGGACACCCAAGGCACTGGGCTCGGCGCTAACCTTGTGGCTGGACGCCGCCGACATCAACGGCAATTTCAGCCAGGAGGGCATCGCCGAGACCGGCCTGAACGGTGGCAATGTCAATGTCTGGATCGACAAGAGCGGCAACGGCCACAACGCCGTCCAGTTTGATCCCAACATGCAACCCACGCTGGTGCTGGGTGGCATGAACGGCCTGCCCACCATCAAGTTCGATGGTGTGAACGATGGCTTCACCATCCCGGGCATGCCCACCATGTCGGGCAGCACCAACAGCCTGTTCTGGGTGCAAAACACCAGCGACACCAATTACATGCCGCTGTACAGCAACAACGGCAGCGGCTGGATGCTGATCGGTGAAAACGGCGGCACCGGCACTGACATCACCGGCAACGGCAACCAGTACACCGCAGCTGGCATCTACGCCGACGGCACGCTGGTCAACTGGACCACCCGTGGCAATGTGTATTCGGCGCTGAACAACGCCACGCACACGGTGGCGGTGGTCAACCAGCCCATCGGCTTCAATGGCGCGCTGACCATCGCCAACGGCTACGGCGGCAGCGGCACCAATGTCTGGAACTTCAACGGCCAGGAAAGCGAGATCCTGGTCACCAACACCGCGCTGAGCACCAGCGACCAGCAACTGATCGAAGCCTACCTGGCCTGGAAATGGGGCACGCAGGCGCTGCTGCCCGCCGCCAACCCCTACAAGATGTCGGCGCCCATCCTGGCGGCCAGCACCGGTGGCACGCTCAATGGCGGCGCCGGTGACGACACCCTGACCGGCGGCAACGGCAACGACACGCTCGACGGCGGCACTGGCAACGACACCATGGCCGGCGGCCTGGGCAACGACACCTATGTGGTCGACAGCACGCTGGATGTGGTGACCGAAAACGCCTCGGCCGGTACCGACACCGTGCAGTCCAGCATCACCTACACCCTGACCGCCAACGTCGAGAACCTCACCCTCACCGGCGCGGCCGCCATCAATGGCACCGGCAATGCCCTGGACAACCTCATCACCGGCAACAGCGCCAACAACACCCTCGATGGCGGCGCCGGCAACGACACCCTGGACGGCGGCGCCGGCGCCGACACCCTCATCGGCGGCCTGGGCAACGACACCTTCATCGTCGACAACGCCGGCGACCTGGTGATGGAGAACACCGGCGAGGGCACCGACCTCGTGCAGGCCAGCATCAGCTACGCCCTGACGTCCAACGTCGAGAACCTCACCCTCACCGGCTCGGCCAACATCAACGGCACCGGCAACGCGCTGGACAACCTCATCACCGGCAACAGCGGCAACAACACCCTGGACGGTGGCGCTGGCAACGACACCCTCGTGGGTGGCCTGGGCAACGACACCTACGTGGTCGACAGCACCCTGGACGTGGTCACCGAAAACGCTGGCGAGGGCACCGACACCATCCTGGCATCGGTCACCTACACCCTGCCCGTCAACGTCGAGAACCTCACCCTCACCGGCACCGCCGCCATCAACGGCACCGGCAACACGCTGGACAACACCTTGCTGGGCAACAGCGGAGACAACACGCTGGACGGCAAGGCCGGTGCCGACACCATGACCGGCGGCCTGGGCAACGACACCTACTGGGTCGACAACGTCGGAGACGTGGTGGTTGAAAACACCAACGAAGGCACCGACAAGGTCTACGCCAGCATCTCGTACGTGCTGGGCAACAACGTCGAGAACCTCACACTCACCGGCAGCGCCGTGATCAACGGCACCGGCAACAGCCTGAACAACACGCTCAGCGGCAACTCGGCCGCCAATGTGCTCGATGGCGGCTCCGGCAACGATTACATCGACGGCGGTGCCGGTGCCGACACCCTCATCGGTGGCCTGGGCAACGACACCCTGGTGGTCGACAACGTGGGCGATGTGGTGGTCGAGAACGCCGGCGAAGGCACCGACACCGTGCGCGCCTACATCGACTACACGCTGGGCTCGAACCTGGAGAACCTCACGCTGATGGGCACCAGCGGCCTGCACGCCACCGGCAACAGCGTCAACAACACCATCACCGGCAACACCGGCGACAACGTGATCGACGGCGGCGCCGGCAACGACACCATGATCGGCGGCCTGGGCAATGACACCTACTACGTCGACAGCAGCAGCGATGTCATCACCGAAAACGCCAACGAGGGCACCGAGCAGGTCTACGCCAGCGCCAGCTACACCCTGGGCAACAACGTCGAGAACCTCACCCTCATCGGCAGCAGCAACATCAACGCCACCGGCAACGGTGATGACAACCTGATCACCGGCAACACGGGCAACAACACCTTGTCGGGCGGCAGCGGCAACGACACCCTGACCGGCGGCGGTGGCGCTGACACCTTGCTGGGCGGCGCTGGCGACGACCACCTGGTGCTGGGCAGCGTGGCCAACATCGCCAGCGTCGACGGCGGCACCGGCAACGACTGGCTGCAGCTGACGGCCCCGGGCACGGCCATTGACCTGTCCAGCCTGATCGGCAAGGTCAGCAACATCGAGACCCTGCAGCTGGACAACAACAGCGCCGATCTGGCCCTGAGCCTGACCCTGACCACTGTGCTGGGCCTGACCGACAGCCGCCACGATCTGGTCATCCAGCTCGACAGCGGCGACACCCTGAGCATCAGCGGCAACTACGTCGAAACCGGCCGCAGCACCGACGCCCAGGGCGCCGTGACCGTCGACTATGCGCTGTTTGCCGGCACCGACACCACCGCCACCCCCGACGCCACCCTGCACGCACACCTGCTGCCGCCGCACTGAGGCCTCGCCGCGTCATGCACCAGACTGGTGCAAAACAACGCCCCAGCGCCCCGAAAGGCCTGGGGCGTTGCCTTTGTTGACAGCGCTCACCCACCCTTACCAGCCCAAACCGGGCCTGAAAAGGTGACTTTTCTCAATTTGCGGCGGCTGATGCCGAGAAAGGAAACGTAACAGGCAATCTGTTTGACGGATCGTGGGTGCTGACTTGTGCAGCGGCAGGGTTCGCAGATCGCCAACTGCAGCTTTCCAAGGATCCAACACCATGGCCCAAGACAAGACGCCCGTCGTGCACGCCCAGGCCGACAGCGCGCCGCTCGCCTTGAACATCCCCAAGTCCAGCATCAGCAAGGTGGTGGTGTCGGGCACCGACATGGTGCTGGTGCTGCAGGACGGCAGCCAGCATGTGCTGAAGGATTT
>Ga0228698_1000565_pt1 | contig 26153 bp, 18 predicted proteins | sample McNCre117_Aug_MG_FD_178015 | JGI IMG/M metagenome (GOLD analysis project Ga0228698, IMG submission 178015) | Freshwater microbial communities from McNutts Creek, Athens, Georgia, United States - 1-17_Aug_MG | ecosystem: Environmental > Aquatic > Freshwater > Creek | place: USA: Georgia...
GAGGCCGGGATGCGCATCGTCGCGCCGGCGATGCCGGCAATGGCCGTCAGCGTGAAGAGCTCGTCCTGGCTGAACGGAAAGCCCAGGTTGAGCATCTGCACGGCGATGATGCCCCACATGCCCCAGACTGCGAAGCCGCACAGCAGCGCGGGAATCGAGATCCACAGGTTGCGGTAGGCCACCTTCTTGCCGGTGCCCTCCCAGAAGGCGTTGTCCTCGGGGCGCCAGTCGGCGATGTCGGCCGCCGAGCTGCCATGCATGGCCTTCCTCTGCGTGGCCGTGGTGGTGGCGTTCATGGGAGTTTCTCCTTGCCCTCAGCGCGCGAAGCTGCGCGACAGAGGCGAAAGCGGTGCGTTGCGGCCCATCATCTCGGTCTTGCGAACCTCGGTCCAGTACATCCAGATCAGAGAGACCCAGACCACTCCGTACAGCAGCATGAAGGCGCTCGACCGGATGCCGGTCAGGTCCATCAACGCGCCGAACAGGATCGGCAGCACGAAGCCGCCCAACCCGCCGGCGAGGCCGACGATGCCGCTGACCGTGCCGATGTTGGTGGGGTAGTCGTCACCGATGTACTTGAAGACGCTGGCCTTGCCGAAGGCGAAGGCAACGCCCAGCACCAGCATCAGGATCGTGAAGGCATAGACATTCAGGCCGACGTGGAACGTGCGAGGCCCGTTGACGGTGGCGATGGTGAAGTCGGTCTGCGGATAGCTCAACAGGAACAGGCACACCCAGCTCACCCAGAGCACCCACCACGTGACCTGGTGCGCGCCGAACTTGTCGGACAGGATGCCACCAACGGCACGCAGAACGCCACCCGGCAGGCTGAAGCAGGCCGCCAGCAGCGCGGCGGTCTGGATCGACAGGCCGAACTCGCCCACGTAGTACTGCACCATCCACAGCGCCAGCGCCACGTAGCCGCCGAACACGATGCTGTAGTACTGGCAGTACTTCAGCACCTTCGGGTCCTTCAGCATCTTCAGCTGGTCGCTGAACTTCACGCTCGATGGCACCAGGTGCTTCGGGTCGCTGCTGCTGCCGAGCCAGAACACAATCACCGTGCCCAGCATGATCGCGGCATAGACCTGCGGCACCAGGGTCCAGCCGCCGATCGCCAACAAGGCCGGCGCGGCAAACTTGTTGACGGCCGAGCCCGAGTTACCGGCGCCGTACACGCCCATCGCCATGCCCTGGCGTGCCTTCGGGAACCAGCGCGCCACATAGGGCGTGCCCACCGAGAACGAGCCCCCAGCCAGACCCACGAACAGGCCGATGACCAGGAAGTGCCAGTAGGCGGTGGCATAGCTCATCAGCCAGATCGCCGGCACGGTGGCAGCCATCAGCAGCGCCATCACGATGCGGCCGCCATAGCGGTCGGTCCAGATGCCCAGAGGCACGCGGATCAGCGAGCCCGTGAGCACCGGGGTGGCGGTCAGCAGGCCGAACTCGGTGGCCGACAGGCCCAGACTCTTCTTCAGCGGGATCCCGATGACGCCGAACATCATCCAGACCATGAAGCAGACGGTGAACGCCAGCGTGCTCACGACGAGCACGGACCACGCCTGGCGTGGGATGACGGCTGGGATGGCGGTGGGGTTGGTATGGGAAGCCATGATGCTGACTCAACCGGGGTTGGCGAGACTGTCCGCCCGGCCTAGGTCCGTGACCATCCGACCGGTGGCTAGGCGAAGCACGGCAGAAGAACGATGGGGCCACGCCGGTACATAGTTCTGAAGAACTACTCCGGGCGGGTTTGCCCGGGCCGTTGACTTGCGTCAACGCCGCAACGTCGCTGGCTCGCCCAGACTGGCCCGGCCATGCCCGCTGAACACGCTTCTCGCATCGATCCTGCCGCCCAGGCGGCGACACTGATCGAGCACATCCAGACCCGCTACCACGACACCCATCGGCGATCGCTTGCGCAGTTGCTGCCCCTGGCCAGCCAAGCCGTCGCGCTCGGTCTCCATGTCGGCCTGGTCGAGCAACTGGCCTCGATCGGCAATGCGCTCGAGCAGCACATGTTCAAGGAGGAGATGCGGCTCTTCCCAATGATGGAACAGGGCGGCAACACGCTCATCGGGCGCCTGATCGAGGATCTGCATCGAGAGCACTGCGAGCATCTACCGGCCGTGCTGGAGTTGCAGAACCACCTTCGCGCGACCGATGCGACGGGCGCGGCGCAACAGACGCTGTTCCAGCTCATCCAAGGCGTCGACGACTTCGCCCGCGATCTGGCTGAACACATCCGCCTCGAGGACGAGGTGTTGTTTCCCCTGTTCTGCCACTCCGCTGCTGCGGGCGCGCGGACGGCCCTCATCCCCTAGACAGCGAGGTTCAGAAGTCATGGATCCACATTCACCGCAGGAGAATCAGCTCTCGCTCGATGAGACCGCTCGCGCCGAGTTGCTGGCTGCGCTCAATGAACTGCTCGAAGCCGAGCGCGCAGGCGCGCGCGTGGCCATGGAGACCGGCCGCGAGATCCACTCACAGGAGCTGGCAGCCCTGGTGGCCGACATTCACAAGGACGAAGTGCACTGGTGCGGCATGCTGATGCGGACGATCAAGTCCCTCGGCGCCACGCCTTCGAGCGCGACGGGCGCCTTCCATGGCAAGGCGATGGCGATCCCCGACGTCGAGGATCGGCTGAAGTTCCTCAATCGGGGTCAAGCCTGGGTCGTGCGCAGGCTCGAAGCCTTGATCCCCCGGCTGGATGTCCCGCAAGCACGCGCTGACCTGGAGGCGATGCTGCAGGCCCATCGCCAGAACATCGAGCGGGTCGAGTCGCGCTTCTCTGAAGGCGGCACTCCCGAACCCGGCGGCGCTGTCGGCGAACCACAACCCACAGAGCCATCGGCGCTGATCGAGTACATCCTCCAGCGCTTCCACGAGGTCCACCGTCAGCAGCTGCCCGAACTGATCGAGCTGGCAACCAAGGTGGAATCCGTCCATGCGGATCATCCGGACGTGCCGCGGGGTCTGGCCGTGCTTCTGCAGCAAATGCACTCGGAATTGCTGGATCACATGGCCAAGGAAGAAGGTGTGCTCTTCCCGATGCTGGCACGAGGAGGCAACTCCTTCGTGACCCACCCCATCTGCGTGATGATGTCGGAGCATGAGGAGCACGCCCGCCGGCTGACGCAGCTGATGGCACTGACGCGGCAAGCCACTCCGCCGGCGGGCGCCTGCACAACATGGGTTCGGCTCTGCACGGCAACGAAGACTTTTGCCGAAGACCTGCAGAAGCATATTCAACTGGAGAACACGGTGCTGTTCCCGCAGTTCGACAGCTCGCTTGCGCGGCAAGGGTAGCGGACGCGCGATGAGCAAGCGGTTCCCCGTGACGCCTGCGCACCCTGAGCGGATCTGCTGGGGGTGCGACCGGTACTGTGCTGCCGATTCGATGATGTGCGGGAACGGGAGCGTGGCCACTCTTCATCCGTCCGAACTCTTCGGAGCGGACTGGGAGAGTTGGGGAACCAACCCGCAGCCGCCAGCAGGCGCTGGCGCCGAGACTGTCCCTGTGCAGGGTGCTGTGGCAAGGATCGAGCCCCCCCTCGAGCAATGAGCCGCCGCACAGACGAGCGCCTCGCGTCGGACCTGCCCCAGCATGCGTACGCACAGTCGGCCCATGCGGGCTGCGTTTTCGAGGTCAGGGCCAGAACCTTTGCCGATGGTTCTGGAAGCTACGTGCTTGTGGTGGTCCATGCACCCGCCAACGCCCCTCATGAACAGTCGGCGGAGTACGTGACCGACGACGCGACGGCTGCGGGCGGGTTGAGATCCGGCATCGCCATCGCGAAGTCAATGATCATGGATCGGGTCCAATGGGGGCCCGGACAACTTTCGCGGGATGGTCACGCGTCTGGACCATCCTGACTCCCTGCGCGACGATGAAGAATCTGCTGGAAAACAGCCGAGGGCTGCTGTGGCTGGGCTTCCAGCGGCAGACCGTCGATGCACGCGAACGAACGCGTGACGTCACCGGCGCCGCGCTCGGGCTGCTGCTCACAGGCGGCCTGAGCTGGTGGGCGTGGGGTGCCGACTCGGTCTGGCTCGGCGCGCCGATGGGCGCCTCGGCCGTGCTGCTGTTCGCCGTTCCCAGCAGCCCGCTGGCGCAGCCCTGGCCGGTGGTGGTGGGCAACCTCATGGCCGCGCTGGTGGGTGTGTTCATCTTTCGCACCTTGGGTGCCTCGCCCCTGTCCGCAGCGCTGGCCGGAGGCCTGGCGCTGGCGCTGATGTTTCCCTTGCGCTGCGTGCATCCCCCCGCAGGCGCGGTGGCCATCACGGCGGTAGTCGGTGGCGCGACGGTGCACAACCTGGGTTACGGCTTTGCGCTGACGCCGATTGCGGTGAACTCGGTGGTGCTCGTCGCCTGTGCGCTGCTGTGCCGGCGTCTGACCCACAACCACGTGGCGCCGCATCCGGTGGTCCACGCCAACCGCCATCGCACGACAGACGCAGCGCCGCAGGACCGCATCGGCATGACCATCGAAGACCTGGACGCCGCGTTGCGCAGCTTCAACGAACTCTTCGACATCGACAGCCAGTCGCTGGAGCAGGTGTTGCGGCACGCCCAGGGGCTGGCCTGGGAGCGGCAGTTCGGCAAGGTGCGCTGCGCCGACATCATGTCGCGCGATCTGGTCACGGTGGAATTCGCCACTCCGCTTCAGGAGGCCTGGACCTTGCTCCACCGCCACCGCATCCGGGCGCTGCCCGTGGTGGACCGTGCCCGCCGGGTGATCGGCGTCGTCACACTGGTGGACTTCCTCAAGCACGCCCGGCTGGACCCGCGCGATCACCTGACCCTGGGGCAGCGTATCCGCAAGCTGCTGGCGCCCACGCCGGGGGACTACTCCGACAAGGCCGAGGTCGTCGGGCAGATCATGACCAGCCCCGTGCACACCGTGACAGAAGAAGACGCGGTGGTCGAGTTGGTGCCCAGGCTGTCCGACGAGGGCATGCACCACTTGCCCGTCGTCGACGCGGAGCGCCGGCTTTCTGGCATGGTGACCCAGTCGGACCTGATGGCCGCCTTGTACCGCTCGCAGTCCTCACTTCAGACGGTCAAGTCGACCTGAGCCGGCGTCGTTGAAACATGGCGAGTCACTCCCACGACACTTCACCACGGGCACGGGGCAGTGGTGCCATGCCTACCGACGCCGTCCGCTGCGCTGTGCACGCTCTACTCGGGCGTGGTGTTCCCGCTCAGCATGTACGCTGCGAGGACGAAGCGCATGATCGAGGTTATGGGGATCGGGTTTCTCGATGCCGTTCCGCGCATGCTCTTCGCGATCGCGGTGGCGGCCTGGTGAGCGGCGTTTTTTGGGCTGGTTTCGGAGTTTCTGGGCCGGACGCGGCGGGCGGCGGTGCCATGACGTTCTCAGCCCCCAGGCCTCAGGAGCCGGTTTCATCGTGACAAGCAGCCTCGCCATCCAGCACGTCGCATTCGAGGACCTCGGCACCCTCGCGCCCGTCTTGGACCACGCCGGCATGGCACCCCGCTATCTGGACGGCTGGAGCCCGGAGCTGGCCCACGTCGATCCCGCCGCCCCGGGCCTGGTCGTGGTGCTGGGCGGCCCCATCGGTGTCTACGAGGTCGCCGCCTACCCCTGGCTCGCGCACGAGATCGCGTGGCTGCGAACGCGCCTGCTGGCCGGTCGGCCCACGCTCGGCATCTGCCTGGGGGCCCAGCTGATCGCCGCCGCGCTGGGCGCTCGCGTGTACCCCGGCCCGTCGAAGGAACTCGGCTGGACGCCGCTGCAGCTGAGCGCCGCAGGGCGCGCTTCGGCCCTGGCTCCGCTGGACGGCGAGTTGACCTCGATGCTGCACTGGCACGGCGACACCTTCGACCTGCCCGAAGGCGCTCAGCTGCTGGCCAGCACGGGCTCGTACCGCCGTCAGGCCTACCGGTGGCAGCAGCATGTGCTGGGCCTGCAATGCCATCCCGAACTGGACGGTGCCACGTTCGAGCGCTGGCTGGTCGGCCACGCGCTGGAACTTGCCCAGACCGGCGTCGACGTGCCCGCGTTGCGCGCCGAGACGGCGGCCCGGTCCGGCACACTGGCTCGGCAGGCGGCTCTGGCCTGGCGGCGCTGGCTGGCCGAGGTGGGTCTGGCGTCTGCTGAATGAGTCTTCCGCCCCCTGAGGCCGCTGCAGCCGAGTCGACACGCGCGTCAAGCTGGCGTGCCCAACGGCTGCTCAGCTCGCCCCATCGGCTGTGCTTCTTCTGGGCCGGCGTGCAATGGGCGGTCAGCGCCGGCTGGTGGGCCGCCGAGTTGCTCGCTGGGCCACGCGCCGGCGATTCTCAGCACATGGTGCCCTCGGTGGCGTGGCACGGACTCTGGTTCAGCCTGGGCACCATGCCCTTGTTCGTGGCCGGCTTCGTGTTCACCGCAGGTCCGCGGTGGCTACATACCATCCCCATCGACACGCGCCAGCTTCGCGTGGGAGTGGGATTGTTTTCGGCAGGCTGGCTGCTGGCGCTGCCACTTGCCGGGGTGAACGCTCGAGCCGTTGCGGCCATGTTGCTCGCGGCTGCGATTGGCCAGTCGCTCCTGGTCGAACGGGTGCTGGCCCTGCTGCGAACGGGTCGCCCCGGAGAGCGCGTGCACGTCGCTCTGATCACCATTGCCATGGCAGCCATGACGCTGACACTCCTGGCCGCAGCGCTGGCCTTGGCCACCGGTTGCGTGGAGTGGCTGCAGCCTCTGGCACACGCCGGGTTGTGGTGCGGACCCGTCCTGGTCTTCGTGGCAGCCTCGCATCGCATGCTTCCATTCCTCGGCGACGGCCTGTGGCCGGCGCTTGATCGAGGTTGGCCCCATTGGCCGCTGTGGCTGCTGGTATCGCTCGTCCCTGTCCAGGCGGTCTGCGCGTTGTTGCCCAACATGGCCCCGCTGCCCCCGTGGCTGCGGTTCGTTGGCTTCGGCCATCTGGCCGTCGTGTGCGTCGCCAGTGCTGGCCTCACACTTCGCTGGGTGGGACACCCCGCGATGCGCACGCCCATGCTGAGGATGCTTTTCGGCGCGGCCTTGTGGTGGCTGCTGGCGTTGCTTCTGTTGACGGCTGCGGCGGTCCCTGCGTTGTCCGATGAGAGTGCCAGGCGGCTCGAACTCGCCGGCCTGCACGCCTTGGGCATGGGTTACCTAGGTGGCACATTGCTGACCATGGCGACACGCGTGAGCGCCGCGCACCAGGGAATCGCCCGCGCGATCGACGGTGTCGCCCGCGTGCTCTATGTGGTGCTTCAGACCGCCGTGCTCGCCCGACTTTGCGCCTTGCTCTGGCCGCAGGCCGCTTCGGTTTGGCTGCCTGCTGCCGCCGTGGCCTGGAGCTTCGTGACCGCGGTCTGGCTGCTGCGGCATGGCCGCTGGCTGGGCCAACCGCCCAGAGTCCGCTCGCGTTTGTCCCAATCACCGATCATTGCCGCAATCGAGAAGCGTTGACGGCCGAGAAGTGTCGGTCGACGTCGCAGGCCGTGTGCGGCCCGACGATCAACGGAGGCTGAGTTGCGGGACACGTGCCTTCAGCGCCTCGCGCCATGACGCGGCGAGCGCCGCGGCCGGGCCGCCGCCGGGCGGGCGTCCCGCCTGCAACACCCAGCGCTGCACGCCGTGCGACGCTAGCCAATCGGCCAGCATCAGCAGCGCAGGCTCGGGCAGCCACCGCGGATGCCATGTGGTGCGCAGTTCGTACGCCACGCCTGACTGCTGCACCAGCTGCAGCGCCCGCGCGGTTTCCCGCACGCTGCCCGGCGCGCCCGTCAGCGCCGGCAGTTGGGGTGGCGCGGCCTTGATGTCCAGCGCCACCCAGTCCAGCAGCGGCAGCACGCGGCTCAAGTGCGCGGCCGACACGCCAGCCGTGTGCAGTGCCGTGGCCAAGCCTACCTCACGCACTTCGGCCAGGGCCGAGGGCAGCGCCGGGTCGAGCGTAGGTTCACCGCCGCTGAACACCAGTCCGTCGAGCAGGCCGATGCGGTCCTGCCAGCGCGCACGCAGGTCAGCCCAGCGAAGCCCGGCCTGGGGCGCGCACTGAGACTGCAAACCCGGGTTGTGACAGTAGCTGCAGCGCCAGGGACAGCCTTGCACGAAGACGACGGCCGCCAAACGGCCCGGCCAGTCCTGCGTAGAGAAAGGCTCGAAGCCGCCCACCGACAAGGCATCGGCGACCACCATGGATGACACTTAGGCGCAGGCCGGAAGCTGCTGCGAGGCCTCGGCAAGATCCTCGGTCACCATGGCGCAGTCCGTGGCCACGAAGTTCAGGCGCTCGGCATGCTCGCCTTGCTTGCCGATGTTGAACGAGGCCACCGGCCGGTGGTAGCCCATCACGCGGGTCCAGACCTCGCAGGGCTGGCGCTCGTGGATGGCGAGTTCCGGATGGTGGATGGGGGTCTGGCTGTGGCTCATGAAGTTCCTTTCAAGGGCTGGTTTGATGCATGGAGCGGGCCCCCGGCGCACCCTGCGCCGGGGGCCTGGACTCAGGTGACGGCCGCATCGGCTTGCGCGCTGCGCTTGCGCTGCAACGCCAGCTCGTCGCACTGCGGACAGAATTGGTGTTCGCCCGACAGGTAGCCGTGAACCGGGCAGATGGAGAACGTGGGCGTTACGGTGATGTAGGGCAGGCGGAAGTTCTCCAGCGCACGCCGCACCAGGCTGCGGCAGGCCTGGGCATCCGGCAAGCGCTCACCCAGGTAGAGGTGCAGCACCGTGCCGCCGGTGTACAGGCGCTGTAGCGGCTCCTGGCGAGCCAGTGCCTCGAACGGATCGCTGGTGAAGCCCACCGGCAGCTGGGTGGAGTTGGTGTAGTAGGGCTGCTGCTCGCTTCCGGCCTGCAGGATGCCAGGGTAGCGCCGCCGGTCCTCCTTGGCGAAGCGATAGGTCGTGCCCTCGGCCGGCGTGGCCTCCAGGTTGAAGAGGTGGCCGGTGCCCTCCTGGAACTCCGTCATACGCACGCGGATGTGCTGCAGCCAGCGCAGCGCGAACGCTTCGCCCCACGGCGTTGTGATGTTCTCGGTGCCGCCGCTGAAGTTGCGGATCATCTCGTTGACGCCGTTCACGCCGATGGTCGAGAAGTGATTGCGCAGCGTGCCGAGGTAGCGCTTGGTGTAGGGGTACAGGCCACCGTCGATGTAGCCCTGGATCACCTTGCGCTTGGTCTCGAGGCTGTCGCGCGCCAGGTCCAGCAGCTCGTCGGTACGCGCCAGCAGCGCGGCCTCGTCGCCGGCATACAGGTAGCCCAGGCGGGCCCCGTTGAGCGTGACGACACCGACCGAGCCGGTCTGCTCGGCCGAGCCGAACAGGCCGTTGCCACGCTTGAGCAGTTCGCGCAGGTCGAGCTGCAGCCGGCAGCACATGCTGCGCACCATGTGCGGCTGCAGGTCGCTGTTGAGGAAGTTCTGGAAGTACGGCAGGCCGTAGCGCGCCGTCATCTCGAACAGCGCGTCGCAGTTGGGATGCTCCCAGTCGAAGTCGCGTGTGATGTTGTAGGTGGGGATGGGAAAGGTGAAGGCTCGGCCCTTGGCATCGCCGGCGCACATCACGTCGATGTAGGCGCGGTTGATCAGGTCCATCTCGGCCTGCAGGTCGCCATAGGAAAAGGGCATCTCGCGCCCGGCGATCACAGGCACCTGCTCGCGCAGGTCTTCCGGGCACGTCCAGTCAAAGGTGAGATTGGTGAAGGGCGTCTGGGTCCCCCATCGCGAGGGCACGTTGAGGTTGTGCACCAGCTCCTGCAGGCACTGGCGCACCTGTTCGTAGCCCAGCGCGTCGACGCGTACGTAGGGCGCCAGGTAGGTGTCGAAGGAGCTGAAGGCCTGGGCGCCGGCCCATTCGTTCTGCAGCGTGCCCAGGAAGTTGACGATCTGCCCGATCGCGCTCGACAGGTGTTTGGGCTGCGCCGAGTCCACTTTGCCCGGGATCCCATTCAAGCCCTCGTGCAGCAGCGTTCGCAACGACCAGCCGGCGCAATAGCCCGAAAGCATGTCGAGGTCGTGGAGGTGAAGGTCGGCCTCGCGGTGGGCCTGCCCCACGGCCGGCGGGTACACATGCTCGAGCCAGTAGTTAGCCGTCACCTTGCCGGCCACGTTCAAGATCAGCCCGCCCAGCGAATAGCCCTGATTGGCGTTGGCGTTGACGCGCCAGTCCTCGCGGGCCAGATATTCGTTGACCGATCGACCCACATCGACCATGCAGCCGCGGTCGGCACGCAACAGGCGGTGCTGCTCGCGGTAGGCGATGTAGGCACGCGCCGTTTCGAGATGGCCGGACTCGATCAGCACGGCCTCGGCTTCGTCCTGGATGCGCTCGATGTGCGCCACGCGGCCGGCCAGCCGCGCGGTGACCTGTTGTGCCAGGTCCTGCGCACGCGCGGCGCCGAACTCGCCGGTGGCGACACCCGCGCGCGCCAGCGCGTCGGCGATCTTGCTGACTTGGAACGGCGCGCTCTGGCCTTCGCGCTTGATGACCGCCACAGGCGCGAACGGGTTCACCTGGAGTTGATGCTGCATGCGCTACCTATAGTGTTTGGTACTGGACAAAACGCTATATGTAGTGTCCTTGGCGATCAGTCGAAGTGGATTTGATCCAGCACATGCTCTTGGGCGATCTCAGCCTGTGGACTCTGGATATCTCTTTGCGTTAGCGCAAGACCATACTTGCCGCGCGTTTCCAGACTCCTCCGTTTTGCCTGCCATTCCGAGGCCAGCGTCGCGCACCGGCCCCTTCTCCCATGCTGGCCACGCACACCAACCTGCCCTCAAGCCCCCAACTTGTCTGCCCAGCCGGCAGCCTGCGTGCCCTCACCGTGGCCGTGGATGCCGGCGCCAATGCCGTCTATCTGGGCCTGAAGGACGCGACCAACGCCCGCAACTTCGCCGGCCTGAACTTCGACGAGACACAGATCCGCGAAGGCATCGCCTACGCACATCGGCGTGGCGCGCAGGTGCTGATGGCGCTGAACACCTTTGCCGACGCGCGCAGCCCCGAGCCCTGGTTCGCCGCGGCCGACAAGGCCGCCGAGCTGGGTGCCGACGCGCTGATCGTGGCCGACACCGCGGTGATGGGCCACTGCGTGCGTCATCTGCCGAGCCTGCGCCTGCACCTATCGGTGCAGGCCTCGGCCACCAGCCATGCGGCCATTGAGTTCTACCGCCAGCGCTACGGTGTGCAGCGGGCCGTGCTGCCACGTGTTGTGGCAGCGGATCAGATCGCCAAGATCATCGAACGAACCTCAGTGGAAATCGAGGTCTTCGCCTTCGGCAGCCTGTGCGTGATGGTCGAGGGCCGCTGCGCGCTGTCGTCCTATGCCACCGGACAGTCACCCAACACGGCCGGAGTTTGCTCGCCGGCGGCCGCCGTGCGATGGCAAGAGGGGGCCGACGGCGTGCGCGCCAGGCTGGGCGGTGTGCTGATCGACCACTACTCCCCGGATGAGCCGCGCGGCTACCCCACGTTGTGCAAGGGTCGATTCGATGTGGATGGCCAACGCTCGCATGCGCTGGAAGAACCCACGAGCCTCAACACCATGGCGATCCTGCCGCAGCTCATCGCCATGGGCGTGCGCGCTTTCAAGATCGAGGGCCGTCAGCGCAGCGCCGCCTATGTGGGCGATGTCACACGTACCTGGCGCGCGGCGATCGACGCTGCCTGCGCTGCCGCCGCGCAAAGCCAGACTTTCCAGCCCCAGCCGGCATGGACCCAGGCGCTGTCGCGCCATGCGGAAGGGGCGCAGACCACGCTGGGTGCGTTCGAGCGCCCCTGGCGATAAAGGAACCGCCCATGGATGCCCCTCACCACGCTACTCGCGACACGTCCGTCGCTCAGGCCCCGGCGCTGCCCCTTCTATCCGAATCGAAGTTCAGACGCTTCGGCCTGACCGTAGGCCCCGTGCTGTACCTCTGGTCGCGTGCACGCCTGTTGGACTTCTACGCCGAGATCGCCGAATCGCCCGCCGACTGCGTGGTCCTGGGCGAAGTGGTGTGCGCGCGCCGCCGCGAGTTGCGCCTGGACGACTGGCTGGCGCTGGCGCGCGAGCTCACCCAGGCCGGCAAGCAGGTCATCCTGGCCACGCAGGCGCTGGTGGAAACCGAGGCCGATCTGCGCCTGATCGAGCGCCACGCCCATCTCGCCTGCCATGCCGTGGAGGCCGGCGATGCGTCGGCACTGGCCTTGCTGCACGGCCGCGTGCCGCTGGTGCTGGGTCCGCACGTCAACGTCTACAGCCAGGCCGCGCTGCGCGAACATGCCGATCTGGGCGTGCTGCGCTGGGTGCCGCCACTGGAGCTGTCGCTCGCTGCGGTCGCTCATATCAACCCGGCGGGACGGCCCGTGCGTGGACCCGACGGCGGTGCCATAGTCACCGAGGTGTGGGCATTTGGCCGATTGCCGCTGTCGTTCTCGGCGCGTTGCTTCACTGCGCGCCATGCCAGCGTTCCCAAGGATCAGTGCGGCTACCCCTGCATGGACGATCCTGATGGCCGCCTGGTCCGCAGTACCGAAGGCCAGTCATTCCTGGTGCTCAACGGCACCCAGATTCAATCGGCCGGCGTGCACAACCTGCTGGAGCATGACGCGGCGCTGGCATCCTGCGGGGCTACCCGCGTGCGGCTGTCGCCGCAGTCATCCGGCTTCACGAAAGTGATCGAGGACTTCGACGCTGTCTTGAACGGCGACCAGCCGGCCGAGGGACGACTGGCCGGCTGGGCCGAAGCCGGCGTCCCTCATCCACTCGTGACCGGGTACGCCTTCGGCGGCGCGGGCATGAACGCGGTCCAGGCGGAAGTGGCGGGAGTCGACGCATGATCTCCATTCGCCGACCACCGCGGTGGTTGTCCGCCCGGGTCGCTGCGGTCGCTGCCCACTTGGACCGCTTGGCACCACCGCCACCCTTGCTGGCGCGCGCGATCGCCAAGCTGGCCGGGGGCATCACCCAATTGCCCAGCGCGCCGCCATCGGCACTGGTGGCCGCGGCCATCAACGGGGCGTTGTGGCCGCGCTTCCCGCCCGAGTTGCGTGACGGGTTGGCGGGTCGCGTCGTGGCACTGGAAATCACCGACCTGGGCGTGCGCGTGAGGCTTTGCGCGGGCCCGTGGGGCTTCTCAGCAGCCGGCGAGCAGGCGGTGGCGGCGCTGCGCATCGCCTCCCGGACCTCAGGCTGGTGGCGGCTGGCTCGCGGCCTGGACGATCCTGATCGCTTGTTCTTCGATCGCGTGCTGATGATGGAGGGTGACACGGAGCTTGGCCTTCTGCTCAAGAACTCGCTGGACGCCCTCGGTCCGCTGTGGCCGGTGACCAGGGCCCAAGAGCAACGCTGATCGCCGCAGACCATTCACCCGGCGTTCAGTCGATCGGCGATTCCCGGCGTGAACTGGATCCAGATCCAGCGCCGCTGCAAGCGTCGTCTGCCTCTGGCGCTGCCGTTGTCCACCTCGCTGCAGACGGTGCGCGGCGATTTGGGCTGGCGTTCGGCCATCCAACGCCTAGCAGTCGCCTTCACGCCGGTCGATGGGCAGCGCCAAGGATCCGAACGCCGTGCGACAGCCTCCCCGAGTGACCTCGAAGGCCCGCGTCACAATTTTCGGTTCACGAAATGACGTCCTGATAAGAACACTTCTCTGGACGTCAACGCAGGCCCGCAAGTGGTGACGGCAGAACAATAGGTGCAGGCCTCCGCCTTCAACAAGCTACTGCTTGCGTCCTGGCAGCATCCTGCAAGACTGTTCCTGGCCAGCCAGTCGGATCGCGCCTGACCGCTGTCAATGTTGACAAAATCGCCGGGGTGGGTTGCGCCGGTAACCGCCGCGTGCGCGGCGGATCCCCTTCGCCAGCGCTACAGGCCAGCAAGCACTGTGCGCTCATGTCCGCGTGCACAAGCAATCACCGCCGCACAGCCCTCAGCGGCCACTTGCGCGCCGCAGAAGAGTCGAGCGGAGCACGCTCGGCGATCTGATAGCGCAGCGTCACCCGACCTTCCGAGACATCGACTACCTCGAAGGTGAAAGGCCCGACCTTGATGTCCTTTGCGAACTGGTCGAAATGGTGAGCAGTCGATGAGACCACCGCCGCAGCGTTGACCCAAACCTCCTGGAATTCCAGTTGTCCGCCACCAACGCCGCCAAAGATGATCCGGACGCTGCCCTCACCGGCGGCTTCTTCAACCACCCTGGTTTCAAACGTCGCGTCCCCCGGCTGCTGCGAGAGCGTCCCGAGCGACCAAGTCGGAGGTGGCGACGAAGCATTCAGCATCTTGTTGCAAGCCCGGTTTTGGTCGTCGATCACGAGCCCAAGCCGCCGATTGGTCTGGACGTACCTGAAGTGCCGCCCATCGTCCAGCGTCAGCTCGCCCAGCACCGAAAGCGGAGTCCGCGCAGGGATGCTCAGGTTCGGCGAGGTCACCCACGACGATTTGAAACTGAGGTCGGTACTGGCGAAAAGAGCCTGCCGGGTGGCGGACACCTTGATGTCGGCCGCGATCACGGGGTCGTCCTTAGTGAAAGTGAGCCTCTCACCGTTTCGCAGTTTGGCGGCCACGTTCAGATAGCTCGCGGCGTCCGCGGTCGGCCGCAGACGTTCGAGGAAGCGGGGTGCAACCATGACGGCATCCAAGTTGCAATCAGGTAGCTCGGCGGCGAGCGAGTTGGTCATGGCGCAGATGAGCGAAGCGCCGATCAGGATTCGGGGATTCATCTGTGTCTCCTTTGGATTACAGGCCAAGCCGCAGCGGGGCCATGAAGATCGATTCGTGCGCGGCGCCTTGGGCCCCAGTACGAAGGCGCGCGAGCGCGGACACACCACGCCTGAGCCCCTCGTGCAGCATGAAGACGCCGATCGACGAGGCCTCGTGCATGACGCCCGGCGCCACGTACCGCGGGTCGAAGCCACCAAGTCCTGCAGTCAGCCGCCAAGCCTGTCCCGTCGGAAGCTGCAGCCGCGTCCAGGCCCGGGCGTTCACGCATGCGGCGGCGTCAAGCACCCCGACGCCGAGGAGGTTGACGATCTGCCAATCGCCGTCCCGTACCGCCACGAGCCTCATCGTTTCTGCTGCCGGCTCCGCGGCCGGGCCCCGACTTTCAAGGTCGAGCAGGAATCGGTGCATGGACTGCGGCCCGACACCTTGCAGCGCGTCAGTCGAGTAGAGCCTTGGATCGAAACACACCCTGCGCATTCCGTGATCTAGCCGAAGCAGGTGGCCGATCGACGACAGGATGTTCTCGTTTGCCACGAGACGCGTCAGGTCGTGGTTCAGAAACTTCCTGAGCCTCACGCCGACTGGCAGGCACAAGGCGACCAGACATCGGTCCGGCTCTTCAAACACCTGGCTGATCTCCTCCGTCAGACGACACAGCAGCTCGGCGCCTGGCTCTTCGCGGAGCTCACTGATCAAAGCCGGCACCTCCCAGGGTTCGCGGCGAACCAGGAGATCGTGACGAATGACAGCACGTAGTGCCTCGACCTCGGCGGCTCCGACACCAACTCTCGCGGCGGTGCGTGCCAAGCTCAGCAAGCGCTCCATCCGCTCCGCCTTCGGCCAGCCCTGAACCGGTGGCACTCGGCCGCGAGTGCCGGCATCGGGCCTGGATGCCCGACGCCTTTCCGACGCCCGGTGGTCGCGGCAAATGAGGACTCGCATGCGCTCGACAGCCAGTTTGTCGGCGGCCCAATCCGGCGTGGGCGCCGACATCGAGCCAGCCTGAAGCTCCATGACGTGAAGCACGCGGTCCACCGTGAGGTCCTTGACCTCAGTGACCAGCGACTTCGGATGTGCCAAGACCACCCAACGTTGCAGGCGAAAGTTCAGGCCGCTCTGATTGAGCAGCAGTTGCAGGTGGTCAGCCGCTGAGTTCAGCTGGAGGCTGGGCGACCGTCCACCTTCGTCGACGATCGGAGACCACTCGGAAAGGGCTTGTCCATCGGTGCCCCCCCGCCAGCGCGACCACGTGTCGCCGTTCACGCGGATCTCGGCGTTCAACGACTTCACCTCGATGGCGGTGACGTTGCCCGGCGCGACGACCACGATGTCGATTTCGCCCGCTGGCGTTTGATAGCCGCTCAGGATGCTGGCCGGCTCGCCCAGTTGCTCGCGGATATGCTCTATGACCAATTGCTCGCCATCACGCCCGCTTCGAAGAATCCGCTCCTCCTCGGACGGCTCAGATGCACGAGCGGCATCGGCGCCGTTGGCTTCGGGACCCATCGCTGACGCCGACGTCCGAAAAGACATCGGCTCTCCGCGCTCACGCGCGGCCTGAAGAAGTGCCAGTCGATCACTGACGAAATCACTGAGAACAATGAACTCCATTTCGCCTCCTTGGGTTGTGTTTCCGGCCTGCCCGGCAACAACTCCAAAGGTAGAGAGGCTGCAACGCTGGCTAAGCGCCTTTCGTTCGAATTGCCAACCCAATCGCAGAAGCGCCGCCGTAACGCCGACCGATAGGCGATCAAGGATTGACTGGGCTGCTGCCGGTTTCAAGGACACCTTGTTAAGGTGGAAGATGGAACCGGAGGTGCAGTATGGGAACGAGACGGCAGTTCAGCCAGGAGTTCAAGCTCGAGGCGGTGAAGCTGGTCAAGGAGCGAGGGGTGGCGGTATCGCAGGCCTGTCGCGACCTGGACGTGCACGAGAGCAGGCTCAGGGCCTGGATCCGTGAGTTTGCGGCGGACCCACAGCAGGCATTCCCTGGCAAGGGCGTGATGAAGCCCGAGGCGGCGGAGCTGGATCGGCTGCGCAAGGAGGTTGCCAAGCTCAAGATGGAGCGCGACATCCTGAAAAAAGCCGCGGCCTACTTCGCCAAGGACTCGTTGTGAAGTTCGAGTTCGTGGCGAAGCACCGAGGGGCCTGGCCGGTGAACCTGGTGTGCGAGGCGCTCGGTGTCTCGCGAAGCGGCTTCTATGCCTGGCGCAGCAGGCCGCCCAGCCGGCGCAGCCTGGACGATCAAGCTCTGGGCGCCCAGGTGCGCAACAGCTTCATCGGCAGCGATCGCACCTATGGCGCTCGGCGGGTGTGGCATGACGTGCTGGCGTTGGGCCATCGCTGCGGGCTGCATCGCATCGAGCGGCTGATGCGCGCGCAGGCGCTGCGGGCCAGGCCAAGGCGGCGAGGCCTGCCCCAGGACCGGGGCGAGCGCAGCGCTGTGGCCAGCAACGTGCTGGACCGCCAGTTCCAGGCCGATGGACCGAACCGCAAGTGGGTTGCCGACTTCACCTACCTCTGGACGGCCGAGGGCTGGCTGTACGTGGCCGTCGTGCTGGACCTGTACTCGCGTCGCGTGGTGGGTTGGTCCATGCAAGCGGGCATGACCAGCCAGCTCGTAGCCGACGCGCTGATGATGGCCGTGTGGCGGCGAGGCAAGCCCGTGGAATTGCTGCATCACTCCGACCAGGGCAGCCAATACACCAGCGAGCACTTCCGCAAGCTGCTGGCCGAGCAAGGCATCACCTGCAGCATGAGCCGAGCAGGAGAAGTCTGGGACAACTCGGCCATGGAGAGCTTCTTCAGCAGCCTGAAGACTGAGCGCACGGCCCGAAAGGTCTACCGCACGCGCGAGCAGGCCAGGTCAGACGTGTTCGACTACATCGAGTGCTTCTACAACCCCAGGCGTCGGCACTCGACCATCGGGTACGTCAGCCCGATACAGTTCGAGGGAGCTCAAGAAGCTTAAGTCGGTGTCCACGGAACCGGCAGCAGCCCAGACGGCAGAGAGCGGCGAACAGAGGGGGCGGCGAGGCAGAGAACGACCAGCCGGCTCGCGCAGGTTCTTCGATCTGGAATCAGGCGGACGCCCACAGCAAGGCGCCAAGTGCGCGACGGCACCCACACCAGTCCCGGACGGCACTTCCCCACCGCACTTGGACCGCGACATTGCGGGTCAGACCCAAGCCGACGCCTCGTACTGGTGCCGGACAGCGGCCCTTCACGTCTAGCTAGACTTGCGCCACGTCTAAGTCCCGCGGACGAGGTGGCGCTGGCGATCCAGAGCCCCCTTTCACGTCTAGCTAGACGTGCCCCACGTCTAACTCGCGGATTCCGAACGTCCAAGGCACTCCGTCGGGCCGCTTGAAGTCTAGCTAGACGTGCCCCACGTCTAACTGCCCCCGGTCAACCAAAAACTAACCCACCTCGACCGTCTTGAAGGCTAGTTAGACGTGGAGGACGTCTAACTTACCCGACCCTTCGGCTTTGGCGGTGCCGCACTCCGCCCTCATATACAGACGGAACGGCGGCATCCATGCGTCACGGTGACATTGGTTGCGGTTGAACTTCCTCATTCCGCTTCAGCAGCAGAGCATGCCAATTGCATATTCCAGCGCCACCTTCATTCGGAATTCGCGGAGGCCCGGATAGAGAGGCGACTTTTTTCCCAATGGCCAAGCGGGAAAGAGCCCGATTTCGGAGCGTAGATCGGAGAATGAAATATTCCGACGCTTGACGCGCCCGAAATGACTCTGCTAATCTGAGCTCTCCTTGGGACGCAAGTCCTGGATGCGCTGGTAGCAGCGCCCCTTAACCGGTCCTCTTCGGATGGCCGGCGACCCGGGTGAGTAGGTCAACCAACAGTCAGCCTTGAGCTGACATCCACCCAACCGCGCCTCCTGGCGCGGTCATGTACGCCTGTCGACTGTGACAGGCGGAACCCTGGTCGTTCGAGCGACCTGCACGCCACCTTGTCGGCCTTTGCGCCAATGGGTGCCGCCCCTACGGGGAACGCTCGATCGTCCACGCCCAAGCACCTCTCTTCTTGCCCTCGCTTTTTCGACAACCGTCCCGGCCTTTGTGCCGGGGTGACCTGTTGGTCAGTGGGTCGCGCAGACCATGAGGATGGTGCAGGCCGAAGGCTTGTCCATCCTTGTGATATCGACCTTCGGTTGGGCACGTTGTGCCGGGCTGCTGGTAGCAGGCAGCCAATCAGGGCGGTGCCATTGAGTCAGGAAGAGGTTTGCCCCACACGGGGCCGCCGACTGGGTTGCATGTTTCGACATGCCCCCATGGGTCAACTCGAGCGAAAGCCGAGCACCAATGTCTCTCAATAACTAAAGAACCCGCTTATCCCTGAGTGCAGGAAGAAGGAAGAACCGTAACGGCACAAGCCGGGGATAGTCGCGCCCGTCCCGATCGTGAGGCGCAAGTTGCAGCTGCCGGCGTCACCGGCTTCAAGGACAAGCATGAAGACCATCAAAGAGATTGGTGCCTGGCGCGGCTTCAACCGCTACGGCCGAGACTTCAAGAATCTGGACATACACCGCCAAGTCACCGTGCTGCTGGACGAGCTCGGGGATGTCCATCTCCACAGGAAGAAGACGCTGGCCCACAAGACCGTCGCGGCCCGGCACTACGTGATCCGGCAGTTCATCACGGGCGTGCGCGAAGCGGGGTTCGTGATCCACAACATCCTGAATCTCGATCAGCGACACGTCGGAGCAGGTATCAAGTGCTGGGTCGATGGCGGCCTGGCGGCGAGCACGATCCAGACCAGGATGTCCATCATTCGCTGGCTGGCCTGCGCCATCGGAAAGCGCGGGCTGGTGATGGATCCGAGCTACTACGGCGTCGCGGACGACGTCGTGGCTCGTACCTACGTGGCTCGAGTCGACAAGAGTTGGTCCGCGAAGCAAGTCATCTCGAAGGAAAAGGTTGCCGAGGCCATGGAGATCGATCCGTGGGTCGGACACCAGCTCAACTTGATGCGCGCGTTCGGCCTGCGACTCAACGAGGCAGTGATGCTTCGGCCACACATCGCCGACCAGGGAACCGTCCTGCGGGTCGAAGAGGGTACGAAGGGCGGACGCACAAGGAACGTGGCCATCCGCACCGCGGACCAGCGCGAGACTCTCGACGGCGCGAAGGCGCTGGCGATCCGCCATCAGCGTGGGAGCATGTGTCAGCCGTCGTTGAAGATTGAGCAGGCCCGCCGTCGCCTCTACTACGTCGCCGGCGAAAAGCTGGGCCTGTGCAAATCCGCCCTGGGCGTGACACCGCATGGCTTGCGGCACGAATTCGCAAACGACCTCTATGAGGAGGTGAGTGGAGCACCGTCCGCCGTCCGAGGCGGAACCACCATCCTTGACCGCGCAGCAGATGAAGCGGCCCGCCACCAGATCACACAAGAGCTCGGGCACGCCAGACTGAGCATCACTGCGGCATACACCGGGCCGCGGATTCAGGGTCGGCCACGTGGTCCGACGGTCCAACAGGTCGCGCCGCCACCTGATCCGCCTTTCGACGGCGAGTGAACCTCTAGGTGCGCCGCGGACTGCGAGCTTCCAGCGACGCTGGCGAAGCGTCGCAACGCTGCCGCGGTCTCAGGTCAGATCGATCTATGCTGCGGCGTGAACTCTTCAGCGACGCCCGGCTGCCAAGGTAAGTTTGCCGGACTCGCGAGCGCGCCGCCGCAGTTCGCCACCCGCTACATATATAGAGGTGATCTGAAGGTCGGCGTGGCCCAAGGTGTGCGACACGACATCCAACGGCACGCCGGCGTCGATCGAGTGCGTGCCGTGCGTATGGCGCAACCAGTGGGTCGAGGCTCTCAGCAGTGGTCCGGCCTCGTGCGCCCGGCCCGCACCGGCCATGCGCTGAGCAGCGCGCGTGAAGAGTTGTTTCAGCTGTCGGTACAGGCTTTGTGCCGACATGCGGCACTTCGCCCCCTGATCGCTCCTACCACTTCTTGCTGCGATGCGCAGGAGCAGCGGCCGATCAGAGTGACTGCGGGGATCGTTGGCGCCACCGTCGATCGACAGCAACTCGCCGAGCTCATGAACCAGTCGTGCCTCGACCGGCACGTCGCGGAGCTTCAGGCCCTTCCCGGCGACATTGATGATCCAGCTCCCGGCGGCTGATCCAGACTGGGCGCCGTCGGTGGGGGCCGGCTCTTGCGCGTCGAACACCAGCCACCGAAGGTCGCCACAGTTTGCTGCGGTGAGCTCGGACAAACGTAGTCCCGTGGTGTACAGGAATCGAGTGGCCCACGCGAGTTGACGGGCGCGAAGATACTGTGGCCCGGCTTGCAGTTCTTGCTCGACAGCAGCCCACTGTTCACGACTGAGACTTCGTCCTGGATCCATCCGAGGCTCGCCGTTGCGCGGCTTCGCCACGCCGGTCCAAGGGTTGCCGGCCAGATAAAGCTGACTCTGAAGGAAGCTGTACATGCAGCACAGGACCGTGATGGCCTGCCCGCGGGAGCGCGCGCACAACGGGCCCTCGAAGGGCCGCCATTGCGGCGAGCCGATCGGTGTGCCGCGCGGCGCACACCAGGCCGCTCGCGGCTGCGGGTCGGCCAAAAACGCGCGATAGGCCAGGCAGTCAGCCAGCCTGGCCTCGGCGAGCGAACGCTGGCGCTCAAGCCGGAGCCAGAGCACGAATCGTCGAGCCTCGCGCCGGTAGACGGCCGCAGAATTGCACGGCCGACCCGCCCTGACCTGTCCAGCATCGTCGCATCTGGACGCGATCCATGTTTCGACCGCCTCGAGGTCGGTGCCTGCCAGCTCGTTCAAGGTTGCAGCCAACGCCGGGACGGCGCCCACGGGGGTCGTCGACACCGGCGAGCAAGCGCCTGGGCGCTCTGCCAAGTCGCCGATTCGCCGTTCAAACGCGATCTCGGGCGGATTCGTCATCACATGCGTGCATGGAGCGACGCGGTCTGCGTCCAGGTCGTCGAAGTCGAGAGCGAGCTGAGTGGTGCGTGTCACTGATTTCATGAAGGCATCTTGCGCGACGGCCACGGGCGGCTAAGCCGATCGCCAATCCGGCTAAGCGCAATGCCGACAGCGCGGCCCCTTCCCTGCCCCACGCATCGCTCCCATCCGAACCAGATGCCGTGTATTCAGCGGAAGGACTTCACTCCCGCATTTTCACGCGCTTCGAGGCTCTGATTAAAAGCACGACATATCTGTCACTGAAACCGAGACTGCCGATCTGCTTCCGATCCTCACGCGCTTGCCATCTGATCATGATCAGCTCGCAAGCAATTGCAAGTTGGATCGGCTGTTCCTCGTTACTCTCGGCTCGCGTTTGCCTGATCGCACAGAGCCGCCTTGACACGAACCTCGCGCTGCGACCTCATCACGGATTCGCAATTTCCAGCGTCGCCAAGGCATCCCGTGAATCAGATGCTGCCGATTGGGATTCGATCGAGACTGCGAAATCGAACGCACGCCATCTTGTTCAGATGGGCAAATCTTCGATGTGTTCTTGGTGCAACACCGAGGAACGAAACGACTTTTAATGTGTGCCAGGAACCGCCTCTGCTTGCCGAGTTCTTGCCAGACTAATGAGGGCGTCACTACATCGGTGGCGCGTTCTCACATAGGACGATGTGTGCGGTTCCCCTGCCTGCAACGAACGCCTCTTTCAATGCCGGTGCTTTCGCAGGCTTTCCGGCACCCGTACATCACAGTCATACACGAATCGCGGAAGCATTCGCACACTCACTTCCGGAACAGCATGGAAAGCAAGGCCCGTTCCTTCCAGATACGGGTGCAAATGCACCGCATTGCGCTTGTGACGTGAGCTTTTGAACACGACACAATCGTTCCGAAGCGACCTGCTAGATCAGTCATGTACACAAAAAGCGATCCGAACCTTGCTCCTGCTGGAGACAGCGAAAACGAGAAGCACAGCGACTCCGCTGAACCGTTGGGGGCGCAAGCCACTTCGGATTCGGCCCATCCACTTCTACCTACCGCAAGCTCCGCGACCCAAGTTTCATCATCAACTATGGAACCGGCTCCACTTCAGTCATCAACCAGCCAAGTCCACAGAATCGAAGGCGCGGTTGATTTGAATGTGAGGCACTTGACCCATTGGCTGCCAGACACTTACGTCCTAGCAAAGAAGTGCATAGATGGTCAGCTCACAGGGCTGAGGTGGCCATACAACCACCCTGCACATGCGTCCTTCGCAGGAATGGTCAAGCGCCGACACGCCAAGTGGGACGGTGAGTTTTGGGCATTTGATGATTCGCAGGCTGCCGAGAAAGTCCTGGCGAAGATCTGCAAGCGTTGTCCCGACATTCCCGTCCTCTACGAAGTTTCCGGCGAGGACCCAGCCCGGGTCCTGAGCAAAGTCGAGCTATCGGTTTGGACAACAGGTCTCGGTCGTTCAGCCTGCCTCTTGCCGTTTCCGCTCCCGCGCAACGCCAGGACGACGGCGATTTCGGTCGTCCCCGACATCCAAGCAGTCTTGCTCTCCGCGAGCGACTGCTGCGTGGCCCTGCTTCATGGAGACGCAACGGCGATTGAAGACGTCGTGCGGGATCTAGTGGCTCAAGGCGCTTCGACTAGCAGGGCTCTGACAGCGCACTGGGGAATGGGTGGGACAGGAGGTGCTGCGCTGGCAGTACGCACCAACGGCTGGGCCATTGAAATTCGCGCAGACCTCACGGACCCCCGCCACCTCGTCCTCAAGCCAAAGGACAAGCAGACATGGGAGGGGGTAGCTCAGGGCCAACGGCCTCGGATCATTCCTTGGACCGGCTTCCTGCACACCACGAGGAAGCACTGGCAGGAGCTCCAAGAGAAGTTTCAGCTAGCTGGAATCGAGGTCGAAGGCGACGATCCCGAGGCCGCGAGTCGTGAGCCGAGGGTGTTCGACACCAAAGGAGTTGGCGGGTGGGAAACTCCCGCGCCCAACGGCTACATGCTGCACAGCTACCAACGCGAAGGTGCGCTCTTCTGCACTCGTCGCGGAATGCGAGCACTGGTCGGTGATGAGATGGGCGTCGGCAAGACAGCGCAGGCCATCGCAGCAGCCGAGGCATGTGGCACTCGGCGCATCGTCATCGTTTGCCCGGTCAGCGCGCGCTACGTTTGGGAGCGCGAGATTCAAGGCTGGTCTGGCAGCGGCGCCATTCAGCACCTGTACCGTTGCACGGACCGCTTGGATCCGGCTAGTCGATGGCACGTCGTCAGCTATGACGCACTGACGGTGAAGAGCCAGAGCTGGACGATTGGTACCGAGGAAGAGCAAGCCGAATTCCTGGAAGCGTTCCCCGACCACGAGAAGGCGATCAAAGGATCTCACTACCCGAAGAAGGTGAGTATCGAGACAGCGCCCAAGTCAACGCCGAGGTTCAAGTCATCGGAGCGACTTGCGGCTTGGGAGCAGATGGTTCGACTGCTTGACAACCAGTTGGTCGAGGACTTCATCTGCGCATGCAATCTGCTCTTGATCGTCGACGAGGCGCATCGTGTCAAGAACCCAAATGCCAAGCGAACGAGGGCCGTTGCTCGCATCGCTTCGACTAACTGCGAGGTGCTGCTGCTGACCGGCACCCCGATGCGCAATCATGAAAACGAGGCCGCGGCGCTACTGTCACTCCTAGATCCCTGCGCGGCCCAGGAACTCGACAAGTCAAAGGGCTACAGCACTCAGGACGTCAGAGACTACTTGTCGCACCTGATGATTCGACGTACCAAAGCTGATGTTCTTCCCGAGCTGCCGCCCAAGACCCGTGATCGGATCGAAGTCGCTGAGCTCGATCCTGCTGCCATGACAGAGTACCAGTGCGCACTCGATAGTGCTTGCATCGCGCGCATGGATGCAATCGCAGCTGGTAAGTCTGAAGCTGAAGCCCGTCAAGCTGCGCAGGGCTATGTCGAGAGCGCACGAAAGTGGTTGGGCCTGGCCAAAGTTCGGGGTGGTGCGATCGCAGACTTCGTGGCTGATGTCGTTGAGAGCAGCGGGTGCTGTGTCGTATTCGCGGCCCATCAAGCGGTCTCCGATGAACTTGCGCAACAGTTGATTGCACAGGGACTACGCACGGAGGTGCTTGACGGAAGGACGCCACAGAAGGATCGAGCCAACATAGTTTCGAGGTTTCAAGGTGGTGACCTTGACGTCCTCATCGGAGGGATCAATGCCGCGGGTGAAGCGATCACCTTGACACGCGCTGACACCGTTGTCTTTGCCGAACTTGACTGGGTGCCCGCAGCGATGCTGCAGGCTGAAGATCGAATTCACCGAGTGGGTCAGGTACAGAACTGTCAGATCCGCCATGTGATCGCGCGATGCTCTGGATTCAACCTGGATGCGCAGATCATTTCAATCCTGCGCGCCAAGCTGGAGCGAATCGGTACTGTTCTGGGTGAGAGCACAGACGAAATCGTGTCGGACAATCTAGCCATCAAGTCGCAAGTGCTAGCGCAGTTGATCGCAGGCAGTGACGTGCCCGCTGGGGGCTCACCAAGTGAAGAGCCTCGACAAGAGGCAGCATCGCAAATCGAGATCCCTGAAAGGGCGCAGAACTGCGAAGGGTCTGCCGAAGCCGGTGAAGTCAATCATGCCGTTCAATCAATAGATGTCGTTCCGAGCGAGTCTCGGCTTGCGCGCGTTCGCGACGACGGACCTATGGATCTTGCAATCGCCGGGAGAGCTGGACACACGGCCGATGCGGCTGAACTGAATCAAGACCAGCGCGAACCCTCTGCCGTGACAGTTTCAAAACTGGACCCCAAGATCATTTTCGCTTCGCGTTGGTCGAATCGAGACGAGCGTTCGTTCAGCAATAGATCGTTCGAGGTTTTGAAACAAGAGATTGCCCATGCAGGCGGAAATGTCCAACCCATCAAGGTACGACCATGCAGTCCGGGCTACGAGATCGTCTTTGGTCATCGCCGACATCGGGCTTGCCTGGAACTTGGACTGCCGGTCGCAGCCCTCATCGTCGAGATGGACGACCGCGAACTTTGGACCCATATGGAGCGCGAGAACCGGGGCCGCGCCGATCTCAGTCCTATTGAGCAAGGGCGCCGCTACCAAGGTGCCCTCCGCGAAGGGTTGTTTCCTTCGATCCGGCGCTTGGCCGAGTCTATCGGCGTTGATCAAAGCCAAGCAAGCAAGGTCGTTCGGATCGCGGAATTTCCAGCATCTATTCTTGAAGCGTTTGACGATCCGAACAATATTCAGGTTGGCTGGTCTTCTGCGCTTCATGCCGCACTTTTGCGGGATCCCGATGCCGTTGCAAAGCGTGCTCTGAAGCTCGGCCAAAGGGCTGCGCCTCGACTGTCGGCCAGAGCAACATATCTTGCACTGCTTGGGCGGGAAGATGAGGAACCGTTCCTCACCGAGGACACAGTCATGCACGGGGGATCCGGCGCACGGATCGTGATTTCGACGCGGAAGCGCGGCTATGCAGTCGACATCATCGGATCGGGCATCGC
>Ga0228698_1000566_pt1 | contig 26039 bp, 6 predicted proteins | sample McNCre117_Aug_MG_FD_178015 | JGI IMG/M metagenome (GOLD analysis project Ga0228698, IMG submission 178015) | Freshwater microbial communities from McNutts Creek, Athens, Georgia, United States - 1-17_Aug_MG | ecosystem: Environmental > Aquatic > Freshwater > Creek | place: USA: Georgia...
GCCTGCTGCTCGATGCGCAGGCGCACCTGGGCGCACACGCCACCGCTTGCCTGCGTGCCCAGCGCCACGTCGGTGCTGGCCGGTGCGGGCGTGCTGCAGCCCAGTTGCGAGGTGTTGTAGTTGATGGGGATGGTGTAGGGCGCGCCCGGGCCGCCCGAGTAGCCGCCCCAGCCCCAGTAGCCGCCGCCGCCGCCCCAGCCGCCGCCATCACCACCGCTGCCATTGCCGCTGGAAGCCCCGCCGCCCAGCGTGCACAGGCAGGCCAGGATGTCGGCCCAGTTGCCGGCCGCGCCAGCCAGGGCACCCAGGCCACCACCTTCCAGGGCGCCCACTGCGGCCGCGCAGGCCGTGGTGAGCAGTGCGTTTTCGCAGGGCGTGAGCTCGACGCCCGCGCATTGCAGTGCTGCGCTGATGACGTCACAACCGGCTTGCAGCAGGTTGGAGCCCACCTGCTCCTTCAGGTACTCCTTGATCGAGCCGCCAGCCGCTTCCAGGGCGTCCTTGCAGGCGTCCACCGGCACCAGCTGGATGCTGACCTTCTGCCACACATTGTTCAGACAGACGTAGGTGTAGATGGCATCGATGCCCAGGCAGGTGGCGATGGCGTCCTTCACGCCGGTGGGGTTGAGGGCGTTGGCGGCGGCCGACTGCAGATTGGGCGCGTTGTCGCGCAGCCGGATCGTGCAGGGGATGGTCACCTCGCTCTTGGCCGCCAGCACCGGGATCTCGTCGATCAGCGGCGTGATGATGTAGTTGGGATCGTTTTGGGGCACGTTCAGCTTGACGTGCGTGGCATCGACCAGGCCATGGTTGCGCAGCGTGACGTTGAACTGCGTTTCCTGGCCGGGGATGACCAGCGGCATGATGAACGGGTCATCGACCGTCACCACCGGCATCGGCACTTCAGTCTCGAAGGTCGACTCCAGCACCATCTTGTAGTGGTCCTGGATCTCGGTGGGCACCACCGTCCAGGTGTAGCTCACCGCTTGGCGGTGCAGGAAGGCTTCTTCGACGTCCAGCCCGCCCGGCGTGACATGCACCGTGGTGCGGAAGCTGTCGTGCTGGGCTGCGCTGACCTGCAGCGTGTAGGCACCTTCGGCGATGCCGGTGAAGTGGATGACGCCGGTGGCATCGGTGACCTCGGAGGCCACGATGGCGCCGGTGTAGGCGTCAAGCAGTTGCACCGTGGCGCCGGCCAGGTTGGGCTTGTCGGCGGCGAAGTAGGTGTATTCGTCGGTGACGGTCACATCCACGTCGCCCACGCGGTCGGAGACCGCCCGGAACTGGAACGACTCGGTGGCGTAGCTGTTCTTGCCCACGATGTTGAGCGAGCCGGCATACACCTGCAGCGGCAGGTCGGCACCCGGGGCCAGCATCAGCGTGACGGTGGCGTGTTCACCCGGGTTGAGATTGGCGATGGTGCTGTCGGATACCAGCGTGAGCCAGGGCGTGTCGGCCGGCAGTTGCACCGTCAGCGGGCCCGATGCCGCGCCACCGGTGTTGGTGACGTCGAAGCTGACGGTCTTTTGCGTGCCGCGCAGCATGCCCGACGACAGGTAACCCGGGTTGGCCACCAGTTGCGGCACCAGCGGGTTGACGCTGACCGAGAAGCCTGCCGTGGTGTTGGCACCCTCGGTGCTGGTGATGCGGATGGCGGCGCTGCCGTTGAGCGCGCCCATGGTGTTGGATGCGGTCAGCGTGTAGCCGATGCTCAGCGTGCCGTCGCCATTGAGCGTGGCGGGGCCGTCAAAGGTCAGCGTCAGGCCGTCGGGCATGCCCGGCAGTGACGCGGTGACGTCGTGCAGCGCGATGCTGGACAGGTTCTGCACCGTCAGCACGCCGCTCACGGATTGGCCCGGGATCAGCGAGGCGCTGATGCCATTGGTGGCGCGCAGGCCGATCAGGTCAAAGCTGTCCTGCGGGGTGGAATCGGGCGAGCCCGGGAACACCGCGGTGACGGTGTAATGGCCGGCTTCGCCGGGCAGCGGCGTGAAGGTGGCACTGAAGTTGCCATTGCGGTCGGCGATGGCATCGATGGTGCGGGTGGTGTTGGGGGTCATCACCTTCACACGCACCAGCACAAAGGGCTTGGGCTGCGGCACGGTGCCGGCGGGGGCATCGGCCGGCAAGGCGCCATACACCGTGCCGGTGAAGTGCACCGGCGTGCCCGCCAGGGCCACGTTGGTGTCGGTGGACACGGTGGCGAAGTACGACGGCGTGACGGTGACCTTGGCCACACCCACGTTGTTGGCTTCATTCAACTCGGTGACGGCGCGGCCCGAATCGGTGACCACGAACACGTACATGTCGCCCACCCGGGTGCCCAGCTTCACGTCGACGCTGTGCACAAAGGCGGTCTGCTGCTGCAGCGGGCCGGTGTTCTGGAAGGTGCCCACCAGTTGGTCGTCGCCCGACAGCGTGGCATCGGCCGACAGGTACAGCAGGTCTTGCCAGTTGCCGGTGGCATCACCCAGGCCGGCGTTCAGGTCGGTCCAGGTCATGGTGACAGTCTGGCCGGTCATCGCGGTGGTGGGGGCCAGCACGCTGGTGACCTGCAGGTCAGCCAGGTCGCGGTCGGTCACCTGCAGCGAGGTGCTGCCGCTGTTGAAACCGGCGGCCGATGCAATGAGGGTGGCGTTCTGCGTGCCGTCCTGGATACCATCTTGCACCGCATTGACGGCGAAGGTGGCCGAGCTGTGGCCAGCCAGGATGGTGACGGTGCGCTGCACCGTGGCCTCGGTGGTGTCACTGGAGCTGAGGTTGACGACCAGATCGGTGTCGGTGGGCGTGTTGCGGGTGACCGTGGCCGTGGCCGCCCCGTTGCCTGCCGATTCGGCCAGGATGTTGTTGTCGATGGTCAGCGTGAGCGTGGGGCCATCGTTGTCGGTGATCACCAGGCTCTTGGCCACGCGGGTGCCCGGCAGCGGCGAGCCGCTGAACTGATCGGGCACGGCCACGGTGATGAGGGCGGTGCGGTCACCATCGACCAGGTTGTTGTCGAATACCCCGATGTTGAAATCGGCCGAAGCCTGGCCGGCGGCGAAGCTCACATAGGTGGGCACCGACAGCTGGCCGGCCACGCCGGTGAGCATGACCGTCAGGGCGTTGTTGCTGACGATGGAGCGGGTGACGGTGCCGTGCGCGGCGATGGCGCCTGCACCCTCGGAGACCACGGCGGTCGACAGATCCAGGGTGAGCACCGGGATGTCGTTGTCCTGCACCACAAAGCGCAGGCCCGAACTGACATGACCTGCCGCGCTGGCGGTGATGTCGACATTGCGGTCGCCTTCAACCGCGGTGTCGTCGGCGGGCGTGACCGTGAAGGTGACGGACGACTGGCCGGCGGCAAAGGCCACCGAAGCGGGCACATCCATCTTGCCGGGCTTGCTGTTGGTGAGCGAAACCGTCAAGGGATCGAGCGTGAGCGTGTTGCGGGTCAGGGTGACCGAAATCGCACCGGCGCCTTCGCTGACAGTGGTGGCGGCCGTGCTGAGGGCCAGTTGGGGCACATCGTTGTCCAGGATGCGCACGCCGACGCTGCTGCCGGCATAACCCACGGCTGACGCAGCCACCGAGCCATCGCGGTTGCCATCGACCACGGCGTTGTCGGTGACACCCACCAGGAAGGTGGCGCTGGACTGGCCGGCGGCCAAGGTGACCGATGCGGGCAGCACCAGGCCGGCCAGACCGCTGGCCAGCTGGACAGTGACTGCCGACGTGGTGTCGCCCGATCGCACCACGGTGGCCGTGATGGCGCTGGCGCCTGCCGCTTCGCTGACTGCCGAGGTGTTGAGGCTCAGTGCCAGGGCATTGCCGATGCTGAGCACGGTGCTGCCGATGGCCGCGTTGTTCAGCTCGTTCTGCTCGGTGAGGTTGTTGCCGGCATCCACGCGCACCACCAGGCGCCAATCGCCCGAGGTGGCATAGGACGGCAAGGTGACATCACGGCTGCGCGTGGTGCTGCCGCCGGCCGCGATGCTGTTGCTGGTTTCGTAGAAGCTGCCCAGCAGGATGTCACCGCCGATGGCGTTGTCGCTGGACAGGAAGACCTGCTCGGTCCAGCCGCCAGTGGCAGCCAGGTTGCCGATGTTGTTGACGCTGTAGCCGATGGTGACGGCACGGCCGGCCAGGCCATTGGCCGGCGCGGTGACGTTGTCCACCTGAAGATCGGGCAGCGGTGCGGCGGCCACATTGACGCCCAGCGAGGCCACGTTGTTGCCCTCGCCCGCCACTTCGCGGACGCTGTTGTCGGCATCGCTGACGACCAGGATGCGCCAGGCGCCGGTGGCGCCCAGCGGAGGCGTGATGCTCAGGGTCTGGCCTGCGGTGGCGCCGGCAGCCAGGCCGCCGGTCACGGTGACCTGGCCCAGGTAGGTGTCGCCACCATCCAGGGTGCCATCGGCCGAGAAATACACGCGCTCGGTCCAGTTGCCGCTGGCTGCACCGGTGCCATCGTTGCGCACCGTCCAGCTCAGGGTGGCGGCCTGGCCACCGGTCAGCGGGCCCACGGCCAGATCGGCCGGGCGCAGGTCGGGGTGCACCACCACCGTGGCGGTGTTGGCGGCCGCGCTGTTGGCGCTTTCGGCATCGGCTGCGCCGCTTTCATAAACCTGGTTGGCCACATCGGTGACCACCACGAAGCGCCAGTTGCCGTCGCCCAGATCGGGCACGCCCACGGCCAGGCTGGCGTGGTAGCTGGCGCCCGCAGCCAGGGAGTCGGTGTGCGTGAGCGAGCCCAGGTAGATGGCGCCGTTCATCGTGCCATCACGCGAGATGTAGACCTGATCGGTCCAGGGCTGGGCAGCCAGGCCGCCGGCGCTGCCGGCGTTGCTCACATCCCAGACAACGGTGGCCGTCTGGCCGGCGGCCACCTGGGCGTTGCCCGCGACGCCGCTCACCCGCAGGTCAACGGCGGGCGCGGGCGTGATGGCCACCTGGCTGCCGCTGGCCACGGTGTCGTTGGCGCGGAAGCGGCTTTCAAAGATGTAGCCCCAGGTGTCGGTGCGCAGCACCAGCTGGTAGCTGCCGGTGATGCCATTGGGCACGGTGACCTGCTGGGTGCTGTCATAACCCTGACCCACGCCCAGCGCGCCGCTGTGGCCCCATGCGCCCAGCGAGATGGCATTGCCATCGATCACGCCATTGCTGGTGAGCCAGAGCTGGTCATACCACCAGCCACCGTTGGTGGCGGCATCACCCAGGTTGTCGACATGCCAGCTGACCGTCATGGTGCTGCCGCCCACGGCCGTGGCCGGCACGGCGGTGAACTGCGGCACCAGGTCGGCGTGGTAGGCGGTGAACAACACATCGCTGAGCGACGAGGTGTTGTCAGCACGGTTGTCGGGCTCGGTGTCGGCAGCAAAGGCGTCGGTCACCACGGCCAGGTGGTAATTGCCATCGATGCCGCCCGGCACGGTGAGCGCGGTGTTGACGGTGTAGCTGCCGCCTGCAGCCAAGGCACCGCTGTGCAGCACGGTGCCCAGCACAACGTCGTCGCCATTGCCGATGATGCTGTCGCTGCTGAGGATGACGCGATCCACCCAGCTGCTGGCGGTGGTGGCCAGCGTGCCGCGGTTGCTCACCGTCCAGCTCAGGTTCATGGCGTCGCCGCTGCGCTGCGCTGCCGGGGCGGTGACGGTGTCAACCGCCAGGTTCGGGTAGGGCTTGAGCGTGACGGCCTGGTTGACGGCCGCGTTGTTGTTGGCTTCGTTGGATTCGGGGATCAGCGAGGCGCCAGCGGCGTTCTGATCGACCGTGACCACGACACGCAGATTGCCGGTGGAGACCGCGCCATCGGGCAGCTTGACGCTGAAGCTGCGCTGGGCGCTGGCGCCTGCAGCCAGGGCTGCGCCGGTGGCCGTCAGGGGGTCGTAGGCCACGTCCAGGTTGATCAGGCTCTGGCCGGTGCTGTCGTTGATGACCTGGATGCGGTCATACCAGCCTTGCGGCGTGGGCGCGTTGCCCTGGTTGGTGACCGTCCATTGCAGGTTCAGCACATCACCCGAGACCGGGTTGGTGTTGAGCACCTGCAGGCCCGTGACCTGCAGATCGGGGGCGCTGGTGAACTGGATCGCCGCCTCGTTGTTGGCTTCGCCGGTATCGGTGGGGTTGTATTCGGGCACTTCGCCCTGGGCATCGGTGGTCACCGTCACCTGGAACACGCCCACCGCCTTGCGGCCGGCCGGCCAGGTGAAGGTGAACTGGCGAGCCAGGCTGCCACCTGCGCCGACAGCCGAGTCGGCATCGGACACGCGGGTGATCTGGTCCAGCAGCACTTCGCCGGTGGACAGGTTGCGTACCACGACGCGGTCAGACCAGGCGCCGCTGGTGGCCTTGTCGCCGTTGTTGAGCACCGTCCAGCTGACCGTGGCCTGGTCGCCGGCGGCCAGGTTGGCAGACGGACTCATCCCCAGGTTGGCCACCACCAGGTCGGGGTAGGTCAGCAGGGTGGACGAGATGCTGGTTTGTGCGCTGTTGTCGTTTTCGGCAGAGGCACCCTGCTCGGTCACCGCATTGGTGACATCGGTGAACACGCTGACCGTGAGCGCACCAGCGCCCCGTGCGCCAGCGGGCAGTTGCACGGTGGTGCTGCGGGCGCGCGTGCCACCGGCCGCGATGGCACCCAGGCTGGCCGCGTCGTAGCTGACCACCTGGTTGACCAGGGTTTCGCCAGCGGCGTTCTTGACAACCACACGCTCCTGGAAGGCGTTGCTGGTGGCGCGATCACCCACGTTGGCCGTGGTCCAGCTGACCTGCAGGTTGCCACCCGAGTGGATGCTGCCGTCGGTGCCCGCCACGCTGAGGTCTTGCACTTGCAGATTGGGGCCGGGCAACACACCGATGGACAGCGGCACCGGCGCCTGGTTGAGCACCGGCGTTACGTTGAAGCTGTAGCTGACGGTGGCGGCGTAGTAGCTCGGATCGTCGGGATAACCTTCGACGGCAAGGGTGTAGGTGCCGGTGTAGGCCAGGCGCGTGGTGCCCACGTCGGACAGGCCGGTGTTCCAGAACACGTAGTTGCCGTACGGGTCCATCAGGCGCCAGTAGGTGTTGCCACCCGAGCGTCCGGTCACGTCAAAGTAGAAGGCGTCACCGGCGCTGGCATTGAACCGATACAGTTTGGTCTGGTCGGCCGGTACCAGCTGGCCACTGACCGAGGTGCCGGGCGTGATGGCCGTGGCAGCCGCCAGGTCCATCAGACGGAAACCGAAGTTGCCCGTGGTAGCGCCCTGCCCGTCGATCACCAGCGTGTACTGGCCCGCTGCCAGATCAAAGCGGGTGTTGTTGAACCAGGCGAAATCGGTGTAGTCGCGGTCACCGAACACCGAGTTGCCTTCGCTGTCCAGCACACGCCAGACCAGGCCACCCATGCGGCCGATGGAGTCGAACCACAGCTTGGTGGTCGCGCCCACCGTGAAGGTGTAGCGCTGGGTGTCGCCGGGCTGGTTGATGGCGCCGGTGGTCAGGTCGCCCAGCGTGAGGGCCTGGCTGGTGTCGGTGTTGCGGATGGCCTTGAAGCTGTAGCTGCCATTGCCACCGATGTCGCGGTAGCCTTCGATCAGCAGCTGGTAGTGGCCGGTGCGGGCCACCACCAGGCCGTCCAGCATGTTGTAGGTCCAGGTCTCGGCCAGCACGCTGCCGGTGTCGCGGTCCAGCACGCGCCAGAAGGCCTGCATGTTGCTGGAGGCGGTCATGGCAAACGACAGGCGGTCGCCGGCGTTGGCGTCAAAGTTGTACACCGCGATGCCACTGGCTGGCGTGAGCGTGCCGCTGGTGGTGGTGTTGAGCGTGAGCGACTGCGCCACGCCCAGATCCACCAGACGGTAGGGGCGGCTGCCCAGTGCCCAGTCATAGGGCGTGTACATCGAGAAGGCGTAATCGCCTGCCGGCAGGTCGTACCACGAGCGGTGATCGGCGCTGTCGGTGTTGTAGCCCCAGCGGGCATCGATCACGCCGCTGGCGTTCTGCAATTGCCAGACCGTGTAGTAGCCCGGGTAGGCATTGAGCGTGTCGACGTAAATGCGACGCGGCTCGGTCAGGGTGAAATTGAAGCTCTGCCAGGTGTTGATGGCGGTCAGGTTGAAGGGCGCATCGGCCACACCGTTGACAAAGCTCACGCTGGTGCCGGTGGGCAGCCCCGCCACCGTGGTGGTGCCCACCAGGTGGATCTGGAAGGGCTGGGCAATGTGGCCGCGGTCGTCGATGCCGCCTTCGATGGCGACGGTGTAGCGGCCGCTGAAGCCCAGCGTCAGGGTGCCGGAATCCTGGTAGAAATAGCCTTCGTAGATCTGGCGGCCCAGCGGGTCAAAGATGCGCACCGCGTGGTACGGATCGGTGTAGCCCAGGCTGTCGAAGGTGATCTGGTCACCGGCCTTGCCCTTGAAGGCGTACAGCGCGGTGCTGCGGGCCACGTCGGGGGTCCAGGTCACGGGCACGTCGTAGCCGCTGAGCGCTGACACGGCGGTGCTGTCGGGCACGGTGAGCAGCTGGATCGAGTCGATTTCTTCCCACTGCGTGCTGGCCAGGGTGTCCACGTAAATGCGGGCGCCGACGACCTTGCGGTTGGTCAGGGTGAAGTCGATGCGCTTGTTCTGGATGGCGCCGAGTGCCGAGGCCTCGGGTGCCGCCTGGTACACCACATGGCGGGTGCCTGCGGGGTCGCCCTCGTAGATGAGTTCGACGCGCACCACGGCGCCGCTGCCATCGGTCTGGCGCACCACGATGCCGTTGGCATAGGCCGGTGTGGCAAAGCCCACTTCAACGTATTCCCAGCCGGTGACCGTGCCCACGCCATCGATGGTGTCCACGCGGCTCGATTGCGCCACGCTGGGGGCCCAGGCGGTGTTGATGTCGCCGTAGGTGTTGGTGTTGGGGGCACCCAGCACCTGGGCGGCGCTCCAGCTGCCCGTGCTGTATTGCGAGCTGAAGCCGGTGACGGTGGCCGCGTACTGCGAGGTGGTGGTGGTGGGTGTGCCTTCTATCAGCGTAGCGCTGTTGAAGTCGACCAGGCGGAAGGCGAAATTGCCGGTGACATCGGCCGTGGCATCCACGGTGATGGTGTACTGCTGGCCGGCGCGCAGGCTGAAGAACACCTTGCTCCAGGCGTCTGAATTGCGCATCTGGCGGCCATTGATGGCCTGGCCGTAGTTGTCGGTGACCACATTGCCGTTGATGTCGCGCAGGGTCCAGTAGAAGCTGCCGTCAGGGGTGAGGCTGTCGAACAGGATGTTGCGATCGACCGACGAGGTGAAGCTGTACACCACCCGGCTGCCGATCTGGGTGATGGCGCCTTCCACCACCGTGGGGCTGAGGGCTTCGTACAGGTCGGCATTGCGCACGCCAATCGCATTGGCGCTGCTGTCATGCAAGGTGCGGCCACTGCCTTCGTTCAGGGCCAGGTTGAGCGCCAGGCCGGCTTCGGCGCCGGTCAGGGTGTTGTCCTTGTCGGCCAGGATCTGCTCGCCAGTACGCACGGTGTTCCACACCCGCACATCCGACACGGCGCCATACAGCTCGCTGCGGTCGGTGTTGGTCAGTTCGGTGGAGCCCACGTGCAGGCGGGCGTCGGGCAGGCTGGCGGCCGCGCGGGTGTCAATGCCCTGCTGGGCCACCTGCACGCCATTGACATAGATGCGGGCGATGCCATGCGTGCGGTCGATCGTGGCGCTCAGGCGGTTCCACTGGCCCAGTTGCACCGATCCGTTGGCGCTGACCACGTTCCAGAAATTGCCTTGCCAGTTTGATTCAAGGTTGAGCTGGCCGCTGGAGCCCAGGTACAGCGTGAAGGTCTGGTGGGCCCAATCGCTGCCCCGGCTGATGATGGGGTTCCAGGTGGCGCCGTAGGCGTCCACACGCACCATGGCTTCCAGGGTTACATCGCCGGTCAGGTCGAGCGCGGCCGACGGGTCGGTCAGCAACTGGTTGCTGCCATCCAGCGCCACAGCGGTTTCACCGGCCACCGGGCCGGCCGTCCACACGGCGTCGCGCACCTGGTTGGTGTCGAGCGTGATGGTCTTGGCCACATCGGTGACGGTGCGCAGCTGGAAGCTGAAATCGCGCGCCGGGTGCACATAACCGCTGCTGGTGTAGTCCTCGACGATCAGGGTGTAAGTGCCGCTGCGTGTGAGCGTGGTGGTGTCGCGGTCACCCATCCAGTTGACGCCAAACACCTGTGCACCGGTCGGATCAAGCAGGCGCCACACCGGCGTCTGGCCGGTGAATGACAGGGTGTCAAAGTAGATCTGCTGGCCAGCCGTGGCATTGAAGTGGTAGAGCTGGCTGTCCGAGCCGGGCTCGAGGTGGCCGGTGACCACCTGATCCAGGTTGACGGTCTGCGCCTGGCCGGCATCGAGCAGGCGGAACATGAAATCGCCGGTGGCGGCGCCATCGGCGTCCACCCACAGGTCGTAGGTGCCTGCCGCCAGGTTCATCAGGTTGCGGCCGTTGTTGGAGTCTCCGCTGTAGAAGGAATCGCCGGCGGACACCGTCGGGCCTGTCAGCGACCAGCGCAGGTCATATCGCCGCGTGAAGCTGTCGAAATAGACCGAGGTGGCCTGGCTGAGGGTGAACTGGTAGTGCTGGGTCTGGCCCGGCTTGCTGATGCGGCCGGTGACCAGGCCCGGTGCGCGCGAGGCCAGGCGCACGATGCTGCCGCTGGTGCCACCCAGGGCATCCACCAGGCTGGCACCCGAAGCCTCGTCCAGGCGGTACAGGCCCACCAGGCCGGCTTCGTTGCCGGCCAGCGTGGTGGCATCCAGGGCGGCCAGTTGCGTGGCGCTCAGTGCCTGGTCGAAGATGGCCAGTTGGTCGATGCTGACCTGTGAGCCTGCATAGGTGTTGCCATCGCTGTTGAAGCCCAGGCGCAGGGGATCGGCCAGGGCCACGCCGGCCACGGGGTTCAGGTAACCCACGGCCACCTGCACGCCGTCCAGCACGATGCGCACCTGCGAATTGGCGCGGTCATACACCGCAGCCAGCTTGTGCCAGGCGCCGGCCGTGACCAGGCCATTGGCCGATTCGATGTAGTTGTAGCCGGCGCCGGGCGTGCCCGGCTGCGCACCCACCTGGATGCGGCCGCTGTTGTTGACGAACACACCCACCTGGTAGGTACCGGTGGTGGTCGACTTGATCATCAGCGGGATCCACTCGTTGCTCGACCAGCGGTCCACCCGGAAGGTGGTTTCGAGTGTGTACGAGCCCGTCTGGTTGGTGGCGGCCGTGTTGGGGATCTCGAGGTACTGGGCGTCGCTGAACTGCACCGCGCCACCACCATTGGTGCCGACGCTGCGCTGCGCGCCCGCGTCCAGTCCCGTGTGGATGTCGAAGGTTTGCGTGACAGCGGGCGTGACGTTCAGCAGTTGGAAGCTGAAGTGGCTGGTTTGGTCGTAGTTGTTGTAATCACCGTCGACGATGACCGTGTAGTTGCCGGTGTAGGCCAGGGTGATCGGGTCGCGGTCGGCCAGGCCGGTGCGGCCAAACACCTCGCGACCGAACGGGTCGACCAGACGCCAGGCCGGGTTGAAGCCACTGGCGCCCAGGTTCTGGAAGTACACCAGATCGCCTGCGGTGGCATGGAACTGGTAGAGCTGGGCCGTGTCACCGGGGCGCAGGTCGCCCACCACAGGCGTATCGGGCGCGATGGTCTGGGCCGAGGCCATGTCGATCAGGCGGAACGCGTACACGCCGGTGTTGCGCCCATTGCCGTCGACCGTGAAGGTGTAATCGCCTGCAGGCAGATTGATGACCCGGTTGTAGAAATAGGTCAGGTTCTCATTGAAGCCGGTGCGCGGCCCGTTGATGATCAGGTTGAAGGGCCCCCCCACATTGGTGGCGTAGGGCGTGAGCGAGTCGAGGTAGAAGTTGCCGGCCTGCGGCAGGCTCAGGTGGTAGACGGCCTGTTGGCCGGGCTGGTCGATGCGGCCCGACACCACGCCGGTCATGCCCTCAAAGCGGCTGTGGATGGTGGCGGTGAGGTGACTGGCCGAGGCATCGGCCAGCACGCTGCCGCTGGCTTCGTTCAGCTTGAGCCAGGCCTTCAGGTGGCTGTCGCTGGCATCTGGTGCGGCACCCAGATAATTGGTCACCTGCGTGGCATTGAGGGCTTGATCCCACAGCCGGAATTCGCTGATGGCCCCTTGCAACTGGTTGTCGTTGGTGCCCCAGCCTTCATGGGCGTTGCCCAGGTACAGCGGGGTATCCTGCACGCGGGCGCCGCTGACGTAATTGCGCACCGCACCCGATGCGGCCAGGTTGCCGTTCAGGTAGATCTTCATCTGACCGTTGGTGCGGTCGATGACGCCGGTCACGTCATACCACTGGCCCGCCACCACACTGCCATTGACCGTCTGAACCGACATTTCGCCATAGTTGTCGGAGGTGGTCAGGTAGAAGAAACCTGCGTTGTTGACCCACAGGGTGTAGGTGCGGCTGTTGTAGTCGGTGGTGTTGGGGCCCTTGTAGACCACCGATTGCCAACCCTGATCAAAGTTGTCGACACGCACCCGCACCTGGAAGCTGACGTCGCCAGTCTGGTTGAGTGCCGGGTTGGCATCCACCTTGATGTCTTGCGTGCCATCGAACTTGACGGCGGCCTGGCTGCCGTCGGTGATCCACTGCGGTGCCGTGGAGGCCTGCACGGCCGGATCGTAGTTGGCCACCTTGTCCTGGGGCAGCGACAGCATGAAGCGGTAGTCGATGGGCGTGGCGCCCATGGCATTGAAGCCCTCGATGACCAGCGTGTAGCGCCCGGTGTAGCCCAGCGTGGCTTCCCAGTCGTTCCAGCTGGCGTTGCCGGTCATGTCGCGGCCGAAGGGGTCGTAGATGTGCCAGCGCAGGTTGCCATTGCTGGTGCCGGCGGCCAGCCAGAACAGGCGCTGACCAGCGGTGGCATCGAAGGTGTAGAACGCGGCGCCAGCACCCGGGTTCAGGGTGCCTGCGGTGTCGCTGCCCACGGTGATCGGCGCGGCCGTGGCGGTCACATCGACAAAGCGGAACGCGTAGTTGGTCAGGGCTTGCGACGAGCGGAACGACACGGTGTAGGTGCCTGCGCCCAACACCATGGCGCGGCCGCCTTCGAAGCCGTAGTACCAGCCCAGGTAGCTGTCGCCCACCAGGGTGAGGCCGGCCTTGCTCAGGTTCCAGTAGGCGTCCGAGGTGCTGGTGACCGATTGCGGATCAAAGTAGACCGTGGCGTCGTGGTCCAGCGTGAAGGTGTAGGTGGTGCGGCTGCCAGCCGGCTGGTTCAGCGTGGTGACGGTGCCCAAGGTAAGCGGCTGGGGCGCGTCGACGTTGCGGCCCAGCGTCAGGCTGTAGGTGGCCGTGCCGGTGTTGCCGTAATAGCCTTCAACCGACACCAGGTAGCGGCCCGCATGCTGGGCCACCACGCTGTCGATCGGGCTGCCAAAGTAATTGCCGCCCAGCACCGCACCGGTGGACGCATCGATGACGCGCACGTAGGCGTTGGACATGTTGCTTTGGGCCGTGGCCAGCACGCTGATGTGGTCGCCGGCCTGGGCGTCCACGGCGTAGAAGTTGGCCGTGTTGGCCGGGTTCAGGCTGCCGTTGATCGGGGTGTCGAAGTTCACCGCCTGGGCCTGGCCCACATCGGTGAGCTTGAAGCTGTAGCCGATGTTGGTCCAGCCCCAGGGCTGGTAGGTCGAGAAGGTGTATTGGCCGGCGGCCAGGTCATAGAAACTGCCGTGGTTGACGCCGTCGGTGTCGTAGGACCAGCGGTTGCCCACCGTGCCGTTGGGGCCGCTGAGCGTCCAGACGGTGTAGTAGCTGGGGTAGGCAGCGTTGAGGGTGTCGACGTAGATGCGGGTGGGGGCATCCAGTGTGAAGCTGAAGTTCTGGGTGTCGTAGGCGGCGCCCAGGGTGCCGCTGATGGCCGCCTGGCCATTGGTGAACGTGATGGCCGTGGCGGGCGGAGCCGTGACCACGGTGTTGCCCACGTGGTTGACGCGGAACTGCTGCGTGGCCAGGCCGGCGCTGTCGATGCCGCCTTCGAGCACCAGGGTGTAGCGGCCGCTTGTCTGCAGCGTGAGCACGCCCGAGTTGTAATAAAAATCGGTGGTGCCAAAGACTTCACCGCCGGTGGGGCTGTACAGGCGCCAGACGGGGCGCGGGTCGGTGTAGCTCAGGCGCTCAAGGGTGATCTGGTCACCGGCCGTGCCGTCAAACGCGAAGATGTCGCTGGCATTGGCCACCGGCGGTGTGGACGTGACCGGCGTGTCATAGGCGATGGTGCTGGCGCTGGCCAGATCCAGCAGGCGGAAGGCGTAGTTGCCCGTGGCATCGCCATCGATGTCGATCACCAGCTGGTAATTGACCCCGCCGCGCAGGTTGAACAGCACGCGGCTGCCGGTGTCCGAATAGCGCAGGCTGCGGCTGTTCAGCAACTGGCCATACTGGTCGTAAACGGGGTTGCCGTCGGGGCCGATCAGGCTCCAGGTGAAACGGCTGTCGGGGGTGAGGGTGTCAAACAGCACCTGCTTGTCGGTGGGGCTGTTCAGCGTGTACGACACCTTCGAGCCCGGCTGGGTGATGGCGCCTTCGATCAGCGTGGGGCTCAGCGCGGCATTGATGTCGGCATTACGCACCGTGATGGCGTTGGGGCCGGTGTCGGCCACGCTGGTGCCGCTGCCTTCATTCAGGGGCAGGTTCAGCACCAGGCCGGATTCAGAGCCGGTGAGGGTCTGGTCCTTGGCGGCCAGGATCTGGCTGGCGCTGCGCACGCCGTTCCACACCCGCACGTCGGCCACGGCGCCATACAGCAGGCCGTGGTTGCCGCCATTGGTCATGTCGGTGTTGCCCACCAGCAAACGGCCGGCGGGCAGGCTGGCAGCGGCGCGGTGGTCGATGCCGAACTGGCCCACCATCACGCCATCCACGTACAGCGTGGCCAGGCCGTTGGTGCGGTCGATCGTGGCGCTCAGGCGGGTCCACACGCCCAGCTTCACGGCGCCGGCTGCACTGCCATTGCCCCAGCCATTGCCCAGCCAGTTGCTGTCGACATTGAGCTGGCCCTGCGCGCCCACCCACAGGCCAAAGGTCTGGTGGTTCCAGTCGCTGCAGCGGCTGATGATGGGCGTCCAGGTGCTGCCGTAGGCATCGAGCTTGACCAGCGCTTCCAGCGTGACGTTGCCAGTCAGGTCGAGCGCAGCGCTGGGGTCACTCACGAGCTGGTTGGTGCCGTCAAATTGGACTGCGCTGTCACCGGCGGTGGGGCCGGCCGTCCAGACGGGATCACGCACCTGGCTGGTACCCAGCGTGATGGTCTTGTTGACGGTGGTGTCGGTGTACACCCGGAAGCTGAAGTTCTCGGGCGCGGTGAGGTAGTTCTGGCCCGACACCACCAGGGTGTAGCGGCCGCTCATCGTGGCCGTGAGGTTGTTCAGGTCGGTGAAGTTCCAGGTGTTGTTGACCTTGCGACCCAGCGGGTCCAGCAGCATCAGGCTAGGCGTGTTGCCGGTCTCGGGGCCCACGCTCAGCGGATGGAAGCTGACCACGGTGCCGGCGGTGGCATCAAAGCTGTACAGCTGCACCTGGTTGCCCACGGCCAGCTGGCCGCTGACCACGCTGTTCGGGTCGATGGCGGTGGCAGCGGCCACATCCAGCAGGCGCAGGCCGAAATCGCCCACCGTGGTGCCATCACCGCGGATCACGATGCTGTAGGTGCCAGCGGCCAGGTCCAGCCGGCCGTCGGCGTAGTAGGCGTGATCCAGGTAGTTGCCCAGGCCGCGACCTGACAAGGTGTTGCTGAAGGTGTCCACCACCGCGCCCGACGGGCCGGTCATCCACAGACGCAGACTGTCGTTCCAGGTGAAGGAGTCGAGGATCACGCTGCGGGCACTGTCCAGCGTGAAGGTGAACACGGCCGCATCGCCGGGCCCGTTGATCGTGCCTTGCAGGTTCAGTGCAGGCGTGTTCCACAAGCCCTGGTCGGCCACGGGCGACACCATCTTGTGCAGCGTGAAGCCATAGGCTGCGTTGGCGGGCACACCGCTGGTGCCGTCGAGCAGCACCGTGTAGCGGCCGGTGTAGGCCAGCGTGGGCAGGGACGAGTCGTAGTTGTACTGACCACCCACCAGCTGGCCATAGGGGTCGTACAGGCGCAGGTAGGTGTCGGGGTGCTGCTGCCAGGTGAGGTACAGGCTGTCGCCAGCGGTGCCGTCAAAGGTCAGGGCCACGGTCTGGGCGCTGGCCTCGAAGGTGCCGGTGACGGCGGTGTTCAGCGAGATGGGCGTGGAACGGGCCAGATCCAGCAGGCGCATGTCGTAGGCGCCGGTGTTGTCGCCCACACCCTGCACGTCGATGCGGTAGTCGCCCGGGCCCAGATCAAGCGGGGCGTAGTTGCCATCGGTGCTGCTGAAGCTGTGGAAGCCCACGTAGTTGGTGACCAGGCCGGCCGGGCCGGTCAGCGTCCAGCGCAGGTTGTCGTTCTGGGTCAGGCTGTCAAAGGCCAGGCGCGCGCTGTTGTCGAGGTGGAAGGTGTAGTGATCGACCTCACCCGCGCTGTCGATGCTGCCTTGCACCCGCGCCACCGACAGCGGATCGGCCGCCAGCAGCACGCGCTGCTCCAGGGCCTCGGCCACCACGGTGCGGCGCACCGGCAGCTTTTCACCACGGGCGGGACGGCGGCGGCCGTGACGCTCACTGCGCGCCTGGCTGGCGGCACGCACGGCTTGCAGGATGCTCTGGATGGTGGGCTTCATGATGGATTCCTCGCTCGCTATTTGTTCGTTCTGGTGGCCTGGCACCGCGTGCCCGGCTGTCCTGGATATGGGGGGTGTCAGGGTGTGGGCCTGGCCGCTGTTCGTCGCGGTTTGGCCGCCACGCTGGCGGGTACATCCGGAAATTCGGCCCGGCACTGGATGCCGGCTGGCAGGGCCAGGTTGGGGTTGGGTACTTCAAGGCGCACGCCGAAGGTGCCCGAGGCCGCATCCAGCACACGGTCGACGACGCGTACCGTGGCGGCTACCTTTTGCGGCTGGGGCAGCGTGACCAGCACCGTGGCCCGTGCGCCCGCCTTCACGAAAGGATAAGCCTCGGCAGGCAGCACGGCCTCGGCGTGCAGCGTGCCGATGTCGGCAATCTTGAGGATGGGTTTGCGGCTGTCGGCCGTGTCGGCCAGCTCACCCGCGTGCATGTTGCGCTCCATCACGATGCCGTTGACGGGGCTGCGCAGGCTGCGCAGGCGGATCAGCTCTTCGTTGCGGCGCACTTCCAGGCCGGCCAGCTTGACGTTGTCCTGCGCCTCTTGCAGCTCGGATTCGGCCAGCTTGCGCTCGGTGGCGGTTTCGTCGCGGTCCTGGCGCGAGATCAGGTCTTCGGCGGCCAGGCTTTCGCGGCGCGACAGCTTGAGCGTGGCGTAACCCAGCCGGCTTTCGCCCGAGCGCACCGCGCCTTGCATGGTGGCCTTGTGGCGGGCGACTTCGAGCGCCGCTTTCTCGGCGCCCGAATCCAGCTCGACCACCACCTGGCCGGCGCGCACAAACTGGCCGCGATCCACCAGGATGCGGTCGATCAGGCCGGTGGCGGGGCTGCGCAGCTCCACCATCTGACGCGGCTCGAGCACGCAATCGAACTCGGCGGCCCAGCTGGCGGCAGCGGGCAGCGCCAGGCAGGCGGCGACGCTCAGGCGCATCAGGGTGGCGGGGGTACGGCTGGCACTCATCTTCACTCCGGTCGGCCTGCAAAGGCCAGCAATCGGTCGGTTTGTTGTTCTTGAGACAGCGTGTGGCGGCGCACCTGCGCGTGGTGGCTTTCGGCGGCGTGCTGGGCCCACCAGCGCAAGCCCCACGCAGCCAGGCGCCCCACGCGCGTCTGCCCTCGCCGCCGCGCGCGTTCGCGCAGCCACGTCTGCATACGCAAGGCATGGGCACCAAACAGCTCATCGTCCAGCGAAACCAGGCATTCAAAACTGCCCGGGTCACCCTGGCGCCCTGCCCGGCCGGCCAACTGGCGGTCGATGCGGGATGAATCGTGGAACTCGGTGAGGATCACGTGCAGGCCACCTGCGGCGCGCACGCTGTCGTCGAGCAGGATGTCGGTGCCCCGCCCGGCCATGTTGGTGGCCACCGTGATGCGCCCGGCCGCGCCGGCCTGGGCGATCACGGCGGCTTCGTCGGCATCCTGCTTGGCATTGAGCACGGTGTGCGGCAGCCCGGCTTGGGCGCACAGCGCAGCCAGGCGCTCGGAGGCGGCCACCGAGCGTGTGCCCACCAGCACCGGGCGGCCGCGTGCGGCCTCGCGGGCGGCGGCGGCCACCACCGCAGCATCGCGGTCGGCGCTGCTGCAAAACACGGTGATGCCCAGCAGCTTGCGCAGGATGGGCCGGTGCGTGGGGATGCGCACGACATCGGTGCCCAGCACGGCTTTCAACTCGCCCGCCACTTCGGTGACGGTGCCGCTCATGCCCGCCACCCGCAGGTAACGGCGGAACATGCGCTGGTAGGTGATGCGCGCAATGGTGTCGCGCCCATCGGTGGTGGCCAGCGCTTCCTTGCGCTCGATCAGCTGGTGCAGGCCGCCTTCCCACGAGCGGTCGGGCATCACGCGGCCGGTGTACTCGTCGACGATTTGCACCTTGCCCTCCACCACGATGTAGTGGCGATCCAGCTCGTAGCCATGCACGGCGGTGAGGGCTTGTTCAAGCAGGTGCTCACGCTCGATGACCGATCGGGGCAGGCGCGCATCGTGCACGGCGGCCAGGGCCTGGCGCCCGGCCTCGGTGAGCATGGCGGCGCGTTCACGGGCGCGCACCACGAAGTGCTCACCTTCGGTCAGCGCGCTGGCTAGCGCCAGGGCGGCATCACAGCCGTCGGCATCGCCAATGGCGCGGTTGCCACGCGAGATGATCAGCGGCGTGCGGGCCTCGTCGATGAACACGCTGTCGGCTTCGTCGACGATGGCAAACCACAGCCCGCGTGTGACGGCCGCCTTGGCGCCCGCCCCGCCCTGCCCCAGCGCCGTCACCTGGGCACGCGGGCCCAGGCGGCCACCCAGCACCTCGATGCGGTCGCGCAGGTAGTCGAAGGTCAGGTCCTTGTTGACGCAGTAGGTCACGTCGCAGCGGTAGGCGACGGCGCGCTCGGGCGGTTGCTGGTCGGGCAGCACCTTGCCCACGCTCAGGCCGAAGAAGGCATACACCGGCGTCAGGTTGTCGGCGTCGCGCTCGGCCAGGTATTCGTTGACGGTGATCACATGCACCGGCACACCGGCCAGCGCCATGGTCACGGCGGGCAGCAGGGCCGTCAGGGTCTTGCCTTCGCCGGTGTGCATCTCGGCGATGACGCCGTCGAGCATGGCGCGGCCGCCCATCAGCTGCACCGCAAAGTGGCGCTTGCCCAATTGCCGGCCGCTCACTTCGCGGATCAGGGCGAAGGCATCGGCCACGGCATCGACCTGCAGGCCCTGGCGGCGAAGCCGGGTGGACACCGCCTGGGCAGCCTGGCGCAGCGCCTCGTCGTCCAGGTCGGTCAGGCCCGGGGCACGGGCCATCACCTGGGCGGCAAAGCGCGACAGGCGCCAGCGGCGCAGCGGCGAGGCCATCACCGTCCAGCGCCCGGCCGCTTGCAGCAGCCAGCGGTCGAAGGCATTTTGCCGCACGTCGGCGGTTTCCACCCAGGGTGCGGCGCCCAGGCTACCGGCGCGGGCAGCCAGGGCCGGACGCAGAAGCAGGGTGCCGCTCATGGGGTGGCCTAGAGCGTGAGCTGGCTCAGCAGCAACTGGCGGGTGCGCCGCCACAGTTGCTGCCACACCGGCTCAGAGGCATGCACAAACCGCACATGGGCACGTTCGCCAATGTGCACCGCATCGGCTGCGGCCTCGGCCGGCAGCTGAAAATCAAACTGGAACACCCGGTTGAGCGTGCGCGGCTGCTTGGCGTCGCGGGCATCCACCGGGATCAGGCCGCCGCCTTCCAGGGCCAGCGCCATCGAGGGCAGCGTGGCATCGCCGGCGGGCACTTCGCGCAGCAGGCGGGCTGTCCACACCTTGCCCAGGTCTCCCGACAGGCGCACCTGCGCGGTTTGCAGGCGGGCACGCACCAGGTCGATGTCGTCCTGGCTGACCACCACCCGCACGATGGGCGCGTCACCGGTGACCAGGTAGCCCAGCTGCTCACCCTGCTTGACCCAGCGGCCGGGCAGATCGGCGGCACGGGGAAGCTCCAGCGTGCCCGAGCGCTGAGCGGCGATGGTCAGGCGTTGCAGGCGGGTGTCGGCATGGGCCAGCTCGTCTTCGGCGCGAGCCCATTCTTGTTGCTGCACCGCGGTGGCCACCCGGCCGTGGCCGGTATCACGCTGCGTGGGCGCGCCGGCCAGGGCCACCACATAACTGCGCTGCTCGCGCTGGGCCCGTGCGGCGGCGGCTTCGCGCTCGGCCCGCAGGCGGTCGTTGTCCAGCACCACGGCCACTTCACCGGGCGCGGCGGCATGGCCCGTGGCCAGCGGCACCTGGGCCACAAAGCCGGCTTCGGCGGCGCGCAGCTGGGCGTTGTCGGCGGGCCAGACCACGCCTTGTGCATAGGTTGACAGTGGGGCGGGCACGGCCACCACCAACAGCAGCAGCAGCGCCAGCGTGCCGCAGGTCAGGCCCACGGCGCGGTTGCGGTGCGGGGCCAGCTCGGCGGCGGTGAACACATGGTGCAGGCCCTTGATGACCGGCCACAGCAGCATGGTGGCCAGGCCCCACAGGCCCACGCCCAGGCCGATGGCCAGGTATTCGCGGCCCAGAAAGATCGCGATGCCCACCGTGATGCCGATGCGGTAGATGAACGAGGCCGGCGCATAAGCGGTGAGCCACCAGCGCTCGCCCCGCGTGGCCAGCGGTGGCTGCGCCTGGGTGAGGCCAAACACATGGTGCCTGACCAGCCAGCCCCAGAACTGGTTGCTGCGTTGGGCCAGGTTGGGCGCCTCGATCAGGTCGCACAACACGAAGTAGCCGTCATAGCGCAACAGCGGGTTGCCATTGAACAGCAGCGTGGACACGCCGCCAATCACCATCACGTTGTAGGCCAGCGAGCGCACCGTGCCGGGTTCGACCGCCAGCCACACATACAGGGCCAGCGCGCCCAGGGCCAGCTCGGTGAGCATGCCGGCGGCGGCCACCAGCGCGCGGCGGCGCTTGTCGGCAAAGGCGGTGCTGGCCGAAGCGTCCACATAGGGCACTGGCGCAAACACCAGGAACATCAGGCCCATGTCGTGCACCTCGGCCCCACCGGCCTTGGCCGCCCAGGCGTGGGCCAGCTCATGCAGGCCCTTGACCACCGGGTACACCAGCAGCAGCGACAGCAGGTTGTGGGCCGACAGCAGCTTGTCGGTGTTGCCGTGCGTCAGCTCACCCCAGTGCACGCCAGCCAGCACCGCAGCGGGCAGGCACAGGGCCAGCCACAGCAGCAGGCCAGCGCCGCTGAACAGCCACCGCACCATGGGCAGCGTGCGGCCGAGGAAGGCATCCGGATCCCACACCCGAAAACGGATCGACAGCGGGTTGACCAGGTTGCGCTGCCACACCTCGCGGCGGTGGCGGTCGCGGCGGCGCACCAGCTCGTCCAGATCGGGCATGGCGTCGGACAGCAGCAGGTTGGCCTCGTGCAGCTGTGCCAGCAACTGGATGAGGTCGTCTTGCGGCGGCGCATCGGCGCCCAGCGCACGCGCGGCGTCGTCCCACAGGGCCTGCACCGTGTGCTGGCCGTCCATGCGGGCCACCACATGCCAGGCCTGGGGCGTGAGGCGCAGGGTGCGCTGGTTGACGGCATCAAACAACACGTACCACACCACGCCCCGGTAACGCTGGCGCTGCGGCTGGGCCTGCGGTGCCAGGCGCGGGCGCACGGTGGCCACCCGGTACCAGTTGGCGGAGCGGAAGTCCTGACCCATGACGGCCTCTAATCGGGCATGACACCGGCCCTTAAGGCCAGTACCGCCAGATGTTCAACCGCAGCCAATCCACCAGGCGATGCGTCCAGATCCACAACAGCGGATGCTGGCTCGCGTCAACCTTGCCCACACCTTCCATGCCCGGGCGCAGCCGTTGATCCTGGCGGGCCAGGTCGGCTTCAACGCGGAACAGGTTCTGCCCATCTTCGGCGTTGGCCACCGACACGTGGCGCACCGTGAAATCCAGGCGCTCATCGGCCATGCCCGACAGCACCAGCGTGCCGCGCTGGCCCACCTTCACCTCGCGGATGTCGCGCTCGTCAACCTTGAGCACCACGCGGTAGCCCGACAGCGGCGCCAGCTCAAACAGGGTTTTGCCCTGCTCGACCGGGCCACCAATGGCTTGCGACAGATCACCGCTGACCAGCACGCCATCAAAAGGCGCTTCGATGCGGGTGCGGGTCAGGCGCGATTCAACCTGGTCGAGCTTGGCTTCGGTTTCGGCCACCTGGGCCGACAGCACGGCCTGCTCACCGCGCTCGTGGCGGGCCAGGGCTTCTTCGCGCTTTTTTTGTTGCTGCGCCAGCTCGGCCGTGAGCTTGGCCTGCTCCAGCTTGAGGTCGCGGTCATCCAGGCGGGCCAGCAGCGTGCCGCGGCTGACGGTTTGGCCCGCACGGGCTGGCGCCTCGGCCACAAAGCCTTCGAACGGGGCGGCGATCACGCGTTGCACCTGGCCTTCGAGGCTGGCCTTGGCCGGCACGCGGTAGGTGGTGTCAACCAGGCTGATGGCAGCCAGCGCCACCAGCGCCAGGCCGGCGCCCACGGCAAAACCAGGCCGGCGGCGATCAGACACGGCGCGCCAGGCCCGGCGCACCAGCTGCGGCGCGCGGCCAGCCCACCAGTGCGATTGGTCATCCAGGCGGGCCAGCAGCGGGGCCAGCACCACGGCCAGGGCCTCGGCACGGGCGGTGAATTCGGGGGTGAGCTGGGCCAGCGGCAACTGCCAGGTCACGGCGCCCACGGCGCGGGTGCCCGAGACAATGGGCACGGTGAGGGCGGCCTGGTCGCCGGCCAATGCCTGCTGGGCGCCCAGCACCAGGCTGCGGTCGGCGCCTGGCGCGGCCGGCCAGGCCAGCGTGGCGCGTTGTTCAACGGCTTCTGTCATGGCGGCCTCGATGGCCGTGGCGATGGCGCTGCGCGATTCGAACCAGGCCGCGTGTGCCAATGAGCTCAGGCGCACACCACGCCTGTGAGCCAGGCCCACGGCCACGCGGTCGCAGCCGCTCACGCGGGCCAGCTCGGTGGCCATGGCGGCGCAGGCGTCATCGACGTTGTCGTGGCCGCCCAGCAGGGCCAGCATGTCCAGTGCCTGACGGGCCTGGGCCAGGCCCTGGCCGTGGGCGTTGTGCTGGCGCTGGCGAAACAGCGCGTCGATCCAGCCGGCGCCCCACTGCACATCGGCCAGCAGGCGCTGCAGGTCGTCAGCCGTCAGCCGCTGGGTGATCAGCACCACGGCGGCCACCAGTTGCTCGGCGCTGAACACCGGCACGGCCAGGGCGTGGCGCCCATGGCCGCGCGGGCCATCGGGCAGGGCTTCGAGCACGTCGTGGCGTTGATCGACGCAGCGCTGGGCGGGGCCGGCCAGTTCCGACACGTCACCAATGGTTTCGGGCCACATGGCGGCCGGCACCAGCGCGCCACTGTCATCCAGGGCCAGCACCAGGGCGGTTTGCACCCCGGGGGCACGGGCCATCTGCAGCAGCAGCCATTGGCTCAGGAAGCCGCGGGCATCACGCGCCTGGCCCAGCACCACCGTCGCCCCGTCCGACGGACCCGATGCAGGGCCGCTGGTGGGCGATTGAGACGTTTGGGAGGCCATGTTCAAGGCACCCTGGCGCTGGCCAACTGGGGTGCGAGCAGTGTGGTCGGGCTCAGCGGATGCGGCGACGGGCCAGGAAGGCGGCCACCAGGGCCAAGGCGCTCATGGCCCAGCTGGCGGGCTCGGGCACGCTGGTGGTGCCGGTGACTGTGACCAGCGCACGGGTAGTCTGGAACGGGTCGATCGACTCGCCGTAGCTGCCGCCTTGAACCTCAGACAGTGTCACCGTGGCGGCATTGGTGCTTTGCAGCGCCTCGAAGGACAGGGTGAACAGATCGTAGGCGCCGCTTGGGGCGGGCATGTCGCCCACCAGGGTGACCTGGTAGCCACCGGAGTTGGTGGCGTCGGGGCTGCCGCCGTAACCATCGGCGCCGATGCTGAACAAGCCACCACCGCTGATGAAGCTGGCCAGGCCGGTCGAGGGCGTCAGGGGGTTGGGCAGGATCTTCAGCAGGGTGGGATCCCAGTTGAAGTTGAAGTCGGCGGCGTAGAGGCCGGCCAGATCGCCTTGGGTGATGTCGTTGTCACTGACCAGGAAGGTCACGGTCTGACCAATGGTGTAGTTGGACGACAGGGCCTGAACCACGGGCGCGGCGGTCGCGATGGACGTGACCGAAAAGAGGCTGGCCGACAGTGCGGCGATGGCCAGAAGTTTGCGCGTTTCCAAGATGTTCCCCAACGTGAATGCTTGTAAAGGATTCTCGGGATGGGGTGGCAGCATCGTCAACGCTCGAACTGATGAAGTTCCCCCCAGTTCATGGGGGCCAGAAGGCCGCTTTCAGAAGAACCTTGTAACTGATTGAAACGTGACGGAATTTGCTTGACAAGGGTCAACGGCGCGGGGCGATCAGAGGCGGTTTGGACTGCTCGATCAGCAGGGTGTCAAGTTGCACCAAATCGGTGTCATCGAGCTTGCCGGCCTGGGCCTTGAGCTTGATGAAATTGTTCCAGGCTTCGTAGCGGGCCTTGGACAGATCGCGCCGCGCGTCAAACAGCTTGGATTGCGCATCCAGCACCTCGGCATTGGCCTTGGTGCCCACCTCGTAGGCGCGGCGCGCCATGCGCAGGGCCAGCTCCTGCGAGCGCACGGCCGCCTCCAGGCCCTTGGCCTGGGCCACGGACGACAGGGTGCCGGTGAAGGCCTGCCTCACCGCCAGGCTGACCGTGCGCTTGGCCAGGTCGATATCGGCCTGGGCCTTGTCGCGCAAGGCCAGGGTTTCGCGCACACGGGCCTGCGTGGCGCCACCGGCAAACAGGGGCACGGTCACATTGAGCGAAATGGCCGAGGTATCCCCACGCCGGGGGAAGGAGCTGGTGACGGTGCCGCTGTCTCCGGACTTGCTGAAGCTGTAGCTCAGATCTGCGGTGGGTGCATGCGCCATCTTGGCCTTGAAGATCTCGGCCTCGGCGGCCTGAAGCGCCATCTGGGCCTGGGCCACTTGCGGGTTGCCCAGGGCCGCGTCCGAGAGCCAGGCCAGGATGGCGCTGGCATCCAGCTGCGGCAGCAGTTGGCCGTCCAGGCCTCGGCCCAGCAAGGCATCGATGCTGGCACCGGGTCCGGCCAATTCGGTCAGGGTCTGCTGGCGCAGACTGAGTTCGGCGCTGGCGGCGATCACCTGTGCCGCCACGGCATCGTGACGCGCTTCGGCATCGCGCACATCGGTCAGCGGTGCCGTGCCCACCTGGTGCGCACGCCTGGCCACCGTCAGCTGTTCGGTGGCCGCGACCTGCTGTGCCTGTGTGAAGCCCAGGGCGTCACGCGCTTTCAGCAGCTCGAATGCTGCCTCGACGAGGTGCTGGATGGCTTCGGACTGGGCCTGTGACAAGGCGGCCTGAGCCTGTCGCCACTGGAATCGCGCGGCTTCCAGGGCGGGCTCGAGCCCCGGGTGGATCAAGGGGTGGTTGATCTGGAAGGTGCCCTGCTTGCTGTGGAAGGTGCGCAGATCGAATTGCGTCTGCAGATCACGGTAGCGGTTGTCGGTGTAGTTGCTAGTGAGCTGCACGGTGGGCCCGAAGGCACCGCGCGCCTGCTGCACGCGCTCGTCGGCCGCGCGCACCTGCGCAGCCGCGCTCATCACCGCCGGGTCGGCAGTCAGGGCCTGGCGCACCAGATCCGGCAGGCTCTGTGCCTGGGCGGCCGCAGCCAGCAGGCCGCTTGCGGCCAGTGTCAGTCGTGCAAGGGGCAGGGCAAGGGGATGGCAGGGCATGGACAGTGGACGGGTGGATGAGCCGCCGCGGCGGCAGACAGGGCACCGCGCGATTGTCAACCCGTCAAGGCC
>Ga0228698_1000568_pt1 | contig 25973 bp, 20 predicted proteins | sample McNCre117_Aug_MG_FD_178015 | JGI IMG/M metagenome (GOLD analysis project Ga0228698, IMG submission 178015) | Freshwater microbial communities from McNutts Creek, Athens, Georgia, United States - 1-17_Aug_MG | ecosystem: Environmental > Aquatic > Freshwater > Creek | place: USA: Georgia...
CGATGCTGCCGTTGCCCTGCACCGTGAGGCGGATGTCTTTGTCGTCCGCCACCGCCTCGTAGAAGTCGAGCAAAGCCTGGGCTTCATCGGCCGCCATGAAGCGTTCCTTGTGCGGCAGATCCACACCTCGTTCGGTTTTAGCCAGAAACAGCATGTCGGCCACCATGCGGGCCAGGCGCTGCAATTCTTCCGCGTTGGAGGCCAGGATGTCACGATAAGCTGCGTTCTCGCGCGGGGTCGCCAGGGTCACCTGGGTCTGCGTCAGCATGTTGCTGATCGGGGTGCGCAATTCATGGGCCAAATCCGAAGCAAACTCCGACAAGCGACGAAAGTCATCCTGCAGACGCTCCAGCATCTGATTGAGTGTCTGAGCCAGATCGGCCATTTCCGCAGGGACGGCCTGCACCGGCATGCACGCCTGCAAGCGTTGCGCGGTCACGGCGGCCGCATGCGCCCTGATCGCGCGCAGGGGGGCCAGACCGTAGTAAACGGCGGCCCATCCGAGCAGCCCGCTGACCAGAATGGCGGCCAGGGCATACGCCGCAAAGGTACGCAGCAGATCATCCAGAAAATGCCGATGGTGAGTCGTATCCATGGCCAGGGTGATCACCAGTGGGGCCTCGGGCGCGTATTGCGCCTGAGCACGGAACTGCTGGGTGCGGTATTGCCGCTGTCCGTGCTGCCCCCCCGTTAAGGCATGAAGGAGCGTTTCCAGCTCGGGAAGCAGCCAGCGATCCTGTGCCGGAAAGCCCTCGGTCTGAAACAGGGCCTGGCCTGTCGGAGTGCTCACCCGTGCGAACAGCCCGTGATGATGATTGAGCGCTTCGGAGAGTCGCCAACGCAGGTCCTCGGCAGAATTGGCGCTGGCCAGAATGTCATCGATGAGGTGTTGCTTGTCTTGCAGCACGCTGCGATCCAGATCGATGAAATGTCGATCCGCTGCGGTCATGAACAGCCCGCCCAGGCCCAGCACGATGCTGGCGGCCACCAACGTGAAGAAGAACGTCAGGCGGCGGGTCAGCGATAAACGGGGAAGCGATAGGCGGCTCAACATTCAAGGTTCCTGCGCTGCTTCCAGCACATAACCCATGCCCCGCACGGTCTGGATCAGTTTGACTGACTGTCCATCGTCAACTTTCAACCGCAGTCGGCGCATGGCTACTTCAATGACGTTGGTGTCGGAATCGAAATTCATGTCCCACACCTGCGAGGCAATCAATGAACGCGGCAAGACTTCCCCTTGACGGCGCATCAGCAATTCCAGCAAACCGAACTCCTTGGCCGTCAGGTCAATGCGCTTGCCGCCCCGCGTGACACGGCGGCGCAGCAAGTCAAGTTCCAGATCGGCCACGCGCTGGACGTTGCTGTCCAGTCCGCCGCCTCGTCCACGCCGCAGGATGGTGCGCACGCGGGCCAAAAGCTCGGCGAATGAAAACGGCTTGACCAGGTAATCGTCGGCCCCCAACTCCAGCCCCTTCACCCGGTCTTCCACCTGATCGCGGGCGGTCAGAAACAGCACCGGCATTTCCAGCCCGCGCCGCCGCAGTGATGCCAGCACCTGCCAGCCATCCAATTCCGGCAGCATCACGTCTAGGATCACTAGGTCGTATTCGCCATGCAACGCCAGGTGCAGCCCGTCACTGCCAGTGGCCGCCAAATCCGCGACAAAACCGGCTTCATTCAACCCTTGGCGCAGGTATTCGCCGGTTTTCGGTTCGTCTTCAACGATCAATATTTTCACGGGCCCACTCCATCTATTCCTACCCGATAGTCTGACAGCAATTTGTCTTTATTGCAGCAAGATTACAGAAATGTCATCTTGGAATCACCTTCCTGACAGGGGTGGTGGCTCAAACTCCTTGCATGTTTCAACAAATTGAAAGGAGCCTGCGGTGATGCCAAACCCTTCGTCCCTGTCCAGAAGTCTGTTGCCGTGGCTCTGCGTGCTGGCTACCGGTGCCGCACTGGCCGCGCCAGTGGAAAAAATTCAGGTCAATCCACCACCGACCAAGCTGCAGTACACCTCTGCATTGAGCAGTTATCAGGGCTACACCGATCAAGTGGTGCAGTCCTGGCGTGAGGCCAATGACCGAGTTGGTCGCATTGGTGGCTGGCGCGCCTACGCCAAAGAGGCCGCAATAGGGCAGTTAGCACCCGATACGCCACCAGCTGCAGCTGCCAATCCGCACGCTGGGCACCATGAAGGAGGTAAGCAATGAAGCACTTGCTCTCATCTCGTCGCGCCAAGTTGGCGGTGACCGTGTTTGCTATCGGTGCTTTGTCTGGCTGTGCCAGCGTCAGCCTTGAGCAGAACGTAAAACGCGTCAATACCGAGACCACCGGCTTCACTGACGGGCAATTGAGCTTGGCCCAAAGCAATCAGGAACGTGAGCAACGCGCGCAGCTTGCTGCCCAATTGCTGGCCAAACCCATTGGGCAGAGAGAGGCGGTACAGCTCGCATTGACCAACAGCCACGCCTTGCAAGTCCTGCTGGCCCAAGGCTGGGCCGAGTCTGCCGATGCTGCACAGATCGGCCGCATTTCCAACCCCATCTTCAGCTTTGAGCGCATGGTGGTCGGCGACGAGTTGGAACTGGCGCGCTCGCTCTCGTTTGGCCTGCTGGATATCTTGACCCTGCCAGTCCGAGCCGGAATCGCCGAGCGCCGCATTGAGCAGGCGCAGTTGCGTCTGTCCGCCGAGGTGGTGGATCGTGTGACGCAGGTACGCCAAGCCTGGGTGCGTGCTGTGGCGGCCCAGCAGACCCTTGGCTACGCGCGGCAGGTGTTTGAAAGCGCCGAGGCCGGTGCCGAACTCGCGCGGCGCATGCAGTCGGTGGGCAACTTCAACCGCATCAGTCGAGCCCGTGAGCAATCTTTCTATGCCGATGCCGCTACCCGCCTGGCGACCGCAGGGCACCAGGCCACAGCGAGCCGGGAGGAGCTGGTTCGTTTGCTGGGGCTTGATGAGGCGCAGGCAGAGCAGCTCCAACTGCCCGAACGCCTGCCTGATTTGCCCAAAGCGCCGCTCGAACCAAATGCGGTAGGCACATTGGCGACGAATGGTCGTCTGGATATCCGTTTGGCACAAAGCGCATTGGCTGGCGCGGCCAAGACGCAAGGCTTGAACATCGTCACCAGTTTCACCGACATCGAACTGACCGCGCGGCGCAATACGGTTTTCGACAACGCCGTCGGCACACAAAGCAATCCGCGCGGATTTGAAGTGGCGGTTCGCTTGCCGATCTTCGACTGGGGTGGCATGCAGCGCGATGGGTGGAACGCCCGCACTCTCGCGGCAGCCAACCAACTGGAGGCCACGGTGCGCGCAGCGGGCTCCAGCTTGCGTGAGAGCTATTCAGCCTACCGCACGTCTTTTGATGTGGCCAAACATTATCGGGATGAGGTGCTACCCGTGCGCCGTGTGATCTCCGAAGAAAACCAGCTTCGTTACAACGGCATGCTGATTGGTGTCTTTGAACTGATGGCCGATGCTCGCGATCAGGTCGGCACCGTGACCGCCGCCATTGCTGCGCAGCAGCAGTACTGGCTTGCGGACGCAGCCTTGCAGGCATCGTTGATCGGTCGCCCCACTATGACCTCCCTGTCCGTGATGACCAGCGCGCCTAGCGCTGGCGCGGCTGGACATTGAACACGAGAGTAAAGCAATGACATCCAGAAGAGATTTTTTTCGATTGGCCAGTATCGCCGGTGGTGCGGTTGCAGCCAGTGCCGTGAGCCGCGTGGCGCTTGCAGCCTTGCCCGAGCCCGTCATTCAAACCAGCCCCGAAACCATGCCGCCACTGGTGCCCAATACTGGGCGCGCATACAACCCGGTGGTGACACTCAACGGCTGGACTTTGCCCTGGCGCATGAACAACGGTGTGAAAGAGTTTCACTTGGTGGCCGAGCCGGTGGTGCGCGAGATGGCTCCAGGCTTCAAAGCCCACCTGTGGGGCTACAACGGGCAAAGCCCTGGTCCCACCATCGAGGTGGTTGAAGGTGACCGCGTGCGGATTTTTGTCACCAACAAGCTCCCGGAGCACACCAGTATTCACTGGCATGGCCAGCGACTGCCCAGTGGCATGGATGGTGTGGCCGGTTTGACCCAGCCTGCTATTCAGCCGGGCAAGACGTTTGTCTATGAATTCGTGGCGCGCCGCCCCGGCACCTTCATGTACCACCCGCATGCGGATGAAATGACGCAGATGGCCATGGGCATGATGGGTTTCTGGGTCACCCACCCAAAAACCAAACACCCCCTGATTGACGAAGCAAATCGGGATTTCTGCTTCCTACTCAACGCCTATGACATTGACCCCGGCAGCTACACGCCCAAGACGATGACCATGTTGGACTTCAATCTGTGGAGCTGGAACAGCCGGATATTCCCCGGCATCGATTCATTGAATGTGCGACTGAATGACAAGGTGCGCATCCGTATCGGCAATCTGACCATGACCAACCACCCGATCCACCTGCATGGGCACGAGTTTCTCGTCACTGGCACAGATGGCGGGCCAACTCCCAAGAGCACCCGTTGGTATGAAGTCACCACCGATGTCGCGGTCGGTCAAATGCGGCAGATCGAATTTCTTGCCGACGAGGAAGGCGACTGGGCTTTCCACTGCCATAAGAGTCACCACACCATGAATGCCATGGGCCACAACGTGCCCACTCTCATCGGTGTCGATCATCGAGGAATCGCGAAGAAGATCAATTCCTTGGTTCCTGAATACATGGTGATGGGCGAACGCGGCATGGCCGACATGACCGAGATGGAAATGCCCATTCCTGACAACACCGCGCCCATGATGACCGGCGAGGGTCCGTTCGGCTCGGTCGAGATGGGCGGCATGTTCAGTGTGCTCAAGGTACGTCGTGACCAAAAGTCCGGTGACTACAGCAATCCGGGGTGGTTCAAGCACCCGGAGGGCACAGTGGCGCACGAATACACCGGGCCGCTTGCCGAGCCTGCCCGTTTCAAGTCGGAAGGAGGGCAATCCATGCCACGTATCCAGAAGCCGCCCACCCCAACGGAAGTGAAGGTGCGCAAACCCAGCAGTGGCCATGAGAACCACTGATCCGCTTTTATTTAACCCAGGAGAAATCGCAATGACCCAAATGACCCGCACCCTTCGGCCCTTGACCTTGATCGCTGCGCTGGCCTTGTCCAGTGTTGCTTTTGCCGGTGGCACCCATGCAGGCGGTCACGGCCACGACAGCGAAGAGACAGCCATTGGAAAGCCCGGCATGGTCAGCAAGTCCAGCCGAACCGTCACCATCGAGATGACGGACAACATGCGTTACACGCCCGCCGATATTCAGGTCAAACAAGGCGAGACGGTGCGTTTCATCGTCAAAAACAAAGGCCACGTCAAACACGAACTGAGTCTGGGTACTCAGCAAGAATTGCTGGAACACCTGGAACAGATGAAGAAGTTCCCTGACATGGAACACGACGAACCCAGCAAGGTCACCCTGGCTCCTGGAAAGCAGGGCGAAATCGTCTGGCAGTTCACCAAGGCGGGTACCGTGAATTTTGCTTGCCTGATGCCGGGGCACTACGAGGCCGGTATGAAGGGACAAGTCAAGGTCAACAAGAAATAGTTCTGGTAACCAACTAGGAGCGCCCCATGTCTCGACTGTACTTAATGGCGCACACTACCCGACGCGCTTGGCTTGCCGGTACTGCCATGCTGGTACTGGCATCTTCGACCATGGTCGCCTATGCCGCACCGGCAACCATGCAGGTCTGGAAAGACCCCACCTGCGGCTGCTGCAAAGACTGGATCGCGCACCTCGAAAAAAGCGGATTTGCGACCACGGCCATTGAACAAGGCAATAGCGCTGCACGCGCACGTCTTGGCATGCCGCAGAAATTCGGTTCTTGCCACACGGCCTTGATCCAAGGCTATGTGATCGAGGGCCACGTGCCCGCTGCAGACATCCAGCGCTTGCTCAAAGACAAACCTGAAGCCTTGGGGCTATCAGTGCCTGGCATGCCCATTGGCTCGCCAGGCATGGATGGTGCTGCTTACGGCGGCCGACGCGATGCGTATCAGGTGCTGCTGATCCAGCGCGATGGCAGCACCACTGTTTTCAACACCTACCAACGAGGATAACCATGAACATTATTCAGAAAATCACCGCCGTTTCCGCCTTGGCCCTGGGCATTGCGCTGCCTGTGAGCACCATGGCACAGACCACCATGGATCACGGCAAGATGGATATGTCGCAGTCCGCTGCGTCGATGACCGAAGGCGAAGTCAAGAAAGTAGATATTGAAGCTGGCAAAGTCACCATCAAACACGGCCCCATCAAGCACATGGACATGCCCGGTATGACCATGGTTTTCACCGCCAAGGACAAAGGGCTGCTCGCCAACGTGAAGCCCGGCGACAAGGTGCAGTTCATGGTGGTGAATGAGAGCGGAAAGATGGTTGTGACAGCCATCACTCTCGTGCCATGACCCAGATAAGCACGGTCATATTTCGAGCAATTTTCTTCCATCTGGGCGCAGCTCGCCTGTCGGCGATAGATGCCGGTACAGGGTCTGCCGCGTAATGCCAAGCTCTTGGCACAGGTCGCCGACCTTGGTTTCCGGCTGCCCCATCGCCGCCATCGCCAATCGCAGCTTGGCAGCCGTCATCTTGAACGGCCGCCCGCCTTTCCGGCCGCGCGCCCGTGCCGATGCTAGACCCGCCACGGTACGCTCGGCGATCAACTCGCGTTCAAACTCAGCGAGCGCAGCGAAGATGCCGAAGACCAACTTCCCAGCGGCAGTCGTGGTGTCGATGGCTGCGCCATGCCCGGTCAATACTTTGAGACCTATGCAGCGCCCGGTCAGGTCGTGTACGGTGTTAATCAAATGACGCAGATCACGCCCGAGCCGATCCAGTTTCCACACCACCAACGTATCCCCTGACCGCAACGCTTTCAGGCAACTCGCCAGGCCGGGACGATCTTCTCGCTTGCCGGACGCCTGATCCTCATAGAGATGCGCCGGATCAATGCCAGCCGCAATCAGCGCGTCGCGCTGCAAGTCGGTCGCTTGGGACCCGTCCGCCTTCGATACCCGCATGTAGGGGTCGTCTCAGAAAACGGAAAATAAAGCACGCTAAGGAAGTTACGAGTTTCAGTACATCATTCGCTGCTCCAAGTACCACGGATGCAAAAAGAGAGACCGAGAAACGATTGCTTTTCGGTCTCTCCGAAGGATGTTCAGCAGGCTGTCCTGCCATCCAACCTAGTGCAGATCAAAGCGATCCGCATTCATGACTTTCGTCCATGCAGCCACAAAGTCCTGCACGAACTTGGCCTTGTTGTCATCCTGCGCGTAGACCTCCGCATAGGCACGCAACACTGAATTTGAACCGAACACCAGATCAACGCGGGTCGCTGTCCATTTTGTTGCCCCCGTCTTGCGGTCAACGATGGCGTAGCTGTTGCGCCCCGTCGGTTTCCAGCTGTAGGCCATATCGGTCAGGTTAACGAAGAAATCATTCGTCAGCGCGCCAACACGATCTGTGAACACGCCATGCGCAGTACCGCCGAAGTTGGTGCCCAGCACCCGCATGCCTCCTACCAAGGCGGTCATCTCGCACCCTGTCAACCGCATCAATTGGGTACGATCAAGCAGCAGTTCCTCAGCACTGACCACATAATCCTTCTTCAGCCAGTTGCGGAAACCGTCGGCCAAGGGCTCAAGTACCTCGAAGGACTCAACATCGGTCTGCTCTGGCGTGGCATCCCCGCGTCCTGGCGCGAATGGAACCGTCACGTCAACGCCGGCAGCCTTAGCTGCTTGTTCGACGCCGATGTTACCGGCAAGCACGATCACATCAGCGACACTAGCACCGGTTTCGACGGCGATCTTTTCATAGACTGCCAGCACCTTGGCAAGACGCCCCGGTTCGTTGCCTTCCCAGTCCTTTTGCGGGGCGAAGCGAATACGCGCGCCGTTCGCTCCGCCGCGCTTGTCCGAGCCACGGAAAGTGCGAGCGCTGTCCCAAGCGGTTGAGACCATCTCACCGATTGTGAGACCGGCGGCGACAATCTTTGCCTTGACGGTGGCAACGTCGTAGTCCTTGCGGCCGGCTGGCACCGGGTCTTGCCAGATGAGGTCTTCGGCCGGCACGTCCGGGCCGATGTAACGCGACTTCGGCCCCATGTCACGGTGGGTCAGCTTGAACCAGGCACGCGCGAAGACTTTCTCAAAATATGCCGGATCGTCGCGGAAGCGCTCGGCAATCTTGCGATATTCAGGATCGAACTTCATCGCCATGTCCGCGTCGGTCATGATCGGCTTATGGCGGATCGACGGGTCTTCGACATCGACCGGCATATCTTCTTCTTTGATGTTGACTGGTTCCCACTGGTGCGCGCCGGCCGGCGACTTCTGTAGCCACCAGTCGTAGCGAAGCAGCAAATCGAAGTAGCCACCTTTGCCGGTGTTCCATTTCATCGGATGCGTGGTCCAAGCGCCTTCGATACCGCTCGTCACCGTATCGCGGCCGATCCCGCGAGTGGTATGGTTCTGCCAGCCGAGACCCTGTTCTTCGAGTTCGGCTCCTTCGGGTGCCGGGCCGAGGTTGGCTGCACTCCCATTTCCGTGTGTCTTGCCAACCGTATGGCCACCGCCCGTTAGCGCCACGGTTTCCTCATCATCCATTGCCATGCGCGCGAAGGTAATACGCACGTCGTGTGCCGTCTTCAGCGGGTCGGGCTTGCCGTCGACACCTTCCGGGTTCACATATATCAAACCCATCATCACGGCGGCCAGCGGGTTTTCGAGGTCGCGCTCGCCGGAGTAGCGGCTGCCAGCGCTCCCACTGGGGGCAAGCCATTCTTTTTCAGAACCCCAATAGGTGTCTTTCTCGGGGTGCCAGATGTCTTCGCGACCGAAGGCGAAGCCAAAGGTTTTCAGGCCCATCGACTCGTAGGCCATGGTGCCGGCGAGGATGATCAGATCGGCCCAGGAGAGCTTGTTGCCGTATTTTTTCTTGATCGGCCAGAGGAGACGGCGCGCCTTGTCGAGGTTGGCATTGTCTGGCCAGGAGTTAAGTGGTGCGAAGCGCTGATTGCCGGTACCACCACCGCCACGGCCGTCGGCGATACGGTAGGTGCCGGCCGAGTGCCAAGCCATGCGGATCATCAACCCGCCGTAGTGACCCCAATCGGCCGGCCACCAGGACTGGCTATCGGTCATCAGCGCTTTGAGGTCATTCTTCAGCGCTTGAACATCGAGCTTCTGGAGTTCTTCACGATAGTTGAAGTCCGTACCCAGCGGGTTCGTCTTGCTATCGTGCTGATGCAGGATATCCAGGTTCAGGGCCTTGGGCCACCATTCCATGGTCTGCATGCTGGCCGATGTAGCGCCTCCGTGCATGACCGGACATTTTCCAGAAGAACTTGCGTCTTTGTTTTCCATGTCTCATTCCTTTGTGTAATGAACAGAAATTGTTAGCCCAATCTAGGCCGACTGGTGATCTGCGTCAGTCTTCGAGCAAGCTACGCAGCATCCAAGCCGTTTTTTCATGGACATCGATACGCTGGGTCAGCACGTCCGCCGTTGGTTGGTCGTTGGCTTGATCCACCACCGGGAAAAGTTTGCGGGCAGTTCTGGCGGTAGCTTCTTGCGCTGCAACCAGATGGGCGATCATCTCATTGGCCTTGGGTACTCCCTCGACCTCCTGGATTGAAGCGAGCTTGACGAATTCCTTGTAGGTGCCAGGAGCCGGGAAACCCAAGGCACGGATTCGCTCGGCGATGACGTCCAACGCATTCCACTGTTCGGTGTACTGATCCATGAACATCATGTGCAGGCTGTTGAACTGCGGCCCGGTCACATTCCAATGGAAGTTGTGCGTCATCAAGTACAGGGTGTAGCTGTCGGCTAACAGAGCGGATAACCCCTCGACAATCTTCTTGCGGTCAGCCTCTGAAATTCCAGTATTCATGGGCATTGATTTAACTTTCTTTTCTTTCATGGTGCTTTCCTTTCGTTGAGATAAATTGAATGGACATGTTAAGGCGGTCATCAATCCTGATTGAGAAGCCTGATTCCATCGGGACGTAGCTCGCCTTGTGGTGAAATACATCGATACAAGGTCTGACGTGCAATACCGAGTTCGACACACAAATCGCCAACCTTGGTTTCTGGCTGTCCCATTGCCGCCATTGCCAAGCGCAACTTGGCGGGCGTCATCTTGAACGGCCGACCACCCTTTCGACCGCGTGCCCGCGCTGAAGCCAGGCCCGCCACGGTGCGTTCAGCGATTAGCTCTCGCTCGAATTCTGCCAGCGCAGCGAAGATGCCAAAGACCAACTTCCCGGCGGCGGTCGTCGTATCGATGGCCGCGCCGTGGCCCGTTAACACCTTGAGGCCGATGTTGCGCCCGGTCAGATCATGCACTGTGTTGACGAGATGGCGCAGATCGCGTCCAAGACGGTCGAGTTTCCAGATGATTAGCGTGTCACCTGGCCGTAGCGCCTTCAGGCAATTTGCCAAGCCTGGGCGGTCCTCTCGCTTGCCGGATGCGTGGTCTTCGTAGATCTGTGCGGAATCAACGCCCGCAGCTAGCAGCGCATCGCGTTGCATATCGGTGGTCTGAGAACCATCCGCTTTCGATACTCGCACGTAGCCAATCAGCATGTTGAGCCTGTCACATATACGTTCGATTATGTGACAGTGTGCGCCGGAAAGTTCTGGCTGTCAAAATTTGTCACTTAACCCGTCATTCTGTCTAAGGAATGTAAACGGTGCATCGGGCACATAATGTGACAAAAATTCTGGTGTCGGTTTCCCTTAAGTTTGTCACTTCTGCTCCTTAATTTGTCACCGTTTTGCGCCAATCCTGAACAGCGATCTCAGTCGGAAAACAGGCGTTATGGGGTCGACTACTCGCAATCAGGTGCTCCATTCGCAGCCTGTTGACTCCGTTGAAACTGCGCCCTTAAATTGGCACAATGTTGCAAATGACACCTTAACCGTGTCACCAACTGCATTTCAACCTTCAACTGCTGCCCGTGGGTTCACTCTCAATTGCACCAAACAGCGTGGCGGTTACAGATGACCGATTGGTGCAGGTGCTTGGGGTTACGGCAGACGGCCAAGTTGAAGTGCGCGACCTGGTCAGTGGTGCGACCAGCACCTGCAGTGCGCAAGCCCTGCGCACCGTGGACAAAGTTCCAGACGTTGGAGCCATTCAATCTGAGCAAGTAACGGCAGAGCAATGGGAACTGGCGCTCAAGCGCGAACGCGCGGTGCTGCAAATTCTGGGCAGTGATGCAGTTGCCGCACAGGTGACCCTGATAGCCGGGGAGTTCAATGTGTCTCGGCGGACTGTCTTTCGCTGGCTGGCCCAATACAAAGACAACCCTCAAACCTCTGCCCTACTCCCAAAACCATTAGGCCCCCCAGTCGGAAACAAGCGAATCAACCCGCAAGTGGAAGACGTCATCACCTCCACCATCCGCGACATCTACCTGACACAGACCCGCGCGAAGAAGGAAGAAGTCGTACGCATGGTTCAGATGCGCTGCGCACAAGCGCATCTGTCCAAGCCCTCGCGCAAGGCCGTGCTGGCGAGGATTGGTGAATTGCCCGATGCAGTGGTCGCACGTTCGAGGTTGCAGCCGAAAGAAGCTGCTTCACTGCTGTCCTACGTGCCTGGCACGTACCACGTACAACACCCCCTGGACGTCGTCCAAATCGACCACACCCTGGCAGATGTCATCCTGGTTGACGAGATCCATCGGCAACCCATCGGCCGGCCCTGGCTGACACTGGCCATCGACGTGGCCACGCGCGTGATCGTGGGTTTCTACGTCTCACTGGAGGCCCCGTCATCGACGTCCGTCGCCTTGTGCCTCACGCAAGCCGTTTTACCCAAAGAAAGTTGGCTGGCCCAACGTGGGCTGGATTGTTCCTGGCCCGTTTGGGGATTGCCCCGAGCGCTGCATTCGGACAATGGCGCGGACTTCACTGCAGCGGCTTTGCGACGCGGCTGCGCCATGCACGGTATCGAGCTCATCCTGCGGCCACTTGCAGGGCCTCATTTTGGAGGGCACATTGAGCGCCTGATTGGCACGTTGATGGGACGCGTGCACTTGCTCCCCGGTTCAACCCGTTCCAATCCTGCGGAAAAAGGCCTGTATCCCGCCGAGAAAAGGTCCAGCTTGACGCTGGCGGAACTGGAGCAGTGGTTGGCCCTGGAAATTTGTGAGCAGTACCACCATCGTCCACACCGTGGACTGCACCGTTCGCCTATATCAGCCTGGAACGACGCCTGGCGTCAACACAAACATCGCGCAAGACTGTTACCAGAGCAGCCTGATCAATTCGCCGTGGGCTTTCTTCCGTTCGAGCAGCGCAAACTGCGCCGTGATGGGCTGCATCTGTTCAACATCCGGTATTGGGAGAACGTCCTGCCGTCCATGGTGAAACCCAATGAGCCCGTCGTGGTCCGGTACGACCCACGCAACCTGTCCAAAGTTTGGATCGCTGGATCTGATGGCCAGTACCACCCGATCCGCTATGCCAACCTGTCGTTGCCGCCGATTACGCTTTGGGAACACCGAAGCGCGGTGGCGAGGTTACGTGAGGATGGCGATGGCAGCTTGAGTGAGGCCTCCATCTTCAAAGCGGTGATACACCAGCGTGAATTGGTCGAGGCGGCTAGCGCCAAAACCAAATCCGCGAGAAAACTGGCGCAGCGCCAGAAAAATGCGGCCCAAGCAACCCAGGATCGCCGCCGATCCGTGAACTCAGAAGTGGACTACTCTCAACCCGTCATTCCGAACGACGGGGAAATCTGGGACACTTGAACATGGCCCATGAGTTGGATCACCTTCATCCTGGTGTCTGGTCCTTTCTGGACTGCTCTGTCGATGAGCGGGTTTCACGCCTGTACGCGCCAAAGTGGGTGGGCTACGCGCGTGGCAATGAAGCCTTGGCGCGCATGGAGCATTTGATCAATCATCCGCCTAGCGGGCGAATGCCATGCATGCTGTTGCATGGCGACAGCAACATCGGCAAAACGATGATCGTCGAGAAATTCGTCCGCGACCATCCCAACATCTGCAACGAATTCAACGAGGTCGACGTACGCAAAACGGTCCACCTCCAGATGCCGGCCAAACCGTCCGACAACAAGCTATACGCACAGATCATTGAAGGATTGGGGGTGCAAGCACCGGTCAATCGCCGAGGGGTGGATATGGAGTTGCTGGGCTTGCGACTGTTGCATCGCCAGCCACCAAAGCTGATGATCATTGATGAGGTTCACCATCTGCTGGCAGGCTCCGTGCGCGAGCAGCGTCAATTGCTGAACCAGCTGAAGTTCATCAGCAACGAGTTGCGCATGCCGATCGTGGCTGTTGGCACAAGCGAGGCACTGTACGCCATGCAGACAGATCCGCAAATCGCGTCGCGTTTTGAGCCCTTCGCACTGCCGAAATGGCGCGAAAGCACCGAGTTCAGGGCGTTCGTTGCGGCATTCGGCCGACTGCTGCCCCTGGAGATGCCCTCCAAACTGGATGACAAGAACGTGATTCAGATGTTGATGGAATTGAGTTCCGGCCTGACAGGCAAGGTAACGACCCTGCTGGCCCAAGCGGCAGAACTGGCCATTCGAACCAGAACCGAACGGATTACGGCCGAGCTGATTGAGCTGGCAGGCAACTCAGGCACGTACAAACTTGCGCCCGTTGATACAGAAGCTGCGGCCTTTGGCTAACTTGGTGACGCACTTAGTGGGACATTTGGTGCCACATTAAGGGTCAAAAGTGACAGACTAAAGGGAAACCGACACCTGGCTTTCTCCAACGCACGCAATTGATCTTCCGTCAGGATCAATTCATCCTGGGCCACTTTGGCCGACAGCGCCTTGAGGCGTTTGGCAAAGGTCTCCAGATCGTGTCGCAACCAGATCGAGCGCACACCACCACTGGAGATGAAGGTGCCGCGTTTGCGCAGTTCGTTGCTCACCCGCGCCTGCCCGAATGCAGGCTGATCCAAAGCGAACTGAACCACAGCCTGTTCAATTACGGGGTCAACCCGGTTCTTCAGCACGGGCTTTTTTCGGCTGATCTCCACCAGGGCGGCTTCGCCGCCTTGTTCGTACAGGTCCCGGAAACGGTAAAAGCTGTCACGGCTGAATCCCATGACTTTGCACGCTTTGGAGACACTGTCGAGTTGCTGCGCCAGTCGCAGCAACCCCACCTTGTTTTTGATGACCTTCTGTTGGTCTGTAGCGTTCATCTGACTTTCCTTTCTCTTGCTCTCCAGCAAGATACACACAATGTCAGATTAAGTCTTGATTAGTACAGATTACCGCACCACTGCTGTTGATGTTGGTGCCAGCGGTGTACTTCTTGATGCGTCGTCGCCGAAAGACACGGGGAGGTGGCTGGAAATTTTCCGTTTGAGGGGCGCACATGTCTCCATACCACCGAGCGTTATTTCTCTCACACCATTTCAACCCAACGCGATGCTGAGTCACGGCTACTTGGCTGACACCGGTCGTTCAATGCTTTCCTTTGAGACTGTGTGCCCCATGAACATGGCCTCTGCTGGTTCCTGACTCGTGATCGTGGCGCGATGCCGTAGACAATTCAGTCAGAATGCCACAATGGCTGGCCTGCTGAGATTCACGGCAGTTTTCCCGCAAAGTCTTGAGCTGTCGTTCCAGCGCCTTCAACTCTTTGATGCGGGCAGCTACATGGCCTATGTGCTCGTCGAGCAGGTCGTTCACTTGTGCGCAGTTCTCGTGAGGCGAATCCTTGAAGCGCAGCAACACTCGGATTTCGTCCAGCGTCATGTCCAACCCACGGCAGTTCCGTATGAAGGACAGTCGGTCAACATGCTCATCGCCGTACACGCGGTAGTTGCTTTCTGTGCGAACCGTTTCAGGCAGCAATCCTTCGCGTTCGTAATACCGGATCGTCTCAACCTGAGTGTGAGCCGCCTTGGCCAGTTCACCGATTCTCATATCTTCACCTTGAGCGATGGCAGGAAAGTTGCATAGTTTTATTGTAAGCACTTGACATTGTAGTGGCTACAGGGTTTTTAATCCATCCAACAAGGAGAAGATCATGAACCCTACTCACCAACGCCAACAAGTTGACACTGCCTGCGATTGTGGGAGTGGCTGCGCGACATCGCCTGCTGTGGGCGGGCCAATGGCGTCTAATGCAACGGCTGTTGAGCCACAGCGATTCCGGATCGCGAACATGGACTGCGCGTCGGAAGAGTCAGAAATCCGTCGAGCGCTGGACGGCGTGGCAGGCATTCGTGGCTTGCAGTTCAACTTGGGCGACCGCGAGTTGGCCATCGCTGCCGAGGATCATGCTCTGCGGGTGGCACTGGATGCAATTCGCAAAGCGGGCTTCAAACCGGAACCACTCGGCGTAGAAGACAAATCGGATGGAGCTACTGCCGCTGCGCCAACTGGTTTCTGGGCCTCATGGGGCAAATTGATTGCTGCATTGGGGCTGGCCGTGGCGGCTGAAGGCTTGGCATTCGCTTTTTCAGATAGTTGGCCAGCAAAAGCCCTTGGAATGGCGCTGGCCGCGGTGGCCATCGCCCTGGCGGGTTTCTCCGTCTACGGTAAAGGGCTTTCCGCACTGCGGCAAGGACGCTTGAACATCAACGCCTTGATGACTGTGGCCGTGACAGGTGCCTTCTTGATAGGCCAGTGGCCAGAAGCTGCCATGGTGATGGCCTTGTATGCCATAGCCGAGGCCATCGAGGCTCGAGCGGTGGACCGGGCGCGTAACGCCATCAAGAGCTTGCTGGCTCTTGCACCGGAGCAAGCCGAGGTGCGTCAAAGTGACGGCAGTTGGACACGCGTCGGCGTCAAAGCGGTCGTTGTTGATGCAACAGTGCGCATCCGTCCAGGAGAGCGCGTTCCGCTCGATGGCGTCGTGACGCTGGGCCAGAGCGCCATCGACCAGTCCCCTGTGACTGGGGAAAGCCTGCCTATAGACAAGGCTCCTGGCGACGAAGTCTTTGCCGGCACCATCAACCAGTCTGCGGCGTTGGAATTCCGTGTCACCGCGCCCGCTTCGGACAGTACCCTGGCGCGCATCATCCACGCAGTCGAGCAAGCACAGTCGTCCCGTGCGCCAACACAGCGCTTTGTTGATCGGTTTGCCGCGATCTACACACCTGCAGTTTTCACCCTGGCTGTCGCCGTCGCGTCGTTAGCGCCGTGGATCACGGACTTGACCTGGATACAGGCTGTCTACAAGGCCTTGGTGTTGTTGGTCATCGCTTGCCCTTGTGCCTTGGTTATTTCCACACCAGTCACGGTCGTCAGCGGCTTGGCAGCCGGGGCAAGGCGGGGAATATTGATCAAAGGTGGCGTTTACTTGGAGGATGCGCGAAAGATCAAAGCGGTGGCCCTGGACAAGACCGGCACGATCACGGAAGGTAAGCCAAAACTGGTGGCCTTCGAGCCCGTAGATACAGGTCTTGATCAACGGGTGCTGGAGGGACTTGCAAAGAGTCTCGCGGGTCGGTCGGATCACCCGGTTTCCAAAGCCATCGCAGAGGGGCTGTCAACCGCCGATCTAGAGGTGGGAGAGTTTCAAGCCGTTGCAGGGCGTGGAGTGCAAGGTGTTATCGGCAATCATTCCTACGCGCTGGCCAACCACCGCTGGATCGAGGAGCGTGGGCAATGTTCGGCTGAACTCGAAGCCCGTCTCGCAGTTCATGAAGAGGCAGGTCGCACGGTCACACTCCTCGCGAACAGCGAACGTGTGATGGCGATCTGCGCTGTGGCGGACACCATCAAGCCATCCTCCGCCCAAGCGGTGGCCGACCTGAAGTCGCTCGGCGTAACACCGGTCATGCTGACAGGAGATAACATCGCGACCGCGCGCACCGTCGGATTTCAGGCGGGCATTGCCGAGGTGCGGGGCAACCTGCTACCCGAAGACAAGTTGCAGGCCATCTGCGAACTTCAACAGCGCTTGGGTATCACGGCGATGACAGGCGATGGCATCAATGATGCGCCAGCACTTGCCAAGGCCGACATCGGCTTCGCCATGGGTGCTGCTGGAACCCATACGGCGATGGAGGCCGCCGATGTTGTGGTCATGAACGACGACCTGCGGCGTCTGCCAGAAACGATACGGCTCTCGAAGCGCACCCACGCCGTGCTTTGGCAGAACATCAGTCTTGCGCTAGGCATCAAGCTGGTGTTTTTACTGCTGGCTGTCTTCGACAATGCCTCCATGTGGATGGCGGTGTTTGCGGACATGGGGGCAAGCTTGCTGGTGGTCTTCAATGGGCTAAGGTTGCTTGGAAGGCAACAGAGCAAGTAGAAAAGATGCACAGGGAAGTCTATAGCTGCTACACTGTTGTCCATATGCGTAGATGGTTGGCAATCCTTTTGTTGGTGTTTATGCCGCTACAGCTTGGCTGGGCGGCTGCAGCCAGCTATTGCCAACACGAAACCGGTGCCGCAGCCAAGCACTTTGGTCACCATGACCATCAGCACAAGACTGCGGATGGCAAAGACGCATCTTCCGATCCAGCCAAGACCATCGGTGGCGATCCCGATTGCGCATCCTGTCACGCGGGATGTTTGTCGGCCTTGCCTGGGGCAGTCACGATTGCATCGCATGCCGACTCGTCTCTGGATACAGCAGATTACTGGGCTCGTCTCACGTCGCCCCCTTTTGAACGCCTCGAACGCCCTCAGTGGCGTGCCCTCGCCTGATCGGCGGGGAGCGCGTTCCTTCCCTTCGTCATCACCAATGCACGGATACGCCTAGCGCGTGACCGTATCAAGCCGACCTCAGCTCGGCTGACGTGACGACGAGCAGGCGATCATTTGGATCGCTCTCCGCCGATTCCCTCGTGTATTTGAATATCACTGGAGAATCGAATGTTGAAGAGTCATCACAATCACAAACGACGGAAGTCAGTCTCCGTCCTCCGCACATCAGGAGTCGCGGCTGCGACGAGCTTGCTCGTAGCGCTCGCTGCAGGGGCAGCTTTCGCTCAGGCGTTGCCAGCAGCACAAGACAATCCTTCAGCCGTCAGAAGCGGCTTGCAGAGCGAAGCGGCAACGATCCTGACGCTGCAAAAGGCCATCGATTTAGCCCTGGACAGCAATCTAGACTTGGCTGTCGCAAGGCGGGAAATCGAGGCAACGCAAGGTCAGGTGATCCAGGGGCAAGCTCGCCCCAATCCCGAACTGGCGTACTCGCTGGAAGACCAGAGGGCAGCGACCCGCACACAAAGTGTGCAGATCAATCTGCCCGTCGAGATGGGTGGCAAGCGCGCGGCCCGTATCACGGCGGCAGAGCGAGGACGCGACATTGCGGTCGAAGAACTGAACTTGCGCCGCGTCGAAATTCGTGCCGCCGTGGTCGCTGCCTTCTTCGAGACTTTGGCGGCACAGGAACGCGCAGCATTGGCCGGGGCCAGTGTCGATCTGGCAAAACGCGCTACCGATGCTGTTGCCAAACGCGTGGCAGCGGGCAAGGTTTCGCCGGTCGAAGAAACCAAGGCACGTGTGGCCGAAGCAGGCGTGCGAGTCGAATTGGCACAGGCCCAGAGCGAACAACGCAATGCTCGGGCACGCTTGGCCAGTTTGCTAGGGGCCAACCCACCGCGATTTACTCTCGTGTCGGGCAACGTGGAAGAGCTTCCGGCTGTCCCTTCGTTCGACAACGTCCAGCAGCGCCTGTCCGCTTCGCCAACGCTGCGCCGTATGCAGCTGGAGGTTGAGCGCCGCAGGTCGTTGGTCGATGTAGAGCGCGGCAAACGGATACCCGACGTCACTTTCAGCCTTGGGGTGAAACGCCCCAACGAACTGCAGCGCGATCAACTGCTGTTCGGTGTTTCCGTACCCTTGCCACTGTTTGATCGCAATCAGGGGAACTTGTTGGAAGCGCTGAAGCGCGAAGACAAGGCGCGGGACGAACTTCAAGCACTGAACGTTCGCGTTAGCACGGAAGTAATGCAAGCCCGCGAGCGGCTGGAATCCGTCCGTGGAGAAATCGACGTCCTGCAACGGGCTGTTTTACCTGGGGCCAAGAGTGCCTACGACGCGGCCACTGTCGGGTTTGAAAACGGCAAGTTCAATTTCTTGGAAGTGCTAGACGCACAGCGCACCTACTTTGCCGCCAAGTCTCAATACCTCAAAGCGTTGGCTGAGGCGCATCGCGCAGCGGCGGACATTGACCGCGTGCTCGGCGAATCTGGCGCGAATGCCACCCAGCCAGCGAATAAGGAATAAACATGAAAATCGACACCAACAAACTGAATATCAGCAAGAAGCATCTGATCGCCATCGCCGTGATCGTTGCAACAGGCGTTGTACTGGGTAGCGCCATTCTCGGGGGCAAAGCAACCAAGACAGCCGAGGATGATGGCCACGGTCACGGCAGCCACGTTGAAGCCAAGGCACACAGTGATGGTGAGCACCACGGCAAGGCCGGTGGAGACCAGCACGATCACGACAAGGGTCATGCGGACGGCGAGCACCACGAAGCCCCGAGCAAGGGGCCGCATGGCGGCAAGCTGTTCAAGGAGGGGGATTTCGGCCTGGAAGCGTTGCTTGCCGAAGACGGCGGCGAACCCCGTTTGCGCATCTGGCTGTTCAACAAGGACAAGCCTCTACCCAGTGGTGCTGCCAAGGTCAGCGCCACTATCACGCGCTTGACCGGGGAGAAACAAACTCTAAATTTCGCACCTGACAAGGACAGCCTGTTGAGTCGTGAAGTGGTGCCGGAGCCGCACGCATTCGAGATCAGCATCGTTGCGCAGACGGCCAACGAACCCTTCATGTTTGTCCTCAACCAAGAAGAGGGGAAAGTCGAGCTAACAGACGCACAAATCAAAGCGGCATCCATCAGTATCGATACGGCGGGTGTGGCACGAATCAAGTCGGCCCTGCTATTGCCTGGGGAAATTCGCTTGAACGAAGACCGGACATCGCACGTTGTGCCACGCATTGCGGGGGTGGTCGAGAGCGTGCAGGCCAGCTTGGGTCAAGCTGTCAAGAAGGGGCAGGTTCTCGCTGTCATTGCAAGCCCGGCTGCATCTGAGCAACGCAGTGAACTGCAAACCGCACAAAAGCGTCTGACCTTGGCCAAGACCACGTTCGAACGTGAAAAGCGACTCTGGGAGCAGAAAATTTCCGCAGAGCAAGACTATCTGCAAGCAGGGCAAGCGCTGCACGAGGCGGAAGTCGCTGTGGCCAACGCTCAACAGAAGCTCTCCGCTTTGGGCCTAGCCACGGGTTCTCAGGGGGGCCTTAACCGCTTTGAATTGCGTGCGCCATTCGATGGCTTGGTGATTGAAAAGCATCTCAGCCTCGGCGAAGCCGTCAAGGACGATGCTGCCGTGTTCACCGTGTCCGATCTGGGGCAGGTTTGGGCTGAAATCAACGTACCTGCCAAAGACTTGCCGCTCGTCAGGGTCGGCGAGAAGATTGCCATCAAGGCCACTGCATTCGATGCCAGCGCGACCGGAGTCATCACCTTCGTTGGCTCACTGATTGGCGAACAGACCCGCATGGCCAAGGCCCGCGTGGTCTTGTCCAATCCCAAAGGTGCTTGGCGTCCTGGACTGTTCGTCAACGTGGAAGTGACATCCTCAGAGGCTGACGTACCCGTGACCGTGGCCAGCGATGCCATTCAGACCGTGGGCGACAAGCCGGTCGTGTTCCTGAAGGTGAATGGGGGTTTCATTGCCCAGCCCGTGCAGTTGGGCCGCAGCGATGGCAAGCGCGTCGAGGTGGTGCAAGGGCTCAGAGCCGGGGCGTCGTATGCGTCAGCGGGCAGTTTTGTTGTGAAGTCAGAGCTGGGCAAAGCCTCGGCCGAACACACCCATTGATGCCGGAGCGACGCACATGTTTGAAAAACTCATTCGCGCAGCCATTGAGCACCGATGGTTGGTGTTGCTGGCAGTCCTTGGTATGGCCGCCATCGGCGTATTTAACTATCAAAAACTACCCATTGATGCCGTTCCGGACATCACCAACGTCCAGGTACAGATCAACACCCAAGCGCCGGGATATTCTCCTCTGGAGACCGAGCAACGGGTGACCTACCCCATTGAAACCGTGATGGCGGGCCTTCCCAACCTGGAACAAACCCGCTCCCTGTCCCGCTACGGGTTGTCGCAAGTGACCGTGATTTTCAAGGACGGCACTGACATCTACTTCGCGCGACAGTTGGTCAATGAACGCATCCAGGAGGCCCGCGACAAACTGCCTTCCGGCATCACGCCTGCGATGGGGCCCATATCGACAGGCTTGGGCGAGATTTACCTCTGGACAGTCGAGGCCAAGGACGGCGCGAAAAAACTTGATGGGCAGCCCTACACGGCCACCGATCTGCGCGAGATTCAGGACTGGATTATCAAGCCGCAGTTGCGCAATGTGCCCGGCGTGACGGAAATCAACTCAATTGGTGGTTTTGCTAAGGAATACCAAATCTCACCGATACCCGAGCGACTGGCCTCGCTGGGCGTCACCCTGCAGGACATCGTGACGGCGCTGGATCGCAACAACGGCAACGTGGGTGCGGGTTATATCGAAAAGCGTGGTGAGCAGTACCTGATTCGAGCCCCTGGGCAAGTCAAGACACTTGAGGACATCGGCAACGTCATCCTCAGCAGCGCGGGTGGCGTGCCGATTCGGGTGCGCGATGTGGCCGAGGTCGGCATCGGACGTGAGCTTCGCACCGGTGCTGCTACGGACAACGGTCGTGAGGTGGTGCTAGGCACCGTCTTCATGCTCATCGGCCAAAACAGCCGAACGGTTTCGCAAGCTGTCGACAAGAAGATGATCGAGATCAACCGCAGCCTGCCCGAGGGGGTACATGCGGTGACCGTCTACGACCGCACCGTCTTGGTGGATAAGGCCATCAACACCGTCAAGAAGAACTTGTTGGAAGGCGCGATCCTGGTGATCGTGATCCTGTTCTTGTTCCTCGGCAACATCCGCGCCGCCATCATCACCGCAACGGTGATTCCCTTATCGATGCTGTTCACCTTCACGGGAATGGTGAGCTACAAGGTCAGCGCCAATTTGATGAGCCTCGGGGCACTGGACTTCGGCATCATCATCGATGGCGCGGTGGTGATCGTCGAAAACTGTGTTCGCCGCCTTGCCCATGCACAAGCCCACTACGGCAGGCCATTGACTCGTTCAGAGCGTTTTCACGAGGTGTTCCTTGCATCCAAAGAATCACGTCGTCCGCTATTGTTTGGGCAACTGATCATCATGGTGGTGTACCTGCCCATTTTCGCCCTGACCGGTGTGGAAGGAAAGATGTTCCACCCGATGGCATTCACTGTGGTTGCAGCGCTCGTGGGGGCCATGATTTTGTCGGTGACCTTCATTCCGGCTGCTGTCGCACTGTTCATTGGCAACCGTGTCAGCGAGAAAGAAAACATCTTGATGGTGCAAGCCAAGCGCTGGTACGGCCCTTTGCTGGATCGCGTGATGGCGGCCAAGGCTGTTGTGTTGGCTGCCGCAGCCGTGGCTGTGGTGTTGTGCGGGTTGATCGCAACCCGCATGGGCAGTGAGTTCGTACCCAGCTTGAACGAAGGAGACTTTGCCATTCAGGCCTTGCGCATTCCTGGCACCAGTTTGTCGCAATCGGTAGCGATGCAGCAGCAACTTGAAGCAACGCTGAAAGCCAAGTTCCCCGAGATAGACCGCATCTTCGCGCGCACAGGAACAGCGGAAATTGCCTCCGACCCCATGCCGCCGAACATTTCTGACGGCTACATCATGCTCAAGCCAATGTCTGAGTGGCCCGAACCGCGCAAGTCACGCGACGAGTTGCTGGCCGCCGTGCAGGAGGTCGTGGGCAAGATACCAGGAAATAACTACGAGTTCTCCCAGCCGATCCAACTTCGATTCAACGAACTCATCTCGGGGGTGCGCAGCGCTGTAGCAGTAAAAATTTTTGGGGATGACATGGGCGTCTTGAACAAGACAGCCGAAGAAGTCTCGTCCAAGTTGCAAAAAATCCCTGGTGCGTCAGAAGTCAAGGTGGAGCAAACCACCGGATTGCCGATGCTCACGGTCAACATTGATCGTCAGAAGTCCGCGCGCTACGGGCTCAATGTGGCTGACATCCAGGATGCTGTGGCCACGGCTATCGGCGGACGAGAGGCAGGTACCTTGTTTGAAGGTGACCGTCGATTCGACATCCTGGTTCGCTTGCCAGAGTCGCTGCGCAACGACCTTGAAAGCATGAAACGCTTGCCGATTCCTTTGCCACGCGGTGCAGGCGGCGTCGAAGGGCGAACCAATTTCATTCAACTGGCCGAAGTGGCAACCTTTGAGTTGGCACCGGGGCCCAATCAGGTCAGCCGAGAAAACGGCAAGCGTCGCATCGTGGTGAGTGCAAACGTACGTGGCCGTGATGTCGGTTCCTTTGTGGCCGATGCTGAAGCTGCTTTGGCGCAGGTCAAGATCCCCGCAGGCTACTGGACGAGCTGGGGCGGCACATTTGAGAACCTGCAGTCGGCGACACAGCGTTTGCAAATTGTTGTCCCGGTGTCGCTGCTCTTGGTTTTCGTGTTGCTGTTTGCAATGTTCGGTAACGTCAAGGATGGCTTGCTGGTCTTTACCGGCATTCCGTTTGCGCTGACCGGTGGAATTCTGGCGCTCTGGCTGCGTGACATCCCGATGTCGATTTCCGCAGCAGTAGGCTTCATCGCCTTATCAGGTGTGGCCGTGCTCAATGGCCTCGTGATGATTTCTTACATCCGCAGCTTGCGAGAAGAGGGAGCTCAATTAGACGCGGCCATCCGTGAGGGTGCGTTGACTCGTCTGCGCCCTGTGTTGATGACAGCCTTGGTGGCGTCGTTGGGCTTCATTCCAATGGCAATCGCAACGGGAACCGGCGCGGAGGTACAGCGTCCTTTGGCCACCGTGGTGATTGGCGGCATTCTGTCTTCCACATTGCTGACGCTGCTCGTGCTTCCGATTCTGTATCGACTGGCACATCGTCCGGACGAGGAATTAGAGGACGTTACTGCCGAACCTGTGCATCCGCAGGCTACGTCCGCTTCGCAGAATGTATAGACCAATTTTTTGACCTGTACCCTTGAAAGGAAAACTCATGAAACTGATTTCGACCACCTTTGCTTTGATGTTGATGGCATCAGGCGTCGTATTTGCCGCTGATAAGCATGACCATGGGCATGACGACAAGCCTCTTCATGGAGGCTTGGTCACCGAGGTCAAGGATGTCGATTACGAGCTCGTAGCTAAACCTGATGTGCTGCAGTTGCACGTGCGCAATCACGGGAAACCAGTTGATGTCAGCAAGGCAACCGCAAAAATTACCTTGCTCTCTGGCAGTGACAAGCAAGAAGTAGAACTGAAGCCATCGGCTGACAGGCTTGAAGCCAAGGGCAGTTTCAAAGTCGTGCCCGGTACGAAGGTTGTCGCGCAGGTGAATCTAGCAAGCAAGGCGACCACGGCAAGATTTGTTCTGAAATGAATTTAGGTGTCCTAACCACGACTTGATCTGACGGACATCTGCTTATGCAGGGATAGAAGCTGTCGGCATAGTCCGATCCAGCTGTGAATCGACCGTCTATCACCGACAGGCGCGCTGCGCCCAGATGGAAGAAATTTGATCGAAATATGACGCGCTTATCTAAGGTCATGTGTTGATTCCACTCCCCAAGTGAGCCAGTTTGCGGACCAAATCTGAGCCACCGATTTGCCGGTCAGTTGGCGGTCTGAATTGTGGATAAGTCTACATCTGAGGTGGCTCCATGCTTGGTTTTCGGGCGGGGTGACTTCGGGTGATGCGCGGCCTGTGCGATTGCGCTGGAATGCTTGAACCGCCAGCTTTCGTTTCCGGTTTCCACGATGTGGCAGTGGTGAGTCAGCCGATCCAACAAGGCTGTGGTCATCTTTTCATCGCCAAACACCCGGATCCATTCCGCAAAGTTCAGGTTGGTCGTGATCACCACACTGGTGCGCTCGTATAGCTTGGACAACAGGTGAAACAACAGTGCGCCGCCAGATTGGGTGAATGGCAGATAGCCCATCTCATCCAGAACAACCAGATCCACGTACATCAGCCGAAGTGCCAACTGCCCCTGCTTGCCTTGGGCCTTCTCTTGCTCCAGCGCATTGACCAATTCCACAGTCGAGAAGAACCGCACCCGTTTTCCGTGATGTCGAATGGCCTGTACACCCAGGCTCGTGGCCAAATGCGTTTTGCCCGTACCCGGTCCACCGATGAGTACCACGTTGTGGGCCGACTCCGTGAACTTGAGCTGATGCAACTCACGCACCAGACCTTCATCGACACTGGCCTGTCCAAAATCGAATCCGGCCAGATCACGGTGCGAAGGAAACCGTGCCACCCGCATCTGGTACGCCATGGAACGCACCTCCCGCTGCGCGGCCTCTGCCTTGAGCAATTGGTGGAGCACGGCTTCATGATCAAGAGCTTTCATTCGAGCCGTGCCCAACACCTCCGGCCAGGCACTGGCCATGCCATGAAGGCTCAAGGCCTTGAGTGCAGAGACGATGTCGTTCATGCCATCACCCCCGTCTTGCGCTATCCGTCACGTAATCCGTCATAACGGGCAGCATTGGCCACTGGAGGCGTTTGCAGCTTCAACGGTGTGTCGATGTCCGTGACCCCAACCGGCGACTCTTTCAAGCGAGCCAGCGTGTTCAGCACATGCTCACCACTGACCCGGCCGGCCTGCAGGGCCAACTCGGCGGCCACCACCACCGCCTCCACCCCATGCAGCGGTACGGCACTCAGGATCTGTGCCATCACCCGGTCCCCTCCGGCATGCTTGAGCAGTTGACGCTGCAACTCCTGCAAGGGGCCTGGCATCTCCTTGAATGGGGCACCGTTACGCAATGCACCGGGCTTTCTCTCCAGCAAACCGATGTAGTGCTGCCAGTCGTAGAAGGTCTGATCCCGATCAAAGCTGCGTGTCAACTCGACGGCCG
>Ga0228698_1000569_pt1 | contig 25956 bp, 22 predicted proteins | sample McNCre117_Aug_MG_FD_178015 | JGI IMG/M metagenome (GOLD analysis project Ga0228698, IMG submission 178015) | Freshwater microbial communities from McNutts Creek, Athens, Georgia, United States - 1-17_Aug_MG | ecosystem: Environmental > Aquatic > Freshwater > Creek | place: USA: Georgia...
TGGTGAGAAGCGCAATCTCAAGCTGGAGCTGAAAGTGCTGGCCGACGTCGGCTTGCTGGGTATGCCGAATGCGGGAAAGTCTACATTCATCAGTGCCGTGAGCAATGCCCGTCCGCGCATTGCCGATTACCCATTCACCACCTTGCACCCCAATTTGGGCGTGGTTCGGGTCGGACCCGAGCAAAGCTTTGTCGTAGCAGACTTGCCGGGCCTGATTGAAGGTGCGGCGGAAGGTGCCGGTTTGGGCCACCAGTTCCTGCGCCATTTGCAACGCACCCGCTTGTTATTGCACGTGGTTGATATGGCGCCGTTTGACGACAGCGTAGACACCGTTGCCCAAGCCAAAGCGATTGTCAATGAACTCAAAAAGTACGATGAGAATTTGTACAAAAAGCCGCGCTGGCTGGTTCTGAACAAGTTGGACATGGTGCCTGTTGAAGAGCGGGCAGCTTTGGTTAAAGATTTTGTTAAGCGATTCAAATACAAAGGGCCGGTATTCGAGATCTCGGCGCTGACGCGTGAGGGCTGCGAGCCCTTGATTAAAGAAATATACAAACACGTGAAAGCGCAGCAAGTTGCCGAGCAGCCTTTTGTTGAGCAGGATCCACGTTTTTTGGGTATTTCCCCCGATGCGCCCGATGCTTCGGCACCCGGTGCACTGCCTGAAAATCCCTCTGCTTAAACTGCGTGTCGCTTATGTCGGAATCGAATGCTTTGCGCGAGGCGCGCCGCCTGGTTATTAAAGTCGGCTCCAGCCTGGTGACGAATGAAGGTCGCGGCTTGGACGAGACCGCCATTGGCGAATGGTGTCGTCAAATTGCCCACCTCGTGGCACAAGGCTGTGAAGTCATCATGGTTTCCAGTGGTGCGATTGCCGAAGGCATGAAGCGATTGGGATGGGCGGAGCGCCCCAAAGCCATTCAAGAATTGCAGGCCGCCGCTGCGGTAGGGCAGATGGGCCTGGCGCAGATGTACGAGACCAAGCTGCGCTTGAATCAGTTGGGCAGTGCCCAGGTGTTGCTCACACATGCCGACCTGGCCGATCGCGAGCGCTATCTGAACGCCCGTTCCACCTTGCTCACGCTGCTTAAACTGGGTGTGGTGCCGGTCATTAATGAAAATGACACTGTGGTTAACGACGAAATTAAGTTTGGCGACAACGACACCCTGGGTGCACTGGTTGCCAACTTGGTTGAAGCGGACGCGTTGGTTATCCTGACCGATCAAAAAGGGTTGTTCACGGCCGATCCACGCAAAGACCCTTCGGCAACATTGGTCGCGGTAGCGCAGGCCGGTGACGCCGAGCTCGAGCGCATGGCCGGCGGTGCTGGCTCGAGCATTGGACGCGGCGGCATGCTGACCAAAATCCTGGCGGCCAAACGTGCCGCCGGTTCCGGTGCCGCAACCGTGATTGCATGGGGCCGCGAGCCCGACGCACTGATTCGCCTGCGCGCCGGTGAGGCCATTGGTACCTTGCTGCTTCCGCGCACGCAAAAAAATCAGGCGCGCAAGCAATGGATTGCCGATCACCTCCAGCTGCGCGGGTCGGTGGTAGTGGATGCGGGCGCCGTTGCCAAATTGCGTGACGAAGGAAAAAGCCTGCTTCCGATTGGAATGCTGCTGGTGGAAGGTGATTTTTCCCGGGGCGATGTGATTGCCGTGCGCGACGCCGAAGGCAAGGAAATTGCCCGTGGTTTGGCCAACTATTCCAGTGCCGAGGCGCGTTTGATTTGTCGCAAACCATCGACCGAGTTCGAGCGGGTTCTGGGATATGCCGCCGAATCGGAGATGCTGCACCGCGACAACCTGGTGCTCACGCCGCTGTAAGCGGCGGACTCAATTCATCTGGTTTCCGTGGCCATTGCGGTTGATGGCCTGCGTGCCATTGCGCAGTGTGTCCAGAATGTCTTTTTGTGTCAGATTGATCCCACCGCTGCAAGCAGCTTGGCGGGCGAAAATCTGGGCGTGCTGGGATGGCATCGGGTCGGTGAAGCTGCGCCACGTGGGGTTAGCGGTCATGATCCAGTCGCCCGAGCCTCCATGGCGTGCATAGGACTTGATCTCGCGGGTATCGCATCGAATTCCTTCAAAAAAGGCGCTCTCACTACCCGACTTATTGCGCATGACGACCACGTAACGAACCACATTGTCGGCGCCGACACTGACCGTTTCAGGATCGATTCCCACATGAACGGACACGCTGGGTGGCATATCCACAGGCAATAAATGTGCGCTGGAGTAGGCTGGGGCAGACGCGATAGGCGTCTCTACCCAATCGGGACGGTCGGGCACGTTGGTGTTCAGGATGGGCGCTGATCCCCCTGCGTGAGCGCCGGGTGCCGCGAGCAGCAAGGCTGCGCAAGTGCACACCAGACACGCCGTAAACGTGCCTGAAAAATTTGCTTGTCTCATTCTTTCTGGATGCTGTGTAAATGCATATGGTTTGCGCGCAAATAGCGATTACGGGATTCGGTGCGTGGCAAAAATCGCGAGAGTTCGGTGAGTGCATTTTGGTAGACCTCACGTTTGAACTCAACGACCGCCTCCAATGGCACCCAATAGTCGTTCCAGCGCCATGCGTCAAATTCAGGATGGTTGGTAGCGCGCAGGTTCAAATCCCAGTCGTGCCCAACCAGTTGCAACAGATACCAAATCTGTTTTTGTCCCTTGTAATGGCCCCTCGCATCACGTCGAATGTACCGGTCTGGCACTTCGTAGCGCAACCAGTCGCGGGTACGGGCAACCACACAGACGTGCTGTGGATGCAGGCCCACCTCTTCATGCAGCTCGCGGAACATCGCTTGCTCGGGGGTTTCTCCCCGGTCAATGCCGCCCTGCGGAAACTGCCACGAATGGGTGCGAATGCGCTTGCCCCAAAATACCTGATTCTTCTGGTTGAGCAGGATGATGCCGACATTGGGGCGAAAGCCGTCCCGGTCAAGCATAATCAAACCTCAATTCTTAAACTTGGATCATTATGCACAGCTAGTACGGTGCTTCAAGTAAACAAATTCATATCTATTTAGTTCGTTCGGTTAAATCGCCCCATGAAAGCCACCCAATTCCTTATTTCCACCTTGAAAGATGCGCCGGCAGACGCTGAAGTGGTCAGCCACAAGCTCATGATGCGGGCCGGCATGATTAAAAAATTGGGTGCCGGCATATACAACTACATGCCCATGGGCTTGCGTGTGATCCGCAAGGTGGAGGCGATCGTGCGGGAGGAGATGAACCGAGCGGGAGCGATTGAGTTGACCATGCCCGTGGTTCAGCCCGCTGAGTTGTGGCAAGAGACGGGGCGCTTTCAGAAAATGGGGTCGGAGCTGCTGCGCATCCGGGATCGCCATGAACGTGACTACGTGATCCAGCCGACCAGCGAGGAGGTGGTAACCGACATTGCCCGCCAGGAGTTTCGCAGCTACAAGCAATTGCCTAAAAACCTGTATCAGATTCAAACCAAATTCCGCGATGAGCGCCGTCCCCGCTTCGGCCTGATGCGGGGACGTGAGTTCATCATGAAGGATGCCTATAGCTTTGACCGTGATGCCGATGCGGCGAAGGCGAGCTACCAGGTAATGGCCAATGCATACCGTAAAATTTTCGACCGCTTCGGCTTGCGTTACCGTGCCGTTGCGGCCGACAGCGGTGCCATCGGGGGGGATCTTTCGGAAGAGTTCCAGGTGATCGCTGCCACCGGCGAAGACGCCATCGTGTACTGCGCCAACAGCGAATATGCGGCCAATATGGAGAAGGCTACTGCGTTGGCCCCAAGCGGTCCACGTCCAGCGGCGGGTCAGGCTATGGCCACCATTGCGACGCCCGGTCAATCCACCTGCGAAGCGGTTGCTGCATTGTTGGGTTTACCGTTGCAGCGCACCGTGAAGTCACTGGTTTTGGCCACCGATGTGCTGGCCGAAAATGGTGCCGTCGAGTCGACCGTGGTGTGGTTGCTATTGTTGCGTGGCGACCGCAATATGAATGAAGTCAAGGTTGGCAAAGTGCCTGGTTTGGCCGATTTTCGTTTTGCCTCGCAGGCCGAAATAGAAAGCCATTTTGGCTGCATCCCGGGATATCTGGGGCCCATTGGCTTGCGCCAGAAAGTCAAGGTCGTGGCCGATCGCGAAGTCGCGTTGATGGCCGATTGGGTCTGCGGCGCCAACCAGGTGGACGCCCATCTGACCGGCGTGAACTGGGGCCGTGACCTGCCCGAGCCAGACCTGGTGGCCGACCTGGTCAACGTCGTTGACGGTGATTTGTCGCCCGATGGCAAGGGCGTGCTGAGCATTGAGCGTGGCATTGAAATCGGACACGTGTTTTATCTTGGCACCAAATACAGCCAGGCCATGCAGGCAACGTTTCTGGACGTGAACGGCAAACCCCAGTTCATGGAAATGGGCTGTTACGGTATTGGCATCACGCGCCTTCCGGCGGCTGCCATCGAGCAAAATCATGACGAGCGCGGCATGATCTGGCCCGATGCATTGGCCCCGTTTACGGTGGTTTTGTGTCCCATCAGCCCAGACCGTTTCCCCGATGTAAAGGCCCGTGCGGAGGCACTCTATGCCGACTTGCTGGCCGCTGGCGTGGATGTAGTTCTGGATGACCGGGGTGAGCGTCCGGGTGCGATGTTCGCCGATTGGGAATTGATTGGTGTCCCGCACCGGGTGACCCTGGGTGACCGTGGCCTGAAAGACGGCATGGTGGAGTACCAACATCGGCGCGACAGTGCCGCTACGCCGGTGGCTTTGGCCGATATTGCAGCGTATTTGCAAGCCCGCTTGCAGGGATGACGCAAAGCGCAAGCAGCGCCGCACCGATGCGGTGCCGGCGTCAGTATCTTGCCGTTTTTTGTGCGTCGCTGGGCTGGTTCTGCACGCCGTCAGTCTGGGCGGGAAATCAGTCGGAAGAGCAGCTTGCGGACGCGGTGCGCACGGCCTTGAGTGCGGCGGTCGATTCAGCCGAAAAAACCGGTGCGCCACCGGTCCCTGAGTTTCGCGATACGTCCGAACGCCTGCGTTATTTGCGTTGGCTAGGGGCGATGAGTGAGCGACTGAGGAAGAAAAAGACCGACTGGGACGTGCGCAAAGAGTTCTTGCAAACAGTTTGGTATGAGAGCCGCCGCGCGGGCCTCGATCCATCCCTGGTTCTCGGACTGATTCAGGTCGAAAGTGGTTTTCGCAAGTTTGCCGTCAGTCCGGTCGGGGCCCGAGGCTATATGCAAGTAATGCCGTTCTGGGTCCGGCAGATTGGTGATGGCGACGCCGGCAAATTATTTCATTTGCAAACCAATTTGCGGTTTGGCTGCGTCATATTGCGGCACTACCTGGACATGGAACGCGGCGACTTGTTCATGTCACTGGGCCGCTACAACGGCTCCCGTGGCAAGCCGGCCTATCCAGAAGCCGTGCTTGCCGCACAACGCCAGTGGGCGTTTTGATTGGAGCCTGTTGGTCGGTACGTGCCAATCAGGCAGACAGGGTTTTGGCGAGTTCGCCGGACTCGTACATTTCCATCATGATGTCGGAGCCGCCAATAAACTCACCCTTGACATACAACTGGGGAATGGTGGGCCAGTGGCTGTATTCCTTGATGCCCTGGCGGATTTCGTCGTCTTCCAGCACGTTAACGGTTTTGATGGATTTGGTATCAACGCCGCAGGCTTTCAGAATCTGAACTGCGCGGCCGGAAAATCCACATTGCGGGAAGCTGGCGGTGCCCTTCATGAAAAGCAGTATTTCGTTCGATTTAACCAGCTCGTCGATGCGTTGTTGTGCGTTGCTCATAGTGCAGTCTCTCCATTCAAAGATGTGCGATTATTTCACTATCCTCCGCAGTTAGCGCAGGGCGCTTGATGTGACCTTCCAAATCAGGGCGTTTTGTACTGATAATGTCCGGCGTATTAGTTGGGAACATGATGAATATTGAAAAAAACACGGCGGTCACGGTCCGCATTCAAGTTACCGATGTCCAGGGCAATGTGCTGGATGACGGAAAGCAACCCGTTGCCTATTTGCATGGCGGTTATGGAAATTTATTTCCCAAGCTTGAAGCCGTGCTGGAAGGCCAGGCAGTGGGTTTTCAAACCCGTTTGGAGTTGGCGGCAGACGATGCCTTTGGTGCCCGCGATGAAGGCTTGGTCCAGAGCATACCCAAGACGCAGTTCCCACCCGGTGTGAAAGTTGGCGGGCAGCTGGAAGGACGCACCCCTGACGGCCACATGCGTGTCTTCACGGTTATGAAGATCAAGGGTGATACGGTGTTTTTGGACGGCAACCATCCGCACGCCGGCAAGGGTTTGCGGGTTGCGATTCAGGTGCTGGAAGTTCGTGTGGCGACCGAAGAAGAATTGGCGCATGGTCACGTGCACGGTGCCCATGGTCACCACCATTAAAGTGACTGCCGAAATTTAAATTATGATTAATTTCGGCATAATTCCATTTTTTAGCAAATTAGGGGGTGTCAATGGCTTCTCTGCAATCTAAATTGCTGCAGTTTTTCGCGGCTTCGGCGTTGGCTGTGGCGGCGTTTTCGGCTAGCGCATTGCCGCCCGCAAAAGGCAAAGTGGTGTTGACCATTGCGGGTAAGGTTGCCGAAAAAAATACCCCGGATGCTGCGGTGTTTGACGTTGCCATGCTGCGCAAGTTGCCGCAACAGACCTTTACCACCATGACGCCCTGGGACAAAAAGCCGATTAAATTCACGGGCCCATTGTTGCGCGATGTGTTGGCGGCTGCCAAGGCGACAGGCACCTCGATCAAGGCGTATGCCCTGAACGATTACCAAACTACCATTCCTTTGGATGATGCCCAAAAATTTGACGTCATTGTGGCGCACCAAATGAACGGTGAAGACATTCCGGTACGCACCAAGGGCCCCTTGTTTATTGTTTACCCCTACGACACGAAAGAGGAATTGCGCTCCAGTGTTTACTACGAGCGCTCGGCATGGCAACTCAAGTCCATGACGATCGAATAACCAATAGCGCCGCACCCGCCCATGTCTGGCGTTGCCAGCAACCGACGCAGCCTGCTTTGGTTGGTGTTGGTCACGGTTGCCATGGCAGTTGCCATGGCCGCATTGCTGATTTACGAATTGGCGCAGCAACGGGCCATCGAGTTGCGTACCGGTTTAGGGACCGATTCGGTCACCGCAATTGCTTATCAATTTGAACGCGAGTATTCGCGCCTGCAGCACACCTTGGAGCTGCAGTCGGTCAGCGATCAACCGCTAGACAAAGACCGGTTGTCCTTGCGCTTTGATATCTTTCTGAGTCGATTGGAGCTGTTGCATAACAGCCCCACGACGGCCGATCTCGTGGACGGTCCCGAATTTTCTCAAACGCTGCCGAAAATATCCGCACTTTCGGAACAGATGGAGCGCCTTCTCGCCGCCCCCCGATTAAACCGCGCGGAAGTGCAGCGCATGCACGTTTTGTTTGCCGCGCTGGCCCCTGACGTGCAGGCCATGGGCCACGCTGCCGACTCTGTGGTGGCCCGCACCGTGGAGCAGCAAAAACACACCATGCGGGATCAGAATACCCAGATTGTGCGTTTGACTGTGGCCCAGTTGCTCTTGCTTTTAATGGCCGCTTTTGCCCTGTATGTGCGGCACCAACGCCAGACACAAGAGCGCCGGGCCCTGGAGTTGTTGACCGATGAATTGCGCGAAGCACGCAGTGTGGCGGAAGCTGCCAATCGGGGCAAGAGCCAGTTCTTGACCAATATGAGTCACGAGTTGCGCACGCCATTCAATGGCTTGCTTGGCATGCTGCATCTGCTTGAAGAAAGCCAGGTCAGCCCGCAGCAAATTGACTATTTGAATACCGCCAAAACATCGGCCCAGCACCTGCTTGCGCTGTTGAACGATATTTTGGACGTGTCCACCCTCGACTCGGGTCACATGACACTCAAGCCGGAGCGGTTTAACTTCCCCGCGTTCGTGCGTGAGATACAAATGCTGATGGCGCCGCGCGCGCTCGAGAAAGGCTTGAGTTTCGCCATGCGCGTGGATGAATCGCTGCCCCAATGGTTGCATGCCGATGCGGCCCGGGTACGCCAGATTCTGGTCAATATTATTCACAATGCCATCAAGTTCACTGAGGCGGGCGCCGTGACGGTAGACCTCGCAGTTCAGGCTGTCACACCGCAACGGCTCGAGATTGTATGTGCTGTGCGGGACACGGGCATTGGCATGGACGCCCAGGTATTGGCCCATTTGTTTCAGCGCTTTTACCAAGTCGATGGCAGCAGTACGCGGCGCTTTGGCGGTACCGGACTGGGCTTGGAAATTTCCCAATCGCTGGCCCACATGATGGGCGGTGAGATCACGGTGCAGAGCGAAGCCGGGGCCGGTTCGTGTTTTACCGTTCGCCTGCAACTGCCCTTGGCGACACCGCCTGCGACGGTGCGGGTTGAGGCGCCGTCGTTGGAGGGCAAGCGCATATTGGTGGTCGAAGACCATCCGATCAATCAAAAATTGATTGCGACCTTGCTGGCCCGCATGGGCTGCGAAGTGGTGCTGGCGGAGAATGGACAAATTGCACTGGAGCAAGTGCAGTCTGCGCGTTTTGATGCCGTGCTAATGGACGTCAATATGCCGGTGATGGACGGGCTGACCGCCACCCGTCGCATTCGCGCTCTTGCGGGGCCCGAGCGCCTGTTGCCGATTGTGGTGGTAACGGCGGACGTAATGAACGATGCCCAGGGCAACGCCCAGGCAGCCGGTGCCAGTGACTTTATGAGCAAGCCAGTGCACTTTGATCAGTTGCGCGAGAAATTACACGATCTGTTGGGCACTGCGTCCCCGGCCGCCACGTTGTAAGCAGGTCGCCAACCCGCCTCCTTTGCACGCGCGCACGGGTGCTGCCCTTGTGCATACCGTCCGCGCATAATTTTATTGCCAATTTTGTTTTTTTGTTGGAATTTTATTGCCAATTTGGTGAAATTCAATAAGAAATCACAATTTTCTGCGGTGTGCCTCGTTCTACGATAGGGCCTCTACCAAGCCCCATTCGAAGCGAAGGAAATTGCCGTGTTGTCTGCTCCCGCATCCAAGTACCCCTCATTCCCCCCGGTGCATTTGCCCGATCGCAAGTGGCCGCAGGCGCAATTAACGCGCGCGCCCATTTGGATGAGCACGGATCTGCGCGATGGCAACCAGTCGCTGTTTGAACCCATGAACGGTGAACGCAAGATGCGCATGTTCAAGCTCTTGTGTGCAATCGGGGTGAAAGAAATTGAGGTTGCTTTTCCCAGCGCTTCGCAAACCGATTTCGATTTTGTCCGGACCCTGATTGAGGGCGACCATATTCCTTCGGACGTGTGCATCGAGGTGCTGTCCCAGGCCCGTGAGCACCTGATACGCCGTACCTTCGAATCATTGCGAGGTGCCAAACGCGCGATTGTTCACATTTACAACGCAACCGCACCGGTTTTCCGGGAGACCGTTTTTGGCATGGGCAAAGATGAGGTTTTGGCGCTGGCCGTCGAGTCCGTTTTGCTGGTACGGGAACTGGCGAATGCGCAGCCAGAAACCGAATGGACGCTGGAATACAGTCCCGAAGTATTTTCTGGAACCGAGCTCGCGTTTTCCCTGGCCGTGTGCAATGCGGTCACTGCGGCCTGGGGTGCGACGCCACAGCGCAAGGTGATTCTGAATTTGCCAGCGACCGTGGAAATGTCTACGCCCAATGTCTATGCCGATCAGATTGAATGGATGCACCGCCACTTGGAGCGCCGCGACAGTGTGGTCTTGAGCCTGCATCCCCACAATGACCGGGGCACTGCTGTGGCCGCCGCCGAACTGGGTTTGATGGCAGGTGCCGACCGGGTTGAAGGGTGTTTGCTGGGGAATGGGGAGCGCACGGGCAACGTCGACCTGGTTACGCTTGCCCTCAATTTATATACCCAGGGAGTTGCTCCCGGTTTGGACTTTTCCGACGTCAATGAAGTGGTGCGCACCGTGGAATACTGCACCCAGTTGCCGGTGCATCCACGCCATCCGTACGTGGGTGACCTGGTGTTCACGGCCTTCAGTGGTTCACACCAGGACGCAATCAAGAAAGGCCTTGCCGTCCAGCAACCCGATGCGGTCTGGCGCGTGCCGTATTTGCCAATGGATCCGGCCGACGTCGGACGCAGCTACGCATCCGTCATTCGTGTCAACAGCCAGAGTGGCAAGGGGGGTGTTGCCTATCTGCTGGAAAATCACTTTGGCATTCAGATGCCGCGCCGTTTGCAGGTGGCGTTCTCCAGCGTGGTCCAGGCCTACGCCGATCAGCATGGCAGCGAGGTCAGTGCCCAGGTGATTTGGGACTTGTTTGATGGCCATTATTTGCAGGCGGCGCAGGGTCCTTTGCAGTTGTTGGGCTATCAGTTGCTTGACGCACCGGCTGCCGTCGGCGATAGCGGCCAGGCAACCCAAGGCGTGCGACTGGACCTGTCGTGGCAAGGGCAGTTGGTCTCTCCGATCGCCTATGGGAATGGTCCAATAGACGCCGCAGTGCAGGCTTTGGCTCAGCTCGGTATCGCGATTCAGGTGCACAGTTTTGAGGAGCGTTCCACACAATCAAGCAGCGCCGGAGGCAATGCCCAGGCCTGTGCCTTTGTCGAACTGGTTGGAGCGGCCGGCATGGGCACGTGTTTCGGTGTGGGCTTGCATACCCACACCGTAACGGCCTCGGTGCGGGCGTTGCTGAGTGCGGTCAATCGTTTGGGTTTACAGCCACAGTCCCTGTCGCAATCCCATATTGACCACCCGAGCAGCGTTCAATCCCGGCCAGATCACGCCGCGATTGCACTGGTGTAAAACCCGCGTCCTGTAACAGGGCGCGCACGGCCGCCGCCTGGTCGTGGCCATGTTCCAGCAGCAGCCAGCCCCGTGGCGCCAAGCAGGGGCCGGCCGCCGCCACGATCTGGCGCAGGTCGTCCAGGCCATCGGCGCCACTGGCCAGCGCGTCCAGTGGTTCGTGGGTGAGGGCAGCCAGGTGCGGGTCGGCGGCTGCGATATAGGGCGGGTTGGACACTATCGCATCCACCGGTCCGGCAAATCCGGTGAGCCAACTGCCTTCGTGGAAACGCACCGGCAATTGCAAGCGGCGTGCGTTCTCACGTGCGACGCTCAGGGCGTCGGCGCTGCGATCGATGGCCTGAATCTGCCAGTGGGGCCGGGCTTGTTGCAGGGCCAGGGCAATCGCACCGCTGCCAGTGCCGAGGTCGAGCACGCGCTGTATCGGCGCTTCGGGCAATACCTCCAGCGCCCAGTCCACCAAAGTTTCGGTATCGGCCCTGGGGTCGAGTACGCGGGCGTCTACCGCCAGTTCCAGGCCATAGAACGCCTTGCGACCCGTGATGTAGGCCAGTGGCTCCGATGCCAGTCGCCGGGCCACCCATGCTGTCAATTGGTCTTGGGTTGTGCCATCCAGCGGCGCATCGCCATGGGCCAGCAGCCACGCGCTGGCGTGCAGTGGCTTGCCCAGCGCATGCAGGACCAGCGTCTGGGCCTCGGTGCGGTCGAGTCCGCGTTGCCGTGCCCAGTCGAGCGCGGCACGCACGGTGGGGGCAAAATCAGCCATTTTTTTCCAGCGCGGCGAGTTGTTCGGCTGCCTCGTAGGCCTGCAGGGCCTCTACGACATCGACCAAATCCCCCTCCATAATGGTCAGCAATTTGTACAAGGTGAGGTTGATCCGGTGGTCGGTGAGCCGGCCCTGGGGAAAGTTGTAGGTGCGGATGCGGTCGCTGCGGTCACCACTGCCAATCAGGCTTTTGCGCTCAGCGGCATCTTTGGCGGCGCGTTCCGAACGCTCTTTTTCCTGGATGCGCGCAGTCAGCACGCGCAGCGCCTGGGCTTTGTTGCTGTGTTGGCTGCGGCCATCCTGGCATTCGGCGACGATGCCGGTGGGCAAGTGGGTAATGCGCACCGCGGAATCGGTTTTGTTAATGTGCTGTCCGCCTGCGCCGCTGGCGCGGTAGGTGTCAATCCGCAAATCGGACGGGTTAATCTGAATCGCCTGTTGCTCGTCTGGCTCGGCCAGCACCGCCACGGTGCAGGCGCTGGTATGTATGCGCCCTTGGGTTTCGGTGGCCGGTACGCGCTGGACCCGGTGCCCGCCCGATTCAAATTTCAAGGCGCCGTAGGCGTTCTCGCCCTCGATGCGCAGCACCACTTCCTTGTAGCCGCCCAGCTCGCTTTCCGATGCGCTCATGATTTCGGTGCGCCAGCTCCGCGTGTCGCAATAGCGGGTGTACATGCGGGCCAGGTCGGCAGCAAATAAAGCCGATTCATCGCCGCCTGTGCCTGCCCGTATTTCAATAAAGGCGTTGCGCGCATCGTCCGGGTCCTTGGGCAGCAACATGCGTTGCAACTCGGTTTCCAGCTGGGCCAGTTCGGCGTTGGCGTTGTCGATTTCCTCCTGCGCCATGGCAGCCATTTCGGCGTCCGGATCGCCCTGCATGGCCTCTGCCGCCAAGCGGTCGGCTTCGCGCTCCTGAAACCGCGCCCAGCGGCTTGCCACGGCGCCGACGTCGGTGTGTTCGCGTGAGAGCGCCAGGAATTGTTTCATGTCTTGCATGATGTCTTCCCGGGAGAGCAGGAATTCGAGCTCGCCTAGCCGGTCGGCGTAGCGCGCCAATTGTTGTCGCAAAAAAGGTTTCATAGCGTGGGCAAAAATCGGATGTCGGATGCCATATGGCAAGGGAGAGGCGCCGGTTAGCGCAAGGCGGGCAAGGCGGGCAAGGCGCGCAAAGTACGCAAGTAAAGATCGGCGCTAACGCCCAGCCAGGCGTCGCATCAGCGTTCCTTGCGCAAAAAGAAATGCGCAATCGCATGGCCGGCGCGCTCGCGTGCGCCGGCATCACCGCCGCGCAGTTCGGCCATGGCACCGTGCAGCATTTTTTGCGTGAGTCCGCGCGCCAGCAGCTCGAGCACCGCCTCGGGGTTGTCACCCCGCGCCAATGCTTTGCGGGCTTTTGCCAATTCGGCGTCCCGCCAGGCGTCCGCCTGCGCATTGAGTTGTTGTATCAGGGGCACGCTATTGCGTTGGTCTACCCAATGCATAAAGCTTTGCACGCCAGCGTCGACAATGGCTTCGGCTTGTGCCACCGCAGCTTGCCGGTTGGCTTGGGCAGTTTGCACCACACCAGCCAGGTCATCGACGGTGTACAAGTAAACGTCATTGAGTTTCTTGACCTCGGGCTCGATGTCCCGTGGCACGGCCAGATCGACCATGAACATCGGGCGATGGCGGCGCTTTTTCAGGGCCCGCTCAACCGCTCCAAGCCCGACCAAGGGCAAGGTGCTGGCCGTGCAACTGATCACCGCATCGAACTCGTGCAGGCGGTCGGGCAGGTCGGCCAGACGCAGCACCTCGCCGCCAAACCGGCTCGCCAGCTTTTCGCCGCGCTCGAGGGTGCGGTTGGCAATTGCAATGGCCTTCGGCTTGCGTGCCGCGAAGTGGGTTGCGCACAGCTCAATCATTTCGCCGGCGCCAATAAACAGCACTTTAATGTCGCCCAGGTCTTCAAACAGCTGGCCAGCGAGGCGCACCGCAGCGGCTGCCATGCTGATAGAGTGGGCGCCGATCTCGGTTGAAGTCCGGACTTCCTTGGCCACCGCAAAGGAGCGTTGGAACAGCTGCGACAAGGTCGTTCCCAAAGCACCTGCGGCGTCGGCGGCACGCACCGCGTCTTTCAGTTGGCCCAGGATTTGGGGCTCGCCCAGCACCATGGAGTCGAGCCCACTGGCCACCCGAAACGCATGGCGGGCCGCTGCATCGCCCTGCAAATGGTAGGTGTGGGAGCGCAGGTCGTGCGGCGAAACGCCGCCGCTTTGCGCCAGCCACGCCAGGGTTTGTTCCATGCCAGCCTGGTCTCCCGCGCAATAAATCTCGGTGCGGTTGCAGGTAGAGACAATCGCCGCCTCTGCGGGCATGCGTTCGGCCCCCGGGGTAACCGCCTCGCGCAATGCGTGCAGGTGCGGGGCCACTTGGTCCATGGCAAACGCAAAGCGGCCCCGCAGGTCCAGCGGAGCCGTATTGTGATTAATGCCTAATGCCCAGACTGCCATATGGACGGGGATTATAAAATCCGCTGTCTCCTTCTTGATAACGCGCTATTTACAGGGCGCAATTGTCGCGGTAATTCTCCGCCAAATCGATGGGCCTCTATCTTCTTCTCGACCAACTGCTGAATTTTTTCGCACCGGCCCTTGTGGTTGGCTTTTTGCTGGCACTGGCCGCCCGTTTGTTGGGTTTGCGCGGCGACGGTCGGCATTCCTGGCTGTGGCATGGGTGCCTCAATGCATTCGCCGGCGCCTGCGTGCTGGTCGGTGCTTTGCTGTATTTTGGGCACGACGGCAAAATGGCCAGCTATGCCGCCTTGGTGGGCGTTGCGGCCACCACCCAGTTTGTCGGTGCCCGCAGTTGGCGGCGTTGACGGCGACCCAGGCTGTAACGCGGTGGTAACACGCTTGTGGGTATTTTCCGTCGGCGCACCCGGGGCGTTACTCTGCGGTACCATCACGGGTTCGTTATCTCAGCATCACAGGCCCAATTTCGGGGCCCGTTACAGGCCCCAAGCCGCTGGAAAAGCACCTCCCGATGAACGCTCCGACACCTCTTCACCACCTCCGCCGTGCCGAAACCGGGCACAACGAGCACACCCATGCGCACGAGCGCATTCGTGAAATTCCCTACAACTACACGTCGTTTTCCGACCGTGAAATCGTTATTCGCTTGTTGGGTGCGTCCGCCTGGGAAAAACTGAACCAATTGCGTGAGGAGCGGCGCACCGGGCGCTCTGCGCGTATGTTGTATGAAGTGCTGGGCGATATTTGGGTGGTGCAACGCAACCCGTATTTGCAAGATGACCTGCTGGACAACCCCAAACGCCGGGCCCAGCTGGTGGACGCCCTGAACCACCGTCTGAACGAAGTGGAAAAGCGCCGCACGCCGCACGCCGACGCCGAGCGCGATGCACTGGTCGGCGATTTGTTGCAGGCCGCACGCGCTGCGGTGCAGTCGTTTGACACGCGTTTCACAGACTGGGGCGTGATGCGCCGCAAGGCACAGCGTGCCTTGCGCAAGAGCACCGCCCATGACAATATCAAATTCGACGGCCTGTCGCGCGTCAGTCATGTTACTGACGCCACCGACTGGCGTGTGGAATACCCATTCGTGGTGCTGACGCCGGACTCCGAAGTCGAAATGGCGGGACTGGTGAAAACCTGTATCGAACTCGGTTTGACCATTGTTCCGCGCGGCGGTGGCACGGGCTATACCGGCGGTGCGGTGCCCCTGACCTGGAAGAGTGCGGTCATCAATACCGAAAAGCTCGAGGCCATGACCGAGGTCGAAATGCGCACTTTGCCGGGCTTGGACCATGCCGTGGCGACCATCTGGAGTGAAGCGGGCGTGGTGACGCAACGCGTGGCCGATGCCGCTGAGCGCGGTGGTTTCGTTTTTGCAGTCGATCCGACATCGGCCGAAGCCAGTTGCATCGGCGGCAATATCGCCATGAATGCCGGCGGTAAGAAGGCCGTTTTGTGGGGTACTGCACTCGACAATCTGGCCAGCTGGCGCATGGTTACGCCGCAGGCCGAATGGCTGGAAGTGACGCGTCTGAACCACAATATGGGCAAGATTCACGACGCCGATGTGGCCAGTTTCGAACTGCAGTATTTCAAGGCCGACGGCAAAACGCCGATTCGCACCGAGCGCCTGGACATACCCGGGCGCTCGTTCCGCCGCGAGGGTCTGGGCAAAGACGTGACCGACAAGTTCCTCAGCGGTTTGCCGGGTATTCAGAAAGAAGGCTGCGATGGCCTGATTACCAGCGCACGCTGGGTGGTGCACCGCATGCCCGAACACACCCGCACGGTGTGCCTGGAGTTCTTTGGTGATGCACGCGACGCCGTGCCCAGCATCGTCGAAATTATTGATTTCATGAATGCCGAGCAAAAACGCAGTGGCGTACTGCTGGCCGGCCTGGAGCATCTGGACGATCGGTACCTGAAGGCGGTTGGCTATGCCACCAAGTCCAAGCGCGGTGGTTTGCCCAAAATGGCGCTGTTTGGCGACATTGCCGGTGACGATGCCGACGCCGTGGCGCGCGCCACTTCCGAAGTGGTGCGCATTGCCAACTCGCGCAGCGGCGAGGGCTTTATTGCCATCAGCCCGGAAGCGCGCAAAAAATTCTGGCTGGACCGCAAAAAGACGGCGGCCATCAGCCGCCATACCAACGCCTTCAAAATCAATGAAGACGTGGTGATTCCCTTGCCCCGCATGGCCGAATACACCGACGGTATTGAGCGCATCAACATTGAACTCAGCCTGCGCAACAAGTTGTCGCTGTGCGACGCTTTGACAGACTTTCTCTCCCGCGGCACCTTGCCATTGGGCAAGACCGACGATGCCCAGGAGGTGCCTGCTGCCGAGCTGGTGCAAGAGCGGGTGGACCAGGCGCTGGCATTGGTGGCCGAGGTCCGGGCCCAATGGCAGGGCTGGCATGACCAGGTTGAAGGTTTGTTTGCGCAGCTGCAAGACCATAGCCTGCGTGCCAGCTGGAAAACTCAGCTGCGGACACCGTTGGAAGCCATTTTCACGGGCGGTGCCTTTGTTGGCGTGATCTCTGAGTGCATTGCCATTCACAAAAAGGTTCTGAAAGGCCGGGTTTGGGTGGCGCTGCACATGCACGCCGGTGACGGCAATGTGCACACCAATATCCCGGTGAACAGCGACGATTACGACATGCTGCAGGCGGCCCATGGTGCGGTGAAGCGCATCATGGCCCTGGCGCGTTCGCTGGATGGCGTGATTTCTGGCGAACACGGCATTGGCATTACCAAACTCGAGTTCCTGAGCGACGCCGAGTTGCAGCCGTTTGCCGACTACAAGGCGCGCATCGACCCCGAGGGCCGCTTTAACAAAGGCAAGTTGCTGCGCCATGCCGAAGAAGCCGCCGATCTGACCAATGCCTACACGCCGTCGTTTGGCCTGATGGGCCATGAGTCGCTGATCATGCAGCAGAGCGATATCGGTGCAATCGCCGATTCGGTGAAAGACTGCCTGCGCTGTGGCAAATGCAAACCGGTCTGTGCCACCCATGTGCCGCGTGCCAATTTGCTCTACAGCCCACGCAACAAAATTCTGGCGACCTCCTTGCTGGTCGAAGCGTTTTTGTACGAAGAACAGACACGCCGTGGTATCAGCATTCGCCATTGGGAAGAATTCGAAGATGTGGCCGACCATTGCACGGTTTGCCACAAGTGCGAGTCGCCATGCCCGGTAAAAATTGACTTCGGCGATGTCACCATGCACATGCGTGGTTTGTTGCAAAAAATGGGCAAAAAGAGCTTCCGTCCGGGCAATGCGGCGGCCATGTTCTTCTTGAATGCGACCAATCCGGAAACCATCAAAATGGTCCGTGCGGGCATGGTCGGCGTCGGCTTCAAGCTGCAACGCCTGGCCAACCAGTTGCTGCGCATTCCGGCCCGGGCCCAGACGGCGCGTCCGCCCGCCACCGTCGGGACACCACCCATCAAGGAACAGGTCATTCACTTCATCAACAAAAAGATGCCCGGCGGTTTGCCCAAGAAAACCGCACGTGCCTTGTTGGACATTGAAGATGCAAACTACGTTCCGATTATTCGCAACCCCCAGGGCACAACGGCGGACACCGAGGCCGTGTTTTATTTCCCGGGTTGTGGCTCGGAGCGGCTGTTCAGCCAGGTCGGCTTGGCCACCCAGGCCATGCTCTGGCATGCCGGGGTGCAGACCGTTCTGCCTCCAGGGTATTTGTGCTGCGGTTATCCGCAGCGCGGTTCCGGGCAGGTAGATAAAGCAGAAAAAATAATTACGGACAACCGCGTGCTGTTTCACCGCGTGGCGAATACGCTGAACTACCTGGACATCAAAACGGTGGTGGTGAGCTGTGGCACGTGCTACGACCAGTTGCAGGGTTACCAATTTGACAAGATATTCCCGGGCTGCCGGATTGTGGACATCCACGAGTACTTGTTGGAAAAAGGCATTACGTTGAACAACGGTGGTGCCTACCTTTACCACGACCCCTGCCATTCGCCCATGAAGTTGCAGGACCCGATGAAAACCGTCAAGGCCCTGGTTGGCAATACCGTTCTGAAAAGCGATCGCTGCTGCGGAGAGTCGGGTACGCTGGGCGTAACCCGTCCCGATATCTCGACCCAGGTGCGCTTCCGCAAGGAAGAAGAGTTGCGCAAAGGCGAGGGGGCCCTGCGCAGTTTGGCCGAGCAACAAGGCAAGACCGCCACTGGCGACGTCAAAATTTTGACCAGCTGCCCCAGTTGCCTCCAGGGGCTGTCGCGTTATGGCAACGATCTCAACAATGGTTTGCTGGAAGCCGATTACATCGTGGTGGAAATGGCCAAGCACATCCTGGGCGACGATTGGTTGCCCAACTATGTGCAACGCGCCAACAGCGGCGGCATTGAACGGGTACTGGTGTAACGATGGCAGGCTTGAAAGCGGGTGCACCGATTCCTGTGTCTCTCACGGCGCATGCGCAGTCGCGGGTGCTCGAAGTTGCTTTCTCTGACGGCGCAAACTTTCGCATACCGTTTGAGCTGATGCGCGTGTATTCGCCCTCGGCCGAGGTGCAGGGGCACGGCCCGGGTCAGGAAACGTTGCAAACCGGCAAGCGCCTGGTGGGCATCGAAGACATTGAACCGGTGGGCAACTATGGCATCAAGCCGGTGTTCAGTGATGGCCATGCCAGTGGCATCTATACCTGGGACTATCTGTACCAATTGGGGACAAATCAGGAGCCGATGTGGCAGGCCTATTTGCAGCGCGTGGCACAGGCGGGCGTGCAACGCGACGACCCCATGCCGGCGCCCGGTGGCAATGCCGGTCCGGGGTCCTGCGCCAGCCACTGATTGCGCACCACAATATGAAATTTAAGCCCATTGTCAGTCGACAGTAGGCGTTATCCGTAGAATCCTGACATGACTACTACCCACTTTGGTTTCACCTCCGTTGAAGAGACTGAAAAAGCCCGTGCCGTGCGCCAGGTTTTCGATTCAGTGGCGCCTAAATACGACGTCATGAACGATCTGATGTCGGCCGGATTGCACCGCGCCTGGAAGGCTTATACCGTCATGGTGGCCAATCTGCGCGAGGGGCAACGGGCCCTGGACATCGCAGGTGGCACGGGTGATTTGGCCATGGCATTTGCCAAAAAAGTCGGTAAATCGGGGCAAGTAGTGCACACCGACATCAATGAGGCCATGCTGCGCACCGGCCAAAACCGCTTGCTGGACGCGGGCGTCGTGTTGCCCACCACGGTGTGTGACGCCGAAGCGCTGCCGTTTCCCGACAACCATTTTGATGTGGTGAGTGTTGCCTTTGGTTTGCGCAATATGACCCACAAAGACCGTGCCCTGGCCGAAATGCAGCGGGTATTAAAACCCGGCGGCAAGCTGCTGGTGTTGGAGTTTTCCCGTGTAGCCCCTCCGCTGGAGAAAATTTACGATTGGTATTCGTTCAAGATATTGCCGCGTCTGGGCAAGTTGGTGGCAGGTGACGATGCCAGCTACCGCTATTTGGCGGAATCGATTCGCATGCATCCGGGGCAAAAAGAACTGAAAGCGCTGATGCATGCAGCGGGCTTTGGTCACGTGGATTTTCACAATCTGACCGCCGGAATTGCCGCCCTGCACGTGGGAATCAAGTGTTGAGTGTGTCGGGACCGGGGGACATATGAAAAAAAGCATCAAAGTGCTGTTGCCAGTTTTAGTGGGTTTGTTGCTTTTGGGAAGCGGCAACGCCATGGCCAAGCGCATGGGTGGCGGGAAATCGCTGGGCCGCCAGTCCGCCAATGTCAGTCAGGGTGAGGGGCCTTCGGCCACACCGGCAATCTCTGGGGAGGGCCCCACCCGTGCGGGTCAGCACAGCAACGTCAATCCAGACGGTGCGAACGCGGTGGTACCGGCACCGCCCGTTGCGGTCCCCGCAGTGCCGAGCACTGCAGCGCCATCCCGCCGTCCATGGGGTGGTGCTGTGCTTGCGGGTCTGGCGTCGGCCCTGGGGTTCGCCTGGTTGGCCAGCACTATGGGGTTTCCCGGCGTCGTCGGCAATATGCTGGTGCTTGCGCTGCTCTCGATCGGGATTTTTGCATTGTGGCGGCGCGCAGCGCGCCTTCGGCGGCAGGCTGCCATGGGCACATCGCGCGGCGACACCTCTTTTGCTTTTCAGGGCGCAAGCCAACGCGCCATGGTGCCGCGCGCGCCCTACCGTCCGGAAAATGTCGGCAACGATGCGTCCGCCCGTCCATTTGAACAGTCGATTCCGTTGGCCGCCGCCAGTGCGCCCGCGTGGCAAGTGCCGGACGGTTTTGATACCACGGGATTCCTGGCTGCAGCGCAGTCTAATTTCGTGGCATTGCAAGCGGCATGGGACCGCGCCGACATTCCGGCATTGCGTTCCATGATGACCGACAGCATGCTGGGCGAGATTCGCACCCAATTGGCCGAGCGGGAAGCCCAGGGGGAAGTGCTGCCCAACAGCACGGAAGTGGTCATGATCGATGCCCGTTTGTTGGGTATTGAAACCTTCGCAAACGAGTATCTTGCCAGCGTTGAGTTCTCCGGAATGATCCGTGAGGAGCCCTCTGCAGGCCCGAATCCCTTCCGCGAAGTGTGGAATATGAGCAAACCCCGCAACGGCCAAACCGGATGGTTGGTGGCCGGCGTGCAAGCCCTGCAGTAGCTACCGGGGCTTTGCCCCACTTTCAGGGAATAATGCGGCTTATGCCAAACGCTACTCCATTTAAATTTCTCGATTCTTTGTTTCAATCTGGACGCTTTCCGGCCCCGCCGGATTGGTTGCTTGAAGAAGGGCAACGCCGCTGCATACTGTTGATTAACCATGTGCTGATGCAGGAGCCGCAGGCCATGCAGCGCCTGGTTCGACAAAAAGGGCGCGTGGTGCGTGGGCAATGGGGCACGCACCATTTCACGGTGCAAATTACGCCCGCAGGGCTGTTTGATTTATGCGAGAACCCGGCAGCAGTCGATTTGACCCTGGTTCTCGGTGAAGCCTCCCCTTTGCGATTGGCCGAGTACGCCTTGCGTGGCGAAAAGCCACCCGTGCGGATTGACGGCGATGTGCAACTGGCCGCCGATATCAATTGGTTGGTCGACAATGTGCGTTGGGATCTTGAGGAAGATCTGGCGCGCATCGTTGGCGACGCCCCCGCACATTGGATTGCGCAGGCGGTCTCTGCTGCCATGGCGGCGTTGCGCAAATTTTTGGGTGCGCGTACCGGTGTTTCGATTGCGCCACGTGCCAGTGCAGCCCCAGATGACATGGCGGGCTCGGCGCCATGAGGCGCTTGGCGCGCGGGTTTTTTATTGTCTGGATCGCGCTGCGGTATGGGCTCGACGAGCTGGTTCTCACCAGTTTGCCGAATCCTGTATTGCACGCTGTGGCGCGTGTGTTGTCGTTTGGCCGGCGTTTGCATGCACCGCGAGGGCAGCGTTTGCGCGAGGCGCTGGAGCGGCTGGGGCCCATTTTTGTCAAGTTTGGCCAGGTATTGTCAACCCGGCGCGATTTGATGCCGGTCGATATTGCGGACGAGTTGGCCAAGCTCCAGGACCGGGTGCCGCCGTTTCCTTCGGAACAGGCGATTGCCGCCATTGAGCGGGCTTTGCGCAAGCCTTTGGGCGAGATTTTCGTGTCCTTTGAGGCCGAGCCAATCGCCAGCGCCTCGATTGCCCAGGTCCATTTCGCGGTGTTGAAAGATCGCCATGGCGCATTGCGTGATGTGGCCGTCAAGGTACTGCGTCCCGGCATGCTCACCACCATCGAAAAAGACCTGAGCCTGATGCGCATGATGGCTGGCTGGGTCGAGGGTTTGTCGACTGACGGCAAGCGCTTGAAGCCGCGCGAAGTCGTGGCTGAATTCGACAAATATTTGCACGACGAGCTGGACCTGGTTCGCGAAGCCGCCAGTGCCGCACAGTTGCGGCGCAATATGGAAGGCCTGGATTTGGTGCTGATTCCCGAGATGATCTGGGACTATTGCACCACCGATGTGCTGGTCATGGAACGCATGCGGGGTGTCCCGATCAGCCAGGTGGAGCGCTTGCGCGCTGCCGGCGTTGACATCCCGAAATTGGCGCGCGATGGTGTGACACTGTTTTTCACCCAGGTCTTTCGCGACGGTTTTTTTCATGGCGATATGCACCCTGGGAATATCCAGGTGAGCATCGCGCCAGAGACGTTTGGTCGCTATATATCGCTTGATTTCGGCATTGTGGGCACCTTGACAGAGGTCGACAAAGAATACCTGGCCCAGAACTTTGCGGCCTTCTTCCGGCGCGACTACAAGCGGGTTGCGGAGCTGCATATCGAGTCCGGCTGGGTGCCCGCTGCAACGCGGGTGGACGAGCTCGAAGCAGCGGTGCGTGCCGTGTGTGAGCCGTATTTCGACCGCCCGTTGAAAGAAATCTCGTTGGGCATGGTATTGATGCGGCTATTCCAGACTTCGCGCCGGTTCCAGGTTGAAATCCAGCCGCAACTGGTCCTGCTGCAAAAAACCTTGCTGAACATCGAAGGACTGGGGCGCGATTTAGACCCCGAGCTTGACTTGTGGGCCACCGCCAAGCCGTTTCTTGAGAAATGGATGCTGGCGCAGGTCGGTCCGCAACAGCTGTTCTCCCAGCTCAAGGCCAAAGCGCCGCGCTATGCCAAGCTGTTGCCCGAGCTGCCTTTGTTGTTGCACAACTTTTTGCAGCGTGGCAACCAGGCACCCGATCGGGTAATGCAGGAACTTTTGCAGGAGCAAAAGCGCACCAATCGATTGTTGCAAAGTCTGGTCAGTGCATTGATTGGATTTGCCCTTGGCATGATCGTGATGCAGTTCATCGTGCGCGTCCGAATCTTTTAAGGGCTCACCCTATAATTGAGGGTTTTTGCAGCCATTGACGGCTTTGCAACTTTGCCCTTGTAGCGTTCTGAATTTGCCACTTTATGCCTATCTATGCCTATAAATGCGAGTCCTGTGGCCTGGCCAAGGATGTTTTGCAAAAAATTTCTGACCCGCAACTGACCGATTGCCCATCGTGCGGCAAGGCGACGTTTCGCAAGCAAGTCACTGCGGCGGGTTTTCAACTCAAAGGGTCTGGCTGGTACGTAACCGACTTTCGCGGTGGTTCGGCACCGGCCAGCGGCACCGCGCCATCTGCAGCGCCAACCACAGAGCCTGCCGCAACACCGGCTGCGACGCCGGCCGCGTCTGCTCCGAATTCCGCAAGCACGGGTGGTTCTGCCGGCTCCGGTGGTTCTGGTACCACCCAAAGCGATTGACCGGGTTGTATCGTGCCGATTAAAAAATACCTTCTCACCGGCCTGATGGTCTGGTTGCCGCTGGCCATCACGATCTGGGTTTTGCTTTGGATGGTGAGTGCGCTTGACGCTATTTTGGCAGGCGTACTGACCACCCTGGCAGCCGTAACGCCGGATGCCTTGGCCCCCTGGGTGGTTCGCCTGCGCAATACGCCGGGCCTGGGTGTGATTTTGGTATTCGCCTTCATGCTGATTACCGGCGCCTTGGTATCGAATGTGGCCGGGCGTTGGTGGTTGCGCCAATGGGACCGGATGTTCACTTACATCCCGGTTGTGAAATCGATCTACAACAGCGTGAAGAAAGTCTCCGATACGCTTTTTTCCAGTAATGGCAATGCGTTTCGCACGGCGATGTTGGTGCAATATCCGCACCCAGGCAGTTGGACTATTGCTTTTCAGACCGGTGTGCCGGGCGGTGAAGTGGCGCAGCATTTGGGCGCCGACTTCGTGAGTGTGTATGTACCCACCACGCCGAATCCGACCAGTGGTTTCTTTCTGATGTTTCCCCGTTCCGATGTGATCGAACTCAGCATGAGTGTGGACGAGGCCCTCACCTATGTGCTTTCCATGGGTTCGGTGAGCCCCAGTGCGGCACCGGTGGGCGCAAGCGCTGCGGTGACCGAGGCACATCGCTAATTTTTTAAATCCCGCTGCCGCGATGGCGGCGTTTGTGAAAGTTCTTTATGGCAATGCGTACTGATTATTGCGGTCTGGTGACCGAAGCCCAACTGGGGCAGACTGTGACCCTGTGTGGCTGGGTGAACCGCCGGCGTGACCACGGCGGAGTGATTTTTATCGATGTGCGCGATCGCGAGGGCTATGTGCAGGTGGTGTGCGATCCGGACCGTGCAGAAACCTTTGCAATTGCCGAAGACCTGCGCAATGAATTCTGTATCCAGCTGACCGGCTTGGTGCGCGCGCGTCCCGAAGGCACCACCAATGAAGGACTGAAAAGCGGAAAAATTGAAGTGCTGTGCCACAGCCTGAAGGTGCTCAACACCTCGGTCACGCCACCGTTCCAGCTGGACGATGACAATCTGTCGGAAACCACCCGTTTGACGCACCGCGTGCTGGACTTGCGCCGTCCCTACATGCAAAACAATCTGATGTTGCGCTACCGCGTGGCCATGGAGGTTCGCAAGTTCCTGGATGCCAACGGATTTGTCGACATTGAAACCCCCATGCTGACCAAGAGCACGCCCGAAGGCGCGCGCGATTATCTGGTGCCCAGCCGTGTGCACGATGGCCATTTCTTTGCGCTGCCGCAGAGCCCACAGTTGTTCAAGCAGCTCCTGATGGTGGCAGGCTTTGATCGCTACTACCAAATTACCAAGTGCTTCCGCGACGAAGACTTGCGGGCCGACCGCCAGCCTGAATTTACCCAGATCGATATCGAAACGTCTTTCCTGACCGAAGAAGACATTCGGGCAATGTTCCAGGGCATGATCACCACCGTGTTTAAAAACACGATTGGCGTGGACCTGGGCGAGTTCCCCATCATGACCTACCAGGAAGCCATGTTCCGCTACGGCTCCGATAAGCCTGATTTGCGTGTCAGCCTGGAGTTCACGGAAGTCACCGATGTCATGGCCGATGTTGACTTCAAGGTTTTCTCTGCCGCAGCAACCAGCAAGGGCGGCCGCGTGGTGGCATTGCGCGTGCCTGGCGGCGCGCGCGAAAACGGTGGCCTGACCCGCAGCGAAATCGACGCTTACACCGAATTCGTGAAAATTTACGGCGCCAAAGGTTTGGCCTACATCAAGGTCAACGACCTGTCCAAGGGGCGCGATGGCCTGCAAAGCCCGATTGTGAAGAATATTCACGACCGCGCGCTGGACGCCGTGTTGCAGCGCACCGGCGCCCAAAGTGGCGATTTGTTGTTCTTCGGTGCCGACAAGGAAAAAATCGTCAATGACGCGATTGGTGCCTTGCGCATCAAAATTGGTCACAGCGAATTTGGCAAAACCAATGGCCTGTTTACCGCCGGCTGGCGTCCGATGTGGGTGGTGGACTTCCCGATGTTCGAGTTCGACGAAGAAAACCAGCGTTACACCGCAGTGCACCATCCGTTTACCGCGCCCAAGGAAGGACACGAAGACTGGATGGTCTCGGCGCCCGAGAAATGTATCTCCCAAGGCTACGACATGGTGCTGAATGGCTGGGAAATGGGCGGCGGTTCGGTGCGTATTCACCGCGCTGATGTGCAGCAAAAAGTTTTTGATGCACTCAAGATCACACCCGACGAAGCCCAGCTTAAATTCGGCTTCCTGCTGGACGCGTTGCAATATGGCGCGCCCCCGCACGGCGGCCTGGCCTTCGGTTTGGACCGCATCGTCACTTTGATGACCGGCGCTGAATCGATTCGCGATGTGATTGCGTTCCCCAAGACCCAGCGCGCCCAGTGTTTGCTGACGCAGGCGCCGAGCCCGGTCGATGAAAAGCAGTTGCGTGAATTGCATATTCGCCTGCGCAATCTGGATTTGGCCAAAGCCCCGAGCTGATTTGCAAGCCAGGCCGCTGCTGCGGCCGCAGCGCAGGGGGCTGGGCAGTCAGTCTGCCTTCCGCTAGACTGGCAGCC